>UMLF01008785.1_pt1 | contig 13669 bp, 8 predicted proteins | sample 1966501 | NCBI WGS metagenome assembly UMLF01 (sample SAMEA4836194, study PRJEB28245) | human gut metagenome | biome: gut microbiome; material: fecal sample | place: Denmark | collected 2008 | reverse complement strand
GTTAGCCTGACGCAAATCAGAGACCGGCGACCGCTTCGAAACAGGGGAACGGCAGAGGATTTTTCCTACCGTAGGGGAGCACAGTGTGCTCCCATTTCTCTACCTATTCGCAGTGCCAGACAGTTTACTGCTACACAGGCGGTTTACTCTACGCAGGCGCGACACAAGGTGAATTGCCCGGAGGGCAAGAGAGGGTCCCCTGGGGGATGCCCGTGTCGCGCAATTCGTTTGTGCGTTATTACGGATAGTTCCTGCGGGTAATACATGAGGGTAAATGTTATCGTAGGGCGGGGTGCCCTCCCCCCGCCGTATAACAACGGAAAACATCACGTTAAATCTTCATTTTAACGAAAAAATCCGGTTTTCCTCTTGCATTTTCCCGCAAAATGTGTTTTAATTATTCTGTTATAAATATTTCAATGCGATGAGCAGGAAAAGTAACGCTGTGTTCCTCTTTCTCAGAGAGAACGGTCCCATGGCTGTAAGCCGTTTATCGAGGTATGGCGCGAAGTTCCCCTGTGAGCACCGGTGCTGAATAGATGCAGTAGGCGCCGGCGAAGTAACGCTCCGTTACCGGCGTTCAATGAGTGCCCGATTTTTTCGGGAATCAGGGTGGTACCACGGAAGTTTTACGCCTTTCGTCCCTATTTTACGGGGACGGAAGGCGTTTTTTATTACCACTGTAATGGATGATACCCGTAGGGCGCGACGACTCGGCGCGCCGCATCGAACGGCAGCTGATGATTTCAGACGGCGTGCCGAGGGCGTCACGCCCTACGAACTATCCGCCCTCACTCTATCACAAAATCACATTCCAAAGGAGAATTGGTATGAAAGAAAAGCTGCAAGGCATTTTGCAGACCGCGAAGGAGCAGCTCGCTGCCGCGAAGGATTCGCGCGCGCTGGATGAGGCCCGCGTCAAGTTCCTCGGCAAAAAGGGTGAGCTGACCGCGCTGCTCAAGGGCATGAAGGACGTTGCCGCAGAGGAGCGTCCGGTTGTTGGTCAGCTGATCAACGACGTTCGTGCGGAGATCGAAACCATCATTGACAAGCAGAAGAAGCTGATCGAGCAGGCTGCGCTCGAGAAGAAGCTGGAGGCGGAGACCATTGACGTTACCCTGCCGGGTGAGGACGTTGTCATCGGCAAGAAGCATCCGCTGAACATCGTGCTCGACGAGTTCAAGGAGATTTTCCTCGGTATGGGCTTCTCGATCGCTGAGGGTCCAGAGGTTGAGCTGGATCACTACAACTTTGAGGCGCTGAACATTCCGAAGGACCATCCGGCACGCGACACGCAGGATACCTTCTATATTTCGGATAATGTTGTGCTCCGCACGCAGACCTCTCCGATGCAGGTCCGCACGATGGAAAAGCGCAAGCCGCCGATCCGCATTATCGCGCCGGGTCGTGTTTACCGTTCGGACGCCGTTGACGCAACCCACTCTCCGCTGTTCCATCAGATCGAGGGTCTGGTTGTCGATAAGGGCATCCGCATGAGCGACCTGAAGGGCATTCTCGAGCTGTTCGCAAAGAAGCTGTACGGCGAGGACACGGTTGTTCGTTTCCGTCCGCATCACTTCCCGTTCACCGAGCCGTCTGCGGAGATGGATATCCAGTGCTACCGCTGCCACGGTGAAGGCTGCCCGCTCTGCAAGGGCGAGGGCTGGATCGAGATCCTCGGCTGCGGCATGGTTCACCCCAAGGTGCTCGAAATGAGCGGCATCGACCCGAACGAATACTCCGGCTACGCCTTCGGCATCGGTCTGGAGCGTATGGTTATGGGCCGCTTCAAGATCGACGATATCCGTCTGTTCTATGAGAACGACGTTCGATTCCTGCACCAGTTCTAAGCGCTGATGCGCTTATAGGGGACTTCAGCCCGTAGGCCACTATCCTTATTCTGCCGCTGTGCGGCAATAGAATGAGTAAAAGTCCCCTATATACGAAAAACGGTTCCTGACGAAACCGCTTTTCGATACCCGAACGACGCCGCCCACGGCGGCTGGGTCGGGGTGTAAAAACGCAGGTACACGCCCCGCGTTTTTACGAAACAGCAAGGCTGTTTCTATTTCATGCGCGCCTGATGGCGCGATACCATCAAGGAGGAAATATCCTATGAAGTTGCCATTATCTTGGCTTTCGGATTATACCGATATGAACGGCATCACCCCGAAGGAGTATGATGCCAAGCTGACTATGTCCGGCTCCAAGGTCGAGGAGGTTTACTACCTCGGCGCGGAGATCGACAACGTTGTGACCGGCAAGATCCTCGAGGTTGTCGATCACCCGGATTCCGACCATCTGAAGATCTGCCAGCTCGATGTCGGCAAGGAGGAGCCGGTGCAGATCGTCACTGGCGCACCCAATGTAACGCCTGCGTCCGTTGGCGAGATCTGCCCGGTCTGCCTGCACAAGTCCACCCTGCCGGGCGGCGTGAAGATCACCAAGGGCAAGCTGCGCGGCGTGCCGTCCAACGGCATGATGTGCTCGTTCCAGGAGCTGGGTCTGTCCCACGGCTGCGTACCGTATGCGTGCGAGAACGGCATCCTGTTCCTGCCGGCCGGCACTCCGGTTGGCGAGGACATCAAGAAGGTGCTCGGTCTGGACGACTGGGTTTCCGATTTTGAGATTACGTCCAACCGCCCGGACTGCCTGAGCGTGATCGGCCTTGCGCGTGAGACCGCAGCAACCTTTGACCGTCCGTTCTCCGTCAAGACCCCGGAGGTAAAGGGCGTGGGCGACGACATCAACAAGTATATGTCGGTTGAGGTTAAGGACACCGACCTGTGCCCGCGCTACACCGCCCGCATTGTCAAGAATATCAAGATCGAGCCGTCTCCGGCGTGGATGCGTGAGCGTCTGCACGCCTGCGGCGTTCGTCCGATCAACAACATCGTTGATATCACCAACTATGTTATGCTCGAGTACGGCCAGCCGATGCATGCGTTCGACTACAAGTGCCTGTCCGATGGCCGCATTGTTGTCCGCCGTGCCCGCAACGGTGAGTCCATCCAGACTCTGGACGGCGTGGATCACGACCTGAGCGACAAGATGCTCGCCATCTGCGACAACGACAAGCCGGTTGCTGTTGCGGGTGTTATGGGCGGCGCAAACTCCGAGATTATGGACGACACCAAGACCGTCGTTTTCGAGTCTGCAAACTTCCACGGCGCTACCGTTCGTATTACCGCAAAGGCGCTCGGCATGCGTACCGAGGCCTCCGGCCGCTTTGAGAAGGGCCTTGATCCGCGCATGACCCTCGATGCGGTCAACCGTGCGTGCGAGCTGGTGGAGCAGCTGGGCGCAGGCGAGGTCATCGACGGCATTATCGACGTTGACAATTCCGACCCGAACCATAAGCGTCTGCCGTTCGAGCCGGACAAGATGAACGCCCTGCTCGGTCTCGACCTGTCCGCCGAGGAGCAGAAGAAGCTGCTCGAGAAGCTGGACTTCAAGATCGAGAATAACGAGGTCGTTGTGCCGTTCTTCCGCACCGACATCAACCGCATGTGCGACGTGGCTGAGGAGGTTGCCCGCATGTACGGCTACGACAAGATCCCGACCACGCTGTACGCAGGCGAGATGGTACAGGGTGAGTTCACGCCGTCTCAGCAGGCGGAGCGCGCTGCCGCTCTGGTTTGCCGCGAGGCAGGCTTTGACGAGTCCATGAGCCATTCGTTCATCTCCCCGAAGTTCTATGACATGATCGGCTGGGACGAGAACGACCCGCGCCGTATCTCCACCACCATCCTCAACCCGCTTGGTGAGAATTTCAGCGTGATGCGTACCACCGTGCTGCCGTCCATGCTGGATAATCTGGCGCACAACCACGCACACCGCAACCCGACCGCTTCGCTGTACGAGCTGGGCACCATCTACACCCCGACCGTCAAGGATGGCAAGGCTGATCCGGACGTACTGCCGCACGAGGAGAAGATCCTGACTCTCGGCAGCTACGGCCGCCTGTCGTTCTTCCAGTTCAAGGGTGCCATCGAGGCGCTGCTGCGTGAGCTGAACATCAAGGGTGCATCCTTCGCTCCCGAGAAGGCCAACCCGTCCTATCACCCGGGCCGCTGTGCCAAGGTGCTCATCGACGGTAAGGAGATCGGCGTATTCGGCACCATTCATCCGACCGTTGCCGCACGCTACGGTCTGTCCGGCGAGGTACTCGCTGCCGAGCTGCAGATGGACGCACTTCTGGCTGCCATCGACCCGGAGAAGCTGTATCATCCGCTGCCCAAGTTCCCGGCATCCACCCGCGATATCGCGGTTCTGGTTGACGATGCCGTTCCGGCAGCCTCCATGCAGGCCACTGTTGAGAAGGCAGCAGGCAAGCTGCTCGAGTCGGTCAAGCTGTTCGACGTTTACAAGGGCAAGGGCATCCCGGAGGGCAAGAAGTCCGTGGCTTATTCGCTGTCCATGCGCGCACCCGACCGCACCCTCACCGATGAGGAGTGCGACAAGGCAATGCGTGCCGCGATCTCGGCACTTGAGACCGAGTTCGGCGCTCAGCTGCGCGGTTAAGTTCCCGAATTGGATAGAGAAAGAGCAGATGCTTGGCATCTGCTCTTTTTTTATGGTTTTATACTGCGTTATCCGAGAGAACCGTCCGGATTGACATAATCCCAGTCATTGGAATAATCATGCTGCGTCCATTCGACGATTTTGTCGCCTGCAGGCGGCGCGTTCTTTGGCTCGACACTGGATTCGGTCGTGCTCAGCGTGATATCGAGCGACAGAATGCCGGTGTTCTTGGTGTGGTAGGTCACGCTCAATTTGCAGTTCTGCACACTGCCGGAGAACGTCAGCACGGTTTTGGTGGTGTTCCAGCTATCGGAGCGGCTTTCGAGTGTGCCCGAGAACGAGCCGTCCGCCGTGTTCAGCGTGTAGCTGCCGGTCAGGTTGTCATACGAATCGCTGCTCAGACCGTTGATTTTTGCGGTGTAGCGCGAGCCGCTTGCGGTGAATTGTTCATCGCCCAGCAGGTTGTTCAGGCGGTTTACGTCATTCTTTATGTTGAGATAAAAATCCTCCCAGCCAAGCTCATATGCGGTCATGTTGGATTCGTTCGCGGCAACGATGCTTTCGCCCACCGAGGTAAAGGTATTGTTCTTCAGAATCTTCAGATTTTCGCTGAACAGAGTGCCGAATGTGCTGTCCGCCCAGTTGATGTGCAGCCACGCGCCGTTCGACAGCGCCTTGAGATCGGCGTCGTCCGTTTTGTCCATCGCCAGAATCTTTGCCACGGCAGGGCACTTCAAATACAGGTCGCCGCTGTCCGCGCTGCATAGGAGCTCGAGCTTGACGTTGCTCAGCGCACTGCGCAGGAGGGCTGCCTGTGCGGCGGTGAGTACGTCATCCGCCTGCGAATCGCCGAGGAAATAAGACGCCAGCACGCGCAGATCGACCGTCACGGTCGCCTCAATGGCTTGTCCGTTCGCCAGAATTTCGGTTTTGACATCAACCTTGTAATCCTTGTTGCCGTCGATGGTGTCGAAGGCGGTGTACGCCGCGCCGATTGTCGCCACCGTGCGCAGCGTCTTGGCGTTTTCGGTGGATGGCTGTGCCTTGATCCACTTGTTGAGCACGGTAAACTTGCTGTCAATGTCGTTTACAAGCGCCGCGCGGTCATACAGCACGGCGGTCTGCATATTCTGATCCCACTGCACGGTCAGTCCGAACGCTTCCGCGAAAAAGCGCACCGGAACATAGGTGCGTCCGCCTTTTTTGTACGGCGCGGTATCAAGCTGCACGGTTTTGACGGTTTTGCCCGCGCTGTCCGTGACGGTAAGCTGCTTGCTGCCGAGCGCAAACGACAGCGTTTCGCCGCCCTTTTTCGCGGTGATTGCTCCGGCGTCATATGTGACCTCAGCGCCGAGCGCCTCGGCAATGGCGCGGAAGGGAACCATCACGCGCCCGTTTACCTTTTCCGGCTGTGCGTCCGCAAAGTGGACATACGCGCCGTTGAGCTGCACGGAAAGCTGACAGCGGAGTTTGTATTCATCGCCCTCTGTCATGGCACGCGCTGTATCACGATAGCATTCCTCTAAATCACCGTCCCAGCCGAAGGACAGCCCCTCCAGATCGTCATACCCCCAGTAATCGACTGCGATCTGGGGATCTTTATGGATGGCGTCCAGGTGCTGCCGATAATGGTCACTGAGCGTATCATAATCGAAAACGCCGTAGGATGATTCCTGTTCCATGTACTCCTCCGCACTGTCATACCCAAACTGCTGATACATCGGCGGTGTGGTATCCAGTGCGAGCGCGCTCGGCGCCGAGCCGGCGAGCAGCAGCGCTGCGAGTGCGGCAGCGGCAAAACGGTTTCTCTTTTTCATATTGTGCCCCCTCACATAGGTGTTACTACCATTGTACAGGAAAACAGTGGGATTTGTCTATCCGCAGTTTGGCGCAAATTGGCGGGCAAAAACCGTCATACTGTCCATGCGGACGCATAGGGTAGAGCAAGGGAGGGCACTGCTATGTTTATCACGATCACACGCACGGGTCTGTGCCGAATTGGTGTGGGACTTAGCGTTTTTGCGGTTTTGACCGCGGTTTTCATCCTGTTTCCGCGCGAAAATGCTGAGCCGACAGCCGCCGAACAGGCGGTTCCCGCGTCTGTCAGCGACTGGGGATTGTCGTTCCAAACCGAGGGTCAGCCGCCGGTCGGCAATGTCTCCGCCGAGGAACTGCGGCAGTACAACGCGTTTTACGTCGGTGATACGAGCCAAAAGACCATCTACCTGACGTTTGACGCGGGCTACGAGAACGGCTGCACGCCTGCTATTCTGGATGCGCTCAAAAAGCATAACGCGCCTGCCTGCTTTTTCGTGGTGGGCAATTTTATTGATACCGCGCCGGAGCTCGTAAAACGCATGGCAGCGGAGGGGCATATCGTGGGCAACCATACGCTGCACCATCCGGATATGTCCGGCATTGCGGATAAGAGTGCGTTTGCGGCGGAGCTGAACGGTCTCGAGGAGAAATACACCGCGCTGACCGGTCAGCCGATGCAGAAATTTTATCGTCCGCCGCAGGGCAAGTTCAGCAAGGAGAATCTCCGGCAGGCGCAGGAGCTGGGGTATACCACGGTTTTCTGGTCGCTCGCGTATGTGGACTGGTATACGGATAACCAGCCGACTGAGGAGCAGGCATTCTCCAAGCTGCTGCCGAGGATTCATAACGGGGCGATCGTGCTGCTGCATTCCACCAGCGAGACCAATGCGAGGATTCTCGATGAATTGCTGACGAAGTGGGAGGAGGCAGGATATACGTTTGGTGCTTTGACGGAGCTGGCGCAGTAATTGAAAATGGAGAATGGAAGATGGAGAATGAATGTGTCCGCGCACAGCGCGACAATTAAAATACGGCGCTCCGCGCCGTTCCTTAATTTTCAATTTTCCATTCTCAATTCTCCATTGCAAATAAAAAGACCTCTCCAAGTAAGGAGAGGTCTTTTTATTTGCTTTTACGGCATCATCACGCGGCCTTCAAACTCGGCGCGGCGCTTGATGTCCTTCATGACGGTATCGAACTGGTTGAGGTCGAGCGACTGTGCACCGTCGCAGAGGGCGTGTGCGGGATCGTTATGCGCCTCGATGATCAGGCCGTCAGCACCGGCAGCGATGGCTGCGCGGGACAGCGGCTGCACCATATCACGGCGGCCTGCTGCGTGGGACGGGTCGATGATGATCGGCAGGTGGCTGAACATCTTAACCAGCGGAACAGCGGAGATATCCAGATTATTGCGGATCAGCTTCTCAAAGGTACGGATGCCGCGCTCGCACAGGATAACATTGGTATTGCCGCCTGCGAAAATGTACTCGGCAGCCATGAGGAACTCCTCCATGGTGGCGGACAGACCGCGCTTGAGGAGGATCGGCTTGTTCGAGCGGCCCAGCTCCTTGAGCAGCATGAAGTTCTGCATGTTGCGGGCACCCAGCTGGATGATATCAACATCTGCGAACAGGTCGAGGTGCTTTTCGCTCATAATCTCGGTGACGATCGGCAGACCGGTCTGACGCTTTGCCTCGAGCAGCAGCTTGAGACCCTCGGCCTCCAGACCCTGGAACGAGTACGGGGAGGTACGCGGCTTGAATGCACCGCCGCGCAGGAAGGAGGCGCCGGCAGCCTTAACGCGCTCGGCACACTCGACGATCTGCGCCTCGTTCTCGACCGAGCACGGACCTGCCATAACATTGAAGTAGCCGGCGCCGATCTTGCGGCCCGCAACCTCGATGATCGTGTCCTCGGGGTGGAATTTGCGGTTGACGGCCTTGAACGGCTCGGTCACGCGCTGTACACGCTCGACCACGTCATACGCCATAATGTCCCCTTCATCGAGCCGGGTCGTGTCGCCCATCAGGCCGAGGATAAGTGTATCTGCACCCTGGGAATAGTTGATCCGCAGCCCCATATCCGTGAAATGCTGCATCAGTTTGTCGACATGTTCCTTGTCGCTGTTTCGTTTGAGTACAACGATCATTTCAGTTCACTCCTTCACAATGTGATAAATTTTAAGTAGGATTTACGGTACGCTTAAGGCAATACCGCATAATTGAACAAGAGTGATTTGCGAGTAAATTTTGCGTACTGACGAGGCGCGGTTTTGCGGTAATACTTGATGTATTACCGTGAAACTTCGGCAGCGCGGACGGAACTCGCGCAAGGAACCGAAGCCAAAGTCAGGACACAAAATTTCCGCAAAGCACCGCGGCAGCGCGACCGGAGCCTGCGCGAGGAGCCGCGGCTTTAATTGTGCGGTGTTGCCTTGATTTTTCAGTTTTTTTACAGCGTACGATTTGAAGTATACCATATCAGAGGGTAAAAAGAAAGAGCGATTTACGACAAATCGCCCTTTGATTTTCCACGGTTTTTGCACATGGTTGCATGCTGCTAACCGGATACTTATGATGCTTTTGCCGCTTCGTCGGCTTTCAGCTCCTTGTATTTTGCGGTTACCGCGCTGCAGAATTCGTCCCAGCGGCCGCTGTTGATGAGGGTGGACGGACAGATTTTGCCCGAAAAGTCCTGATGCTTTTTCAGTGCCTTGGACGGGCTCAGGTCGTACTCGATCAGCAGCCGCGCACACAGCTTTTCGGTGTTGATGAGCGTCTGTTCGTAGTTGCCGTCCGAGTTGACGCACATTTCAATGCCGATGCCGTTCATGTTGCCGCCGTTCTTCTCCATGCCGTCGCCTGCGTGATAGGCAGTCTCATCATCCGGCAGATGGTGGTAGATCTCGTGATCGTCCACCGTGTAGTGCCACGAAACAATGCCCTCCTCGGCGTTGGCGTTCTGGTGGATGAACGAGTTGTGCGCGGCCGCATTTGCGCCGGTGCCAGTGTTGTCGGTCTCGTGGATGACGAGATACTTGATCTCGCGCTTCTGTCCCGGACGGGCGCGTGTGCCCTCGGGAAGAAAGTCGGTCATCACCGGGATATCCTCAATGTAGGTCAGACCGGCGTCGGTCTGCGGCTCGCGGAACACGATCCTCTGTGTCAGCATGCCCGCCGCAAACGACACGATCATCAGTCCGACTGTCAGCATCAGGCTGACCCGAAGTCCCTTGCTTTTCTTTTTGCGTGCCATGATTCACCTTGTCTTTTCAGAATTACATCGTCTTGCTTTTTCCATTGTACTACGTTTTACGCGATTTTTCAAAACAAAGACTGTAAACTTTTTGTGATGGCGACACCGTATACGCGGATTCGGTATCAAATTCGTAAAATTTGCAAGATGAACTTGCATTTGCACTCGGATTCCCTTATAATAAAAGTTATTCGGAGAGGCGAAGCCTTTCAGCAGAATTTCTTTGACCGCCCGGTTTCTGCGCGAAAACGGTGCCAAGGCCATACGGACAGCCGGGTCAAATGCCGAAACTGGCAACTTTGTTGCCTTATTGAATTTTATAAGTTGGCTGACTAAAAGCCGTGTGCCGCGGGCGCATCACACTTGTGAAACGATCAATAAGAGTACAAAGGCAACACCGCACAATTAAGACTGCGGCGCTTTGCGAAAATTTTGCACCCTGATTTCGTTGTGATTTTTTGCAATACAGCAAGTATTGCCGCAAAACCACGCCTTATCAGAGCACAAAATTTACTCGCAAATCGCTCTTGCTTCATTATGCGGTATTGCCTAAAAGTAACGATTCTTGCTATATAGACTCTTTCCTCTTCCATAAAACCTACGGAATGTGCAGAAGCATCCGCAAAAAGAGAACGATCATCCTCAAGTGAAAGCGTACCGTGTGTACCCCTTTCGCCTGGGGATTTTTTGGTATTGTGAGGATATGAAATGCAGAACAAGCTCAAACTTTACGGGTTCAACAACCTGACCAAGGCGCTGTCCTTCAACATTTATGATGTCTGCTACGCAAAGACCGAGCGCGAACAGCGTGACTACATCAAATATATCGACCAGCAGTACAACTCCGAACGACTGACCGGCATTCTCGAGCGGGTAACCGAGATGATCGGTGCGCATGTGCTGCACATTTCCAAGCAGGATTACGACCCGCAGGGCGCCTCGGTGACCTTTCTCATCGCGGAGGAGCACATGAAGCCGGCCCTTGAGCCGGATACCATCGTTGCACACCTCGATAAGAGCCACGTTACCGTGCATACCTACCCGGAGTATCATCCGGATACCTGCCTTGCCACCTTCCGCGTGGATATTGACGTTGCCACCTGCGGTGAGATCACGCCGCTGTCTACGCTCGATTACCTCATCGGCTCGTTCGATTCGGATATCATCACCATGGACTACCGCGTGCGCGGCTTTACCCGCGATATCGAGGGCAAAAAGCTGTTCATGGATCACCATATGACGTCCATTCAGGACTTTATCGACCCGAAAACGCTCGAGCGGTACGACGCATACGACATTAACGTGTACCAGTCCAACCTGTTCCACACCCGTATGCTGCTCAAGGAGGTCGATCTGCAGAACTACCTGTTCAACACCGACATCTATGAGCTGCCGCCCAAGACCAGACTCAAGATTCACTCCGACCTCAGACGAGAGATGATTGAGATATTTTCGGGCAAGAACATCTACTGATTTCGATTGAAAATACATTTTCAATCGAGAAAGACAAACCGAACGATGTTCGGATTTGTCTCACAATAAAATTTGCGCGTCGCTTCGCGCGAAAGCGCAGCATATCATTCTCTGCCGAAAGAAGGCATTTTTATGGATCAATCCCGTGCGCCAATCATGGAGGCGCTCGAAAACTTCAAAGACATGCGCATTGTGCCGTTCGATGTACCCGGCCACAAGCGCGGACGCGGCTCACCGGAATTAACGAAATTCCTCGGTCAGCAGTGCATGACGGTGGACGTCAACTCGATGAAGCCGCTCGACAATCTGTGCCACCCGACCAGCGTTATCCGCGAGGCCGAGGAGCTGGCCGCGGATGCGTTCGGTGCGGCGCACGCCTTCCTGATGGTGGGCGGCACGACGAGCAGCGTACAGGCGATGATTCTGTCCGTGGTCAAACGCGGCGACGAGATCATTTTGCCGCGCAACGTACACCGCAGCGTCATCAACGCACTCGTGCTGACCGGTGCGATTCCGGTTTACGTCAACCCGCAGATGAATGACCGGCTGGGCATTTCGCTCGGCATGTCAGTCGCGGACGTGAAGGCCGCTATTGAGAAGCACCCGTCCGCAAAGGCGGTGCTCGTCAACAACCCGACCTACTACGGCATCTGCTCGAACATTCGGGAAATCGTAAGGCTCGCGCACGCGGCAGGCATGAAGGTGCTGGCCGATGAGGCGCACGGCACGCATTTCTACTTCGGTGAAAATATGCCGGTCTCCGCGATGGCGGCAGGCGCGGATTTAGCATCCGTTTCCATGCACAAGTCGGGCGGCTCGCTCACGCAGTCCAGCTTTCTGCTGTGCGGCCCGTCCATGAACGCGGAGCACGTTCGCCAGATCATCAACCTGACGCAGACGACCTCCGGTTCGTACCTGCTGATGGTCAGCCTGGATATTTCGCGCAAGAACCTTGCACTGCACGGCAAGGAGATTTTCCGAAAAGTCGTTGACCTGACAACCTACGCCCGCGAGGAGATCAACGCGCTCGGCGATTACTACGCCTACGGCAGTGAGCTGATCAACGGCGACACGGTATACGACTTCGACACAACCAAGCTGGCGGTAAACACGCTGGATGTTGGTCTGGCGGGTATCGAGGTGTACGACATTCTGCGCGACTTTTACGATATTCAGACCGAGTTCGGCGATCTTGGCAATCTGCTCGCCTATGTTTCGGTGGGCGACCGTGAGCGCGACCTCGAACGTCTGGTAGCCGCTCTCGCGGACATTCGCCGCCGCTACAAGCGCGACAAGGCGACGCTCATGCGGCAGGAGTACATCTCGCCGCAGGTGGTTGCCGGCCCGCAGGAGGCGTTCTACGCGGACAAGAAGGCCATGCCGCTCGAGGAGTCGGTCGGACGCATCTGCGCGGAGTTTGTCATGTGCTATCCGCCCGGCATCCCGATTCTCGCGCCCGGTGAGCGTATTACCCGCGATATTCTTGATTATATTCGCTACGCCAAGGAAAAGAACTGCATGCTGCTCGGCACCGAGGACCCCGAGGTGAACAACCTGCAGGTCATCCGCGGCGTTGTCAGCCCGGAATAAAAGGAGCGTTTCACTCATGCAACTTACCTTTACTGAAATGCACACGCCGACGGTTGGGCTGCAGATACAGGTAGACCGTCAGCTTTACACCGAACAGAGCGATTTTCAGCGCATCGACGTGTTTGAATGCGAGGAGTTCGGTCGGTTTCTCACGCTTGACGGCTACATGATGCTGACCGAGCGGGACGAGTTCATCTATCATGAGATGATGGTGCATGTGCCGCTGGCCGTGCTCGGCGAGAAGATCAAAAAGGTGCTTGTCATCGGCGGCGGTGACGGCGGCTGTGTCCGCGAGCTGTGCCGCTATCAGCACATCGAGCATATCGACCTTGTGGAGATCGACGAGCGCGTTGTCGCGGTTTGCAGGGAGTATCTGCCCGGTGTGGCGTGCTCGCTCGACGACCCGCGCGTGCACATTCTCTATCAGGACGGATTAAAGTATATCCGCCGGATTGAGGACGAGTACGACCTTATCATCATCGACTCGACCGACCCGTTCGGCCCGGGCGAGGGCCTGTTCACGATGGAATTTTACGGCAACTGCTACAAGGCGCTCAAGGAGCACGGCGTGCTCGTCAATCAGCACGAAAGCCCGTTCTACAAGGGCGATGCGCTGGCGTGCCAGAGAGCGCACCGCAATATCGTGCACTCGTTTGAGCTGAGCCGTCTGTTTCAGGCACATATCCCGACCTACCCGTCCGGACACTGGCTGTTCGGCTTTTCGTCGCGCGGCGTGCATCCGGTGCGCGACCTGAATCCGGACTGGTGGAACAGTCTGGGACTGGAAACCAGATACTACAATACCAATCTGCATAAGGGCGCGTTCTATCTGCCGAATTATGTGCAGAAGCTGCTGGAAAAGGTGGAAGAATAACGGAATCGTTAGAAAATCACTATGGGTTTGATTGGGTGTTCGCTTGGCAAGCGGGTTCGCCCCTTCCGGACGGCAGCCTTTTTCTCTGCACCGGCTGAGCGGGGCGCGCGAACTGCGTGAGCGTGTTCGCCCCTA
>UMLF01048364.1_pt1 | contig 13859 bp, 13 predicted proteins | sample 1966501 | NCBI WGS metagenome assembly UMLF01 (sample SAMEA4836194, study PRJEB28245) | human gut metagenome | biome: gut microbiome; material: fecal sample | place: Denmark | collected 2008 | reverse complement strand
TCCCATTCTCTGCAGCCTGACGATTGAGGCAGACGGCAGCCTTTTCTTCGGAGGCAATGTTTTTGAGACCGCCGTGATGTTGGAAGAACTGGGGGCTGATGCTGTGGGGATCAACTGTTCCGTTGGACCGGATCAGCTGACTGCTGTCATAAGCACTCTAAAAAGCTCCGTCTCTATTCCCATTCTGGCCAAACCAAATGCGGGTATGCCTGTGATAGATGCCCAGGGCAACGCGGTCTACTCCATGGACGCAAAGTCGTTCGCTTTCCATATGCAAGCTCTGGTACAAGCAGGAGCGTCCCTGGTAGGAGGATGTTGCGGAACGACTCCGGAGTATATTCGCCTTCTGGCAAATATGATTCGCAGATAGAAAAAGATCCGGCGGAGGGATGGTGCTCATCTCCTCCCCGGATCTCTTCCGTTAATCTTGCTTCGCGCCGCACTTGGTGCAATAGCGGTCCTCGGAAAGAATCTGCGCCTTACACTTTACACAGGTTTTATATTCCACCGCCACTTCTTCCTCCAGCGCTTTTTGTTCTGGATACCTGGTTCCGCAAACCGTACAGAACTGTCCGTTTGCCGGCATTCTGGCACCGCAGTTTGGACAGGACTTCTCATGCTCTATCTGATAAATCCGCTCCTGTAAAAGCGCAATTTTTCGTTTGCCCTCATGAACCTTCTCCACATTCTCCAGCAATTCTTCCTGGGCATCCTCGCTATGCAGCGCAAAATACTGCTGCCCCAGCTGGGCAAAGCATCCCCGGAGCCGTCTTTCTTCTTCCTTGATCTGGAGCTTTAAATTGCTGATTTCTGCCACATCTTTCGCTTTTTTGGCCATAGTCTGACTGGTCTTTGTAAATTTTTTCCCAAACTCATCCAAAAATCCCTTCATCTAAAACCTCCTGTTTTTATGCTTCCCGATCACGCAGCTTTGTGCCGCACATATTGCAGTATATGTATTCTTCGCTGCATTTTGCCCCACACTGGGGACAATAGCATTCCCCGGAAGTCTCTTTCGCAACCGCTGCTTCCACCACGGTAAGCGTACCTTCTTCCTGCATGCTTTGCTCCTGCAGCTCCTCCTGTAAAGAGGATTCGCCCTTCATCTTCCCGTTGATCTCTCCCAGATGCCTGCAAGCCAGGATCAACATTAACAAAAATTCATAGACGATCCGCACCGCTAAATTTCCCACCGTCAGCAAAATCACACCTGGCCCGATCGCCACTATGGAAACAATCAAAAAAACTCCCATGGTAGTGCAGACACAGGCCATCAGGACATAGCAGAACTTTAACAGCCCTTCTATGATATAAAACCGAAAGTGCAAAAAATCATATGCCTGTTTTAGCCTTCCGGTAAAATGGTTTTCGTTCTTTTTCGACATAAACCAGAAAAAGAGGACGAACGCGCCTATCACTCCGATTACCAGCCCCAATACTGCCATTACATTTACAATTCCTTCAAAATCCAGCTTGATCATGGTTTTCCTCCTGTCGTTTATTGGTCTTATTATACAACCTTGCCGTGAAAACCACAAGCAAGGATACACAAAAACCGGAGCTTAAAAGCCGCACTTTTTACACGGCTTTTAAGCTCCGGTTTTTGCTGCGCAAAACAACTTTTTCTTTTACTCCCATCACCTAAGCTAACAGGATAAGGAAGCCTGTGTCAGTTTCTTTCCCTGTCTTTTTTTCCAGTACATGACTCCGCCTCCTGCCAGGGCACATACCCCAAGAATAGTATAGAATCTCCAATCCGCATAAAAAGGAGGATTCACGTAAGGAAGTTCCAGAGTAAAGGGCCCTGCTGTGACGATACTTTCCTCGGATACGCTGGTCACAACCTGAAGCTCCTGTACGGTTAAGCTGCGATTTTTATCGGTATCGGAAAACGGATACCTGGACTGAATCTGACAAATTTCCATGCCCTCTTCCTGCGTCTGCCCGGTTTCTCCCAGCATCACAGCCAAATTCATAAAACCGTCCTTATAGACGTTTTCCGTTTCTGTTCCACCTGATAAGTTTTTAATGACAATGCTATCCTCATTTTTTGCCGCAATTTGAATCTGATATCCCTCCAGGGTTTCGGCTCCCTGTACGGTTAAGGTTGTTGTATAGACCGTATCGGTACCCTCTGCCTTTACCTCCGGTTCTGAAAATGTACAGGTAAGATTTGTCTCCCGACTGTTTTGGCTTCCCGCATCCGCCGCCTCAGTCTGTGTGGTCACCTGATCCGCCCTTACCGGCGCTGCTGCCGTAAACAACAGGCAAAAAGATAATGCACCCAAAATTATTTTCTTCATAGCAATCCTTTCATTCTTGGTTTTGGAAAGTAGATGTTACCCTCCCCACAGAATTATATGGGGAGGGTCTTGCAGGCATATGTATCATCTTTCTGATTACTGGTTTACTCCAAGATCACTGGCCTTTACCAATCTTGTTTCAAACGTATCCAGATTGTTCTGATCCAGTTCGAACACTCTCACACCTCTTAAACGGTGATTTTCTGATCCGCCTAAGCCGTATGTCTGGTATCCCACGTTTGCATCGTAGCCAAGCTGGATTCCATAATAATTTCCAGTATAATCGTTCACATGGTCATGTCCCACGAACATTCCCTTTACGTCGCCTCTTTCCAGGGCTGCCAGGAACATACCGCTGTTTACGTCCGCCGGGCACTCTTCCTCGTTTTTCTCGCCTACTACGCCAAATTTATCCTTGTTGTCCCACATATCACCCCATTCGGGAGTCGGAATATGGAAGAACATCAGCGAATTAATCTTGCCGCCATACTTTGCTTCCAGCTGCTTTGAAGTTTCGGAATACCACTGAATCTGCGCGGGACGAATCCAGTCATAGCCGCCGATTCCCGTATTGGTATCTGCGTATGCGTTGGAATCCAGAGCCCAAATATTATAAATCGGGGTCTTGCCTTCCTGATCATAGATCAGCTGATACATATCACCTACGCCGATGGTGTTCTTTCCGTTGGACTTAAATCCCTGTACTCCGCTCATGCTTGCACGGTTGATGTTATACTTAAAGCTGCGATAGAAGGAAAGCTGTTTAATCTTATTCCATCCGTCTTCATTTAACGCAGTGGTAGCGTCCTCATCATGATTTCCGAAGGTTACCAGCCACGGAATCTGACGTTCCTCAAAAGGCTGCGCAATCTGGGTCATCAGGCTCTGTAACTCTTCTCCGTCCATGTTCCCACCGATCTGGTCTCCGGTAATCACCACAAGATCCGGCTGCTCTGCATCCAAAGCCGCATTCATCAAATTCACGGTATTCTGATTCAGCGTCGGCTTTGTGTCTGTATCAATGTAGTCCTGGATGTCAGACATCTGCATAATCTTAAACTTTCCGTCCTCGTTAAATTTCAGTTTGCCAATTCTCTGGGTATCCAGGATTGCGTTTGCGATCTTCACAAAGTCGTTTAAGTCAATCACACCATTGGAATCCATGTCATATTTGGCTGCTTCCGGCCATTTGGAGGAAGCATCATCTACCATAAAATAGGTCATAGCTTTTGACAGTGTCTGCACATTGAACTCTTCAATCAGGGCGTCGCTCATAACAGCAATCACGTTTTCATTGTTTCCCAGCACTACGTCCACTGCCTCGCCGCCTTTTGCGGCCTCCGCAGCGGAAACAGTTACGCTGCCGGTGGCTTCCTCATCTCCGGCTGTTACTACCACGGTCAAAAGGTTACCATAATCTGCTTTCTTCGGATCTACCATCAAAACCACATCCACCTGATTATCGTTTTTGTCGGAGGCAAGTACGGTGACACCCTCGTTTGCCTGTACCTCCACACCCTTAAATGCTGCCGCATCATAGGTTAAGCTCAAGCTGATCGCGTCCGTTCCCTTGATTCCCTTTGTGTATACGGTACCGGAAAAACGGTCTCCGCACAGAACCGAAGTGGTCTCTCCAAACGTAAGCCCAATGTTTTCGTTGACGGTCGTTTCTTCTGATGCAAATACTGTCATGCTTGACATGGCCATCACCAGGCACATGATCATAGCAAGAAGTCTGCTAATCACGCTGTTCTTTCTTGCTTGTTTCATTTTTCTTTTCCTTTCTCCTCTTCTATCATGGTTTCTACTTTCTCCGAATGTTGGGGGCCATCCGAATGCCCATACCAGAACCGTTCCTTTCCCACAAACGAACGCCTGCAAATTTCGCCCCGCCTGCAAAGACAGGCTGTATTGGATACGTCCCCGATACATCTAAGACTTTAAAAGGCCTGTGTAAAATGACAGGCAAAATGTAGTAAAGTCATTGTAAACTCCAAATAACCCCTGCTGCGCCGGACAGCAGTATCACTCCCACAGGACCGCATTTCTTTTTCAAAAGCAAGAACATGGAAGCGGCAATCATAACTCCCGCTTCCCATCCAAATCCTCCCCGTATGCTTACCGCCTGAATGATTAGGTCGAGCCCCGCCTTTCCGATCAGCGCAATGACACCCGGATGCAGTGCGTCTAAAACCTTCTGCATGTACCTGGGTTTCAAAAGGCGGGCGCAGAGAGCCATCAGAAGAATCAGCAGCACGCAGGAGGGCAAAATACATCCCAAAGTAGCCACTATAGCTCCCGCTAATCCTCCGATTCTGGTTCCCACAAACGTAGCGCTATTGACCGCAATGGGCCCCGGCGTCAGTTGGGATATGGTCACCAGGTTGGAAAACTCCTCCTGTCCAAGCCACCCCATCTTCGATACCACCTGATCCTGTATCATGGATACAGAGGCATATCCGCCTCCAAAGCTAAACAGCCCGATCTTTAAAAAACACCAAAACAACCCTATGTATTTCATGTTCTCTCTCTCCTCCATGCTTCCAGCGTCTGAACGGCTCCTGTAAGAATGCAGAGCAACATCAGCAGAGCCGGGCTACAACCAAATATTGTAATGGCTGCAAGGGCTACACCGGCAGCAACCAACTGGAGCTCCTTTCTGTCCCGCCAGAGCCCCCATACCATCTCACAGAACGCGGCCAAAACTACTGCCGCTGTTCCTGCCATCATACCGTGCAGAGCCCAGGTTACGGCCGGATAGCGGCAAAGGGCCTGATACCAGACACTGGCCTGGCTCAGAATCACAAAGGGGGGCAAAACAGTGGCCAAAACACCGCTTAAAACGCCTAGGGCCCCGGCCAGCCGGTATCCGAAAACCACCGCCCCATTGACGGCTACAGCTCCCCGAGCAGATTGAGCTAAGGAAGTCAAATCCAAAATTTCGTCTTCCCCAATCCAGCCCCTTCTATCTGAGAACTCCCTTTTCATCATAGCAAGCATGGCATAGCCTCCTCCAAACGTAAAGGCACTGATATACAACATAGTTCCAAACCAGGAACCTAAGGTTATCTTTCTTTTCATACAATCGCCTCCTCATTTCCACTATAAATCCCCTTGTGTTATATGTAAAATAGTATTATTTTATTATTTAGATAATATATTTATTATGATACTTCAGAAATTTTTTAAATACAGGAAAGGATTTTTTATGACAAGACGACATTTGGAAATTTTCGTAGCAGTATATCAAAAGGCTAACATGACCAGGGCTGCAGAATCTATGCACTTGGCCCAACCCTCCGTCAGCCTGGCTATCCGGGAGCTGGAACAACACTACCGCATCCGTCTGTTTGACCGTATAGGGAAACACATTTATCCAACGGATTCCGGAAAACGATTTTATGGGTACGCCCTTCACATCGTATCTCTTTTTCAGGATCTGGAGGAAAATGCCCGTAGTCTGGAGCGTACCGGCACTCTCCGAATCGGTTCCAGCATCACCATTGGAAACTATGTGCTGCCTGACCTTTTAAAAATCTTTCAAAAGGACTTTCCAGCTATCCGGACAGAGGCTGTAATCCTGAATTCCGCGGCCATTGAACAGGCCATCTTAGACAACCGGATTGATCTGGGCCTGATTGAGACGGAAACTCATTCCCGCCAAATACAAAGACTTTCCTTTCTGGAGGACCGCTTATGTGTCATCGTTTCTCCCGATCATCCCCTGGTCAGGAATCCCCCATCCTCCTTTCGCCAGTTGGCGGACTTTCCTTTTTTAATGAGGGAACGTGGAAGCGCAGGCCGTGAAATCGTAGAAGGTCTCTTTGAGCTTTATCAGCTTTCTCTGACACCGCTCTGGGAAAGCGCCAGTACCCAGGCTATTGTCCGGGGTGTGGCCAACGGGTTGGGCATTGCTATTCTTCCCTGGCTTTTGGTTAAGCAAGATGTTCAACACGGTTGTGTAAAGGTCATAGAGGTACCCGATCTTAAATTAAGCCGCTATTTTTATCTCGCATGGCATCAGAACAAATATTTGACCTTGGGAGCAAAACACCTGATGGAATTGTGCCTTTCCCATTCTTTTTTGGACCACAGCTGACACTTCTTTTTGATGCGAGAATCCCTTGGTGAAAAAAGAAAGCGGCAGATGCTCTTTTGAATACGCATCTGCCGCTCTTGGCTTTTTCCTTTTACTGGCCACAGCTCCCATGGCCACAGTCATGGTGTTCCCCGTGCTCCCCGCAATCGTGATCTTTCTCTCCGTGATGATGATCACAAGAGGCATCTGTGCGGTATTCCAGTCTGCCCTCTGCCAGAGCTTTGACTGCCTCCTGCGCATTTCCGCTGACACCACCATACAAGGCGATACCTGCTTCCTCTAAGGCGTTTTTGGCGCCCATCCCGATTCCGCCACAGATCAAAGCTTCCACTCCATGCTCCTTCAAAAAACCGGCCAGAGCTCCATGACCGCTTCCATTTGTATCCACAACCTCTCCGCCTTCAGCTCTTCCGTTTTCTACCTCATACATTTTAAACTGGCTGGTATGGCCAAAATGTTGGAAAACATCTCCATTTTCATAAGTTACTGCTACTTTCATTTTCCTTCCTCCATTTTTCAAATTCAAATTTCTTATGTAAACATAGCACAAATCCTGTCTTAAAGCAAGGGCCTACGTCCTTCTCCCCTTCTGCGTATGTCCCGATTTTTCAAAAAGGAATTGACAAATCCCGGTTTCAGTGTAATACTACTGCAAAACACATCCATCGAAAGCAGAAAGGAGTTTATTATGGACTTAGCAACCGGAATCAAAGATCGAAGAAGCATCCGAAAATTTCAGGATCGGCCTGTAGACCGGAATCTGATCCGCGATATTGTAGATCTGGCCGCCTATGCGCCCTCGTGGAAAAACACACAGACCACAAGATATCTGGTAGTAGAAGACAGGGAAAAAATTCAGGCTATCGCCGAAAAGGGTACCATGGGGTTTGCCTTTAACGCCCAGACTCTTTCAGGCGCCCCGGCACTCGTGATCCTTACTACGGTAAAAGGACGCTGCGGCTATGAAAGAGACGGCAGCTTTTCCACACCCAAGGGAGACCGCTGGGAAATGTTTGATGCGGGAATTGCTGCTCAAACCTTTTGTCTGGCTGCACACGAAAAAGGACTCGGCACCGTGATCATGGGAATTTTTGATGAGGAGGCCATCGGAAAACTCCTTCCTATTCCGGAAGGTCAGCAAATCTCCGCCTTGATCCCCATCGGTTATCCGGCTGTTACGCCACCCAAACCTCCCAGAAAAACCTCGGAGGAACTTGTTTACTTTTTATAAAGAGAAGGTTCTTACACAAACCGAGACTCTTTCATCTCCATAACAAAGGGGAAGGTAGAAAACGCACCTTCCCCTTTTGTAAATGGTTTTCCACTCCAAGTCTCATTTTATGGCCTGACTTTAAGATGCCTCTTTCATTGACACATCAGGAAAGACCGGCTATAATATTTTTTATTACAGTTGTAAGAAAAGAGGAGGAAGTCTTCCATGAGCCCTTTACCACAGATATCGGAAGCAGAATACGAAGTCATGAAGCTGGTATGGAAATATGCTCCCATCAGCACCAACGAAATCACCGAAAGACTGGTACAGACCACCTCCTGGAGTCCCAAAACAATCCAGACCCTGATCAAACGCCTGGTGACAAAGGGAGCGCTCACATATCAGAAACAGGGCCGGGTTTTTGTCTATACTCCTTTGGTAAAGGAGCAGGAATATGTCCACCGGGAGAGTGATTCTTTTTTAAAGCGTTACTTCAACGGCAATATTACAGCCATGCTTTCCTCTTATATAGAAAGCGACCAATTAAGCGAGACGGAGATCGACGCTCTCCGCTCCCTGCTCTCAAAAAGGCACAAACAGGAAGGAGATTGAGATGTTTCTTTTTTCGTTCCTTCTCTGCAATTTAGGAATCTGTCTGGTCATTGGACTGATTTTAGCCATCCGGCGTATTTTTTATATTCCATTGTCCAGCCAGATGCGATATCGCCTCTGGTTTTTGTTGCTGGGACTTTTGGCTGTTCCCTTCCTGCCGTTTCAGATCCGTGGATGGGCCGGGTTTCTTTCCCGTTTGGCAACTATACAGCCTCCGTCTTTTTCTGAAATGGAGGTAATCTCTCAGGCAACAGCCCCACTGGCTGCGGAAAACACCGGGGAATGGCTGCGGGATTTTAGCGTCTCTGTAGATCGTCATACGGCTGGAATTTTTATGATTTTGCTTCTGGGCATCTGGCTTGGAGGCATTGTGATTTCCCTGTTTTATATGGTAAGATCCAGCATTTATCTGCACCGCATCCGACAATCTGCTCTTCCTCTGGAAAACCCAAAAATACGGGATCTTTATGACCAATGCCTAAGGGAAGCAAGGGTACGGAAATACATTCCGGTTTATAGTACTTCATTTTTACAATCCCCTGTGATTACAGGATGCCTCACTCCCCGCAGTTATCTGCCTCTCTCTTTGATCTCGGAGGGAGATTGCAGGCAGCTTCGCTATATTTTGCTCCATGAACTACAGCATTATAAGCACCGGGACGCTGCGGCAAATGCTCTGGCTGCCCTTGCCGGCATGGTTTACTGGTTTCATCCGCTGGTTCGTTACGCCCTGAGAGAAATGAAAAATGATCGGGAAGTAGCCTGTGATACCGCCGTGCTTCATCTGTTAAAAGAGCAGGAATACACAGATTATGGAAACACGTTGCTTCACTTCGCGCAAAAAATCTCCCGTCATCCCGGGCCCTTTGCCGCGGGTATTGGTGGGAACAAAAAACAAATGCAAAAGCGCATTATCAATATTATCTCCTACGAAAGTCCTACAAAAGGGAAAAGAATAAAAAGCGGGGTTATCTTTTGCATCACCGCACTTATACTCTCGACCCTGGCCCCCCTGCTTTCTATCCGGGCAGCCAGGGAGGAGCGTGATCACTGGCAGAAGGAAGGCGCTTGTGTTTCCTACATCGAAGGGACGCCTGACTCCTTTAGAGGGGTACAGGGAAGCTTTGTCCTATATGACTTTTCCAGAGATGCCTGGCAAATTTACAATCCCAGGCGTGCTACCCTAAGGACATCGCCCAACTCCACCTACAAAATTTACGCCGCCTTATTGGCCTTAGAATCAGACCTTATAACTCCTCAGGATTCTAAAATGGAGTGGAATCAAAAAACCTATCCCATCGAAGCCTGGAATGGGGATCAGGATCTGCACTCTGCCCTGCAAAACTCCGTAAATTGGTATTTCCAATCCTTAGATGCCAGGCTTGGAAAGAATGCGATCCGGCAGTTTATCCAAAAGATTGGCTATGGCAACCAAAATTTGTCGGGAGACCTTTCCTCCTACTGGATGGAATCTTCTCTAAAGATCTCTCCGATAGAGCAGGTAGAACTGTTAAGACGCCTGTATTTCAATGATTTTATATTTTCTGCGGAAAACATACAGGCCGTAAAGGATTCTCTTCTTCTTACTTCCACCTCTGCAGGGTCTCTTTTCGGAAAGACCGGCACCGGACAGATAAATGGCAAAAACGTAAATGGCTGGTTTATCGGCTGGGTGGAAGCCTCTGACGGAGCATATTTCTTTGCTGTTAACATTCAGGCTGATGACGGAGCAGACGGCACCAGAGCCTCCCAAATCGCCCTATCGATGCTATCCGATTTGCAAATCTGGTACGATCATGCATAAAAGCCTAAAAGAGGGAAGGTATGGCAATATCCTTACTACGAATGACCAGCCATACCTTCCCTTTTTCTTATTCTATACCGCGAAACCACTGATCCAATACCTGCCTGTCCTTGTCTACCACATAGCCGCTTCCCCCCAGCTCCTTTACATCTTCTACCATGCTAAGCAGCAGTAACGGCTTCTGTGTCTCCGGATCCGGGGTAAATACGCCAAACCATCCAAGTTCTGTACCGTTTTGATCCTCTGTGGTCAGCTTTATCTCCGCAGTCCCCGTTTTTCCCGCAAGAGGCACATCTTCCCGATAGGCTCCGTGACCTGTTCCCTCAGGAGACTCCAGCACCTGCTCCATGTATTGTTCTATCAAAACAGCATCTTCCGGTGCATATGCCTTTTCCATCCATACCTGGGCCTTTGCTTCCTCCCGGTACCGCAGATAGGGCTTTATCACGTCCCCTTCATTGGCAAAGCCAGTATACAAAGATGCCAGATGAATGGGATTGACCAAGATCTGGCCCTGGCCATAGCCGCTGTCTGCCAACTGGATTTCCGATTCGATGTGCTCCCCATTGGAATACTGGGATTTTTCCACTGTAATCTCAAAAGGCAACTTTTCCTGAAATCCCAAATTCTGAAGCTCCGCCTCCAGGGTCTTTTGCCCAATCCTTAACGCAGCCTTGGCAAAATAGATATTGTCAGAATAGATTAGGGCATTCTGAAGAGTTGCGGGGTTGCTCTCATGAAGAGTGGTCACATAATAGTCTCCCCAGCTGCTGTCCTTTTGCCAGCGAAGTCCTTCACTTCCGTAATCGTTCTGGGGATCAATCGCTCCCGCCTTTAATCCAATCGCGGCAATGATGGGCTTTAAAGAAGATCCGGGACACAGTTTCTGCCGAAACCGATTATAGAAGGGCTGCCCCTCGTCTTCATTTAACGAATTCCAGAGAGCATCCGACATCCCCATCACAAAATCATTCCCATCATAAGTGGGCGTACTGACCAAAGCCAGAACTTCTCCCGTATACGGTTGCATAGCCACGGAGCAGCTCTCGTCCTCTGCAAAGACATCGTAGATAGCCTGCTGTAATCTGGCGTCAATGGTCAGCCGGATATCCTTTCCATCCTCCTTGATGGTACTGGCTAACAAGCTTTTAGTTTTCCCTGCTCCATCGACGATAACAATCTGACATCCGTCCTTTCCTTTTAGTTCTTTTTCATATAGACTTTCCATACCGCTTCGCCCGATCATGCTGGTCTGGCTATAACCCTCGCCTGCATGTTCCTCTAAATCCTCTGCGGTTACCTGCTGAATATACCCGATCAGATGGGAGGCTGCCTCTCCAAGGGGATATTGACGCACCATAACGTCGGTGATCATCACGCCCGGAATTTCTAAAAGAGCGGTATCTCTTTCCATCTTTTCTTTTGTTTCTTCTGAGAGTTCCTGTTCCATCTGTTCTAATTCTGTCAGCTTTTCCACCGTTTGAATGGGGACAAAAGAATCACTTTTTACCCAGGATGCTTCCAGTTTGCTCTGAATACTCTCTTCAGGGACCTTTAAAATCTCTGCCAGTTTCCGGATATCTTTCTGGGGGGACTCGCTCATCTGCCCCGGAACCAGCCCTACAGAAGAGGCGGTTCCCTCTCCGGCCAGCACCACTCCATTTCTATCCAATATCCTGCCCCGCTTGGCCTCATTGGTGGTCACCTGTACCTTATCATTGGAAGTTAAATCCGGGAAAATCATACAGTCCTCCCAGTGCAAACGATACGATCCCCTATTCTTTGGCTCCCGCTGGAAGGACGTCTGGTTCGAAAATGATAGCTGTCCGGCCACAGTATCCATTTTTACCTGGTAGGAAACTACAATTTCCCCTGATGTCTCCTCTTTTTCACCTTGTATGTTCAGCTGGAAATTCTCAGCTCCAATCCCCTCATAAATATTCTCATTTCTAGAAGTAAAGGTTTCCAGAAGGGTATTCGCTTTACAGGTCTCATCCAGCATCTCATACATGCCCTCATAGTTTCCATCTTCTATGTAAGCATAGTACTGCTTTAAAAGTTGACTGGGACTTTTACAGGCCCCGGTTTCGCCCTGTATGTGATCCATCACAGGCTTAAGCTTTCCCCCGAATGTCAGCGCTCCTACCGCCACCAACACGACTGCGCAAATTGCAAGTATGGAAAGCAATCCTCTGGTCTTCTTTTTCTCTCTATCACTATGTCTTCTCGCCATATAGTTTCCTCTCTGTTTCTTGAATGAATCCCCATCCATACTTTGTACCTATGGGAAGTATGGAAATACATTTTCATGCACTTGTTAATCTTACATCTGTAAGATTAACAAGTCAAGTAAAAATTTTATCACAGCTTTCTCTCTTTCCTTCCATTTTAATCAAGCGCAGCTAAACATGTGTCCTATCTATCAGTGACTTCTGCATTCTCTGCGTCATGCGATCCTTTTCCCCCACCATACCGCAAAGCAGTGAAGCTTCAGGGTGATACAGCTGTATATTCTCCCTGACTTTTTTCTCACTGAAATTTGCATAACAGTACTTACAGCCATTGGGACAAGTATGGTAGGTACCCACATCTACGCTCTCCAGGCATCCACACGCCTTTCTCTGATTTCCATCCTTTTTTCCGAGAATGCTATAACCCGTGAGTTTCTCAATAAGCCTCCGGTCAATGCAGCTTCCATGGCAAATTCCAAGACTTTGCAGCTCCACCTCCTCTGCGCAAGTTTCTATTATCATGCCATTTTCACCGGCTATGTGTGCCAGCGCGCCGGCCAGCCTCAACAACTCCTCCCCCTGTGGTCTTCTCATATTCAGATGCGCCGCATTTCTTTTGGTCTTCGCATAGAAATCCACAAAGCTGATGATTACCTTCTGCGTACATCCACAGAGCTGCTCTGCTATCTTCCCGAAGGCTCTGATATGATATTCTGTGGTATATCTCTCGTTCAGAAAGATGGGATCATACCTCCATATCACCCGCTCTTTTCCGATCTCCCCTGAAAGCCTCTGAAAAGTGGGAATCAGGACTTGGCCCTTATCCGGCAGATTTGGTTCCACATCCTTACCATAACAGGTAAGGGTAAATTGAAAATAGTATGCAAAATCCCGCAGCTGATTCAATCCAGCCATCATATTTCCCGGATTCTTTGTCCAAAACACTATACAGTCCACTACCTCCGGAGATAAGAGAAGCTTGCTGATCTGGTGGGGATTTATTGGATTTTTTACATACAAAAATCCTTCTTTTATCCGATTGTAAAACCACTGGGAATAATACCCCGGTATGTCTGTCCTTCGGCTGACGCTTAAAATCATCTGTGATCCCTCCCTCTCTTTGGCGCACTGTCATCCGAAAACGCCTTTTCCACACAGTGTTTCATCACTGCCTCCATCTGGGGTGAAATCCATTTTTTACGGTGATGCAAAAGCTGTTTCCACACCTCAATCTCAAATTCTTCCACCTCCAGATAGCGAAGCCTTCCCTCCGCCACATCTTGCTCTGTCACATAATCCGGCAGAAAGGATATACCCAGATTTTGTGTCAGAAGAGAACAAATCAAAGTCGTATTTCCGATTTCCAAAACGGGTTTCATCTCCAGGGACAGCTCCGCCAATCTTTCGTCCATCATTCTGCGATAGCTCATTCCCTTCTCTGTCAATAGGAAAGGGTGCCGGATCAAATCGCAGATGGAAAACTTTTCGGACTGCCCGATGGGATAATCCGCTCCGGTCACAAAATGCACTCCCACCCGTTCTTCCCTCACAATCTCATATTCTGTATGGTAAATGTGACTGTCCAGAGTCAAAATCA
>UMLF01065876.1_pt1 | contig 13897 bp, 10 predicted proteins | sample 1966501 | NCBI WGS metagenome assembly UMLF01 (sample SAMEA4836194, study PRJEB28245) | human gut metagenome | biome: gut microbiome; material: fecal sample | place: Denmark | collected 2008 | reverse complement strand
AGACCTTTGCCTGGCGCTATTACAGGGCTACCGATGATATTTACTATTTGCAAAATCTGTTGAATCACGCTTCCCCCTCTATTACCTATCGCTATATCGGTGAAAAGCCAAATGTGGAAGTGGTGTTAAAAAAGATGACACCGGAAGAAAATGAGAGGAGCCGTTACCTGCTCTATAAAGACGGGGCAGGAAAAAAGAGGATCGAGAAGCTAAAAGAGCTTCTGGATACGTTGGAACAGGAGATGGACAATCCAACGAATAACGACGCTTTCTATGGCAGAGTAGACTGTCTGCTGACAGAGATGGAATCTCTGGCAGAGAACTTTCAGAGTACAAAGTAAAAAGAGAGTAGGGAAAGATATAGCATCTTCCTTACTCTTTTTTTGATATACCCAGAAGCCCGGAGCTTTTTTGTCGGCGTTTTTGCCGAATCTGCATCTGTCTGTTTGCCAACTCCCTGGCTTCTTCCTGGGAGATCAGCCGCAGCGTTTTGACGCAAAAACAGGTATTTCGGTCTGTCTTTTTGATGTGAATTTTACCCCGAATCCACCCGTGTTCTTCACAGAAGGCCAGACAAAAATAATTTTTTGAACCGGTTAGGAACCAGCGAAGCTTCTTTTTGGCAGGCTTTTGGCAAAGAGGGCATCTGGTGGACGCTACCTTGCGGTCCCGCATGACTTCAACTCGGCTGTGAAATTCTTTGGAGACAAACTTGCTGTAGGTGTCATAGATGGCATAGATTTCTTCTTTTCTGGTTCGGGGATTTTGATAATAGTCAATGGAACGGTGGCTTAGGAGATACTGGATGTCCAGATGTTTCATGATGCAGCTGGTATAATAGGCATCGCTTAAGGCATCATGAAATTCCAGCTTCTTTGGCACCTTAAGGGCATCTACACAGTGCTCCAGAGTCTTACGCTCCCCGTCTCCCGCTGCCGATTGGCTGTAAAGCTTTTGAATATCAAAGTAAAACAGGGGCTTGGGAAAGGGGTTGTCCATACCATGAAACTGCAGGTTACGTTGCAGTTCCAGCAAATCTCCGGGTCCCCAGGTACAGTAAGAGCTATCCGAACCGCACCAGGCAAAGAAATCTTTGGCCACGGCGGGAAAGGGACGGGCATCTTTTAATATATCCATGTTCATTTTTAAAAGCTGTTGTGTTCTTTGATTCAGGGATAGGTAGACCGTAGGTTGGATAAATTCCCGAAATCTTCCGGTTTCCTCAAGGGATTCATTTAATTTGACCGCCCCGATTTGGATGATCTCAAAGGGGAGGCTTTTTTCTTCCTTTTCTTTGCCCTCAGGGCTTTGGTTCCACTCCAGGTCCAGTACGATATAGTTCATATTGACCGTCCTCCTGGGTACGAGTATACACAAACTCCTGAAAAAAAACAAGGCGTTCGCCTATCTGCCCAGAAAAACCGATCAGATTTCGTCAGATTCACAGAAAATTTTTAGAAATGTTTTCAGAATAGGCGATTTGACCAGAGTGCGGAAAAAACTTTAGGCAGTTGTGGCATTATCAGGAGGAGAAGTTTTTTGTATACTCTTAAGGGAAAAGAAAAGGACCGAAGAGGCTGAAATTAAGACAGGAGGAGGCAGAAAATGGCCAGTTTATCATTGGAACATATTCATAAAACATATCCCAATGGGTTTGAGGCAGTAAAGGACTTTAATCTTGAAATTGAAGATCAGGAGTTTATTATTTTTGTAGGGCCTTCCGGCTGTGGAAAGTCTACAACACTGCGGATGATTGCCGGATTGGAGGAAATTACCGGGGGAATTTTAAAAATTGACGGAAGAGTGGTCAACGACATGGAGCCAAAGGATCGGGATATTGCCATGGTTTTCCAAAATTATGCGTTGTATCCTCATATGACCGTGTACGATAATATGGCTTTTGGGCTAAAGCTTAGAAAGGTGCCCAAACCCCAAATCGATCAGATGGTCAGGGAGGCTGCCAGAATTTTGGATCTGGAATCACTTTTGGAACGAAAGCCAAAAGCACTCTCCGGAGGGCAGAGGCAAAGAGTGGCCATGGGTCGGGCCATTGTGCGCAACCCGAAGGTCTTTTTGATGGACGAGCCTCTTTCAAATTTGGACGCCAAGCTAAGAGTCCAGATGCGCATTGAGATTTCGAAGCTTCACCAGAGACTGGGCGCTACCATCATCTACGTAACCCACGACCAGACGGAGGCTATGACTCTTGGAACCAGAATTGTGGTTATGAAAGACGGAGTGATACAGCAGGTGGATTCTCCAATGAATCTGTATCATGCGCCGGCGAATCTGTTTGTAGCAGGATTTATCGGCTCACCACAGATGAACTTTCTGGATACACAGGTAGATATACAGGGAGAGGAGGTCAGGCTGGTAACCAACTCCTTTGCTATTAAGTTGCCCCCTGGGAAAGCCAGGAAGCTGATTGAGGGGAGATATGATGGAAAGACGGTAGTTATGGGAATACGCCCTGAGGATGTGCACGATTCCCGGTTGTTTATAGAGTCATCTCCGGATACAGTGGTGGAGGCTTCCATCCGGGTTTATGAGCTCTTGGGGGCAGAAGTATTTTTGTATTTTGATGTGGAGGGATGTTCTATGACAGCCAGGGTGGATCCAAATACTACGGCGCGTACCGGAGACCGGATCCTCTTTGCCCTGGATGCCAGCAAGATCCATATTTTTGATAAGGAGACGGAGAAAGCCATCACAAATTAGAAAAAAACCATACCACCGACAGCTAGAACCGGTGGTATTTGTATAGGGAAGTGCATTGACCAAAACCGAAAAATGTTTTATGATAGAGACTGGCAATGCAATGTCCCGGAACAAAAATGAGGAAGTGGACTTATGTTATCAGGTCAGGTGTTGCAACATGCATTGGACGAGTTAAGAGCGATCACCAGAGTGGATCTGTGTGTGATGGATTTGGACGGAAATGTGTTGGCCTCTACCTTTGGGGTGCAGGATATCCCAGAGGAAGCGGTGCACTCCTTTGCAGAATCTCCGGCTGACAGTCAGACTGTCTTTGGATATCATTTCTTTAAAATTTTCGATGAGCAGGATCCGGTATATGTGTTAATTTCCAGGGGATCTCTGGAAGATGCCTCCATGATAGGAAAAGTGGCGGTTTGTCAGATACAGAATCTGATTTCAGCCTACAGGGCGCGTTATGACAGAAATCATTTTATGCAGAATCTTTTGGCAGATCACCTGTCTTTGGCAGAACTGTATAGTCAGGCCGGAAAGCTTCACATTGAAGCTAATGCCAGAAGAGTTGTTTTTATCGTGGAGTCCCAAAATGGGCAGGATGGGATTATCGTGGAAACCTTAAAGAACCTGTTTGCAAACAGGCCTAGGGATTTCATACTTGCTCTGGATGAAAAAAGAATTGTTTTTGTGCGTGAATTGATGGAGACAGAGGCTTATGATACCTGCCATGAGGTTGCCGGAATGGTGCGGGACATGCTCAATTCTGAGGCCATGTCTGCGGTGCAGGTGGCTTATGGGGAAATCGCAGAGGAACTAAAGGAGATTTCCAGATCCTTTCAGGAGGCAAAGATTGCCCTGGAGGTGGGAAAAATTTTTTATGCCCAAAAGGATACCATCTCTTATGCCAACCTGGGAATCGGCAGACTGATCTATCAGCTCCCGCTTCCGCTTTGTGAGAGGTTTATACGGGAAATTTTTGGGAAGAGGCTGCCGGAAGCGCTGGATGAGGAGATCTTATCCGTTCTTTATCCGTTTTTTGAGAATAACCTGAATGTGTCGGAGACATCCAGACAGCTTTATATACACAGAAATACCCTGATATACCGGCTGGAAAAAATTCAAAAAAATACGGGGCTGGATATCCGCAGGTTTGAGGATGCGATGACGTTTAAGATTGCACTTATGGTAGTAAGCTATATGAGATACATGAAAAATCAGGATGAATAGGAGGAACATGGATGGTTACATTATTTGACAATGGAGTTTATCTTTTAAATGGGACGGAGGTTGTGGAAGATCAGGGAAATGCCGCCGCTATTTTGGAATCAAAATTGGGCAAAGCATGGTCCAAGGAAGAGGCGGCGGAAAATACCATGGCTTACGGGATTTTAAAGGCCCACAACACCGCTTCTGATATGAAGAAACTAAAAATTAAATTTGACAAGCTGACGTCCCATGATATTACGTTTGTGGGGATTATCCAGACGGCCAGGGCCTCAGGACTGGAGCGTTTTCCGGTACCCTATGTGCTGACCAACTGTCACAACAGTCTGTGCGCCGTGGGGGGTACCATTAATGAGGATGACCACATGTTTGGCCTTACCTGCGCCAAGAAGTACGGCGGCGTATATGTTCCCCCTCATCAGGCAGTGATCCATCAGTATGCCAGGGAAATGCTGGCCTGCGGCGGGAGCATGATCTTGGGATCGGATTCCCATACCCGTTACGGAGCCTTGGGAACCATGGCCATGGGCGAGGGCGGACCGGAGCTGGTAAAGCAGCTGCTCTCCCAAACTTATGATATTAATATGCCGGATGTGATTGCCATTTATCTGGACGGGGAGCCTATTCCGGGCGTTGGACCCCAGGACGTGGCCTTGGCAATTATCGGAGAGGTGTTCGCCAATGGCTATGTGAACAATAAAGTGATGGAATTTGTGGGACCGGGCGTTGAGAAGCTGAGCGCGGACTTCCGCATCGGTGTGGATGTGATGACCACGGAGACCACCTGTTTATCCTCCATCTGGAGAACTGATGACGAGAAAATCCGGGAGTTTTATGAGATTCATGGAAGAAGCGAGGATTATAAGGCTCTGGCTCCGGGTCAGGTTGCATACTATGACGGTATGGTCTATGTGGATCTTAGCAAAATCCGTCCTATGATTGCTATGCCGTTCCATCCCAGCAATACTTATACCATTGAGGAACTGAACGCCAACCTGATGGATATCCTGGATGATGTGGAAAAGAAGGCGCAGGTGAGCCTGGACGGAGCCGTGGAGTTTACATTGAAGGATAAAGTGCGCAACGGAAGACTTTATGTAGAGCAGGGAATTATTGCCGGATGTGCCGGAGGTGGATTTGAGAACATCTGTGCGGCAGCGGATATTCTGAAGGGAGCTTCCATCGGGGCAGATGAGTTTTCTTTGAGTATTTATCCCGCCAGCACGCCTATTTATGTGGAATTGGCCAGAAACGGAAGGCTGGCGGATCTGATGGCTACAGGAGCCATCGTTAAGACTGCGTTCTGCGGCCCATGCTTTGGTGCAGGCGATACTCCTGCAAATAATGCGTTCAGTATTCGTCACTCCACCAGAAACTTCCCTAACAGAGAGGGAAGCAAACTGCAAAGCGGCCAGATTGCGTCTGTTGCGCTTATGGATGCCAGATCCATAGCGGCGACAGCCGCCAACAAAGGATATCTGACAGCCGCCACGGACGTGGATCCCAAGTTCAGCAATCCCAGATACTTCTTTGACAAGAGTATTTATGAGAATCGGGTATTCGACAGCAAGGGGGTGGCGGATCCCTCTGTGGAGATTAAATTTGGCCCGAACATCAAGGATTGGCCGGCTATGTGTGAGCTTACGGACAACCTGATCCTGAAAGTGGTGTCTGAGATCCATGATCCGGTTACCACCACGGACGAGCTGATTCCCTCCGGAGAGACCTCATCCTACCGCTCCAATCCCCTTGGGCTGGCTGAGTTCGCTCTTTCCAGAAAGGACCCGGCTTACGTAGGCCGGGCAAAAGAGGTACAGCAGGCGGAAAAAGCAAGAGAACAGGGCAAATCTCCCTGCGAGGCTTTTGCAGAGTTGAAACCTGTATGGGAGGCGATTAAGGCAGTTTATCCGCAGATGAACCAGGAAAATACCGGCATCGGAAGCACTATCTTTGCCGTAAAGCCAGGTGATGGTTCTGCCAGAGAGCAGGCCGCGTCCTGTCAAAAGGTTCTTGGCGGCTGGGCCAATATTGCAAATGAATATGCAACCAAGCGTTATCGCTCCAATCTGATCAACTGGGGTATGCTGCCCTTTATCATCGACCGGGGAGAGCTTCCCTTCCAAAACGGGGATTACCTCTATATCCCCGAAATCAAAAAAGCAGTGGAAGAGAAAGCCACTGAAATTGCGGCCTATGTGGTGAGAGGTGAAAAGCTGGAAGCGTTTACCTTGAGAATGGGAGACCTGACCGATGACGAGAGAAGTATTATACAGAAAGGCTGCCTGATTAATTACAACCGAATTTCCTAAAGACCGTTTGCTTGTTCTAATCAAAGATTATTTGACATAAACTTTACAAATTTACAGATAATTACTGATGTGAAAATGATACCATAATACAGATCCAGTTAACCGGCAATCTTATTAACACCACCCAGAGGGAGCGTGATTTTGCATGAATCAGATTTACTCGAAACAGGCGTTTAAGGTGTACCGGGCTTATGGGGGCTTTGTGGTACACAACACGGAAAAAGAGTTTGAGGATGGTCACACGCATCTGACAAGCTTTCAATCTGCAAAATACCTGATTGATTTGGCAATCCATAAAAGTTTGCCCTATCATCTGGATACGTATCGGCTGATCAGTCTGGTGCGTATCAGTGTGGATGAGGGGTATCGCAGGCGTATTCTGGAACTGGTAAATCATAAAAAACGAAAGAATCGGTATGTGAATTGCTGCCGTAAATGCGGGTAGTAAGCAGCCGCCGGCTCCCTTTGGAGTCGGCGGCTTTTCCACGCCTGAAGGCACCCTCTCGGATACAAATATAAAAATGTCAGAAGTTTTGCAACCTTTTGGCGGTCTTTTACATCTAATAGATGTGTACACAAGAAAGCAGGAAAGGAGTCATTATGAGAACAGAGCAGCATAGCCAGACAGAACTGGTGCGCAGGGCCAAAAGGGGCGACCGGGAAGCATTTGGCGATCTTTTGAAAATGCACAAAGAGTATTTTTATCGGACGGCATTTCTGTATATGAAAAAAGAAGATCTGGCCCTGGATGTGTTTCAGGAAGCCATTGTTCAAGCCCTTTTGGGAATCCGGAATTTGAAGGAGCCGGATTATTTTAAAACCTGGATGACCCGGATTATTTATAACTGTTCCATGGAGATGTACCGAAAAGAGTCCAGGACAGTTCTGCTGGAGGAGGAACAGCTTACAGGGCAGATTCGCCCGGAAAAAGAAGGGGAACAAAGGGAAGAAAAGCTGGATTTGCATAAAGCAATTTTAAGCTTACAGGAACCGTATCAATCTGTGATTGTGGAAAAGTATTTCGAAGGTAAAAAAATCAGTGAGATTGCTCAAAGCCAGGGGAAACCGGAAGGAACCGTAAAGTCGGAATTGGCCAGGGCGAAAAAACAATTACGAAACATGCTACAGGAGGGGTATCGATATGTATAGAGATGATAAGTTTGAGAAAATTTCCGTTCCGGAACATTTGGATACGTTTATTGACCAGAGCATTGAGAAAGCCGTGAAGAGAAAAAAGATGCAAAGGAAGAAAAAGATTATAGGGATCTGCACAGGTATGGCGGCAGCTGCAGCAGCATTTTCCATCGTATGTGTTTCCTTCCCATCACTGGCAGCAAAGCTGCCCTTGATTGGGAAGGTCTTTGAACAGGTGGAAGAGCAGGTAAGTTATAAGGGTGATTACAGCAAGGTGGCCATGCCAATGGCAGAGGCACAAGAAGAGAAAGATCAGGAAAATCCCTATGTGCAGACCAGCGGGGGGATTACCGTATCCATCTCGGAGGCCTATTATAACAGTCATGCGTTATACCTGGCCATGACGATAGAAAATCAGGAAGAATTTCCTGCCGATTTTGTGAAAACGGAAAACATGGATGACTATATTTTGGATTATGATATGCTGCAACTTGAGGGTACCCAGAAATTCAGTTTTATGGAGGAGGAAGATTTTCTTGGCTCCTACGTGGAGGGAATGTTTGAGGATGCCCATACGTTTGTGGGTATTTACCGGGTGGATCTGTCTCATTTAACCTGGTGGCCGACAGAGGAGGAGATGGCTGAGAAGGGGCTGACAGAGGAAAATGGAAATGTGGATACGGACACCATTCAGAAATATTTTCCCGAAGCAGGAAGTGCAATTGAGGTGCCGGACAGCTTTCATTTCAGCTTCTGCGTTAATTCCATCAGTCAGTATCTGTTTGAGACAGAGAAGAAGACCGCCACGGATCCGGATGGAAACCAGGTGACTTGGGACGAGCCTGTCCGCAAGGCATATGAGGGGACATGGAATTTTGAGTTGGAGGTAGCGCTGGATACCTCAAAAACACAGGTGGTTGAGGTGAATGAAACAAATGATCAGGGCGTTGGCATTTTACAGGTAGAAAAGACTCCGTATGAGGTTACGGCAGAGATGACCATACCAGAAGGAAAAAGCCCGGCAGATTATTTTCTGGTGATTTGCGATGCAGATGGAGATTTGCTGGATTATCAGGGAAATTTTGCGGATACTTATCAGGTATACGGCAGAAACACGGACACGGTGTATGTATATGTATGTGACGCACAGGAGTATTTGGATGAAATCAAAGGATATTACTGGAGCGAGGATTATCCGGAGAAGAGAAAGACCAAGACCTTTAAGCAGTATTTAGATGAAAAGGCTATATATGGAACAGAAGTAAGCTTTTAATTTTGATATTTCATAGAATAGCGGAAGGGTGCCGAACTTATGGACAGAATAGGTCGGCACCCTTTTTGTGCAGCGATACACCGAAGCAATTATGGAAAATTAAAATTTCAGATAAATATAAAAAATAGATATAATAAAAAAATATCAGATATAGTTATAAAAAGAAATAAATTAATTATGATAAAAAACAAAAATAGTATTGACAAATTGGAAGATGAGTGATATGATGGGTTCAACAACAAGGAAAGGTATTTAAATTACATTACAGGAGACGAGAAATCCTGTAGGATAACAAGATTTAAATCCATTGTTGTATGGATAAACTGTAAGGAGTCTTACAGGAAAAAGGAGGTCTTAGTCCAGTGGACAGTTCAGATTCTAAAATAGTTCAATATGAAAGTGGTCTGGCAGATGTTTCCTGCGCAAGAGACCTTTGTCATAGGTAAGAAAACCAGCAAAGATAGAAGGAAAAATGAATCGGAGAGAATAAGCTGGAAGATATGGAAAAGAAAAGTGCCAGCATATTGAAGGATACCACGATTGTTCAAAGGTTTTAAGATGCCGTGTAAAGAAACGGGATTTTAAAAATATTAGTAATTTGTATAATACTCAAATATATTGAGCAGAGACAATCATTATTGAGAGGACTTATATAGAAGAACATATCGCAGAGGAATATTTGGAAGAATAGAATCGAAAGCTTTGAATAAAAATTTCATGAAAGGTTATCTAAGTAATATAGAAACAGCAGGAAACAAACCAAAATCCTCCGATTGAAAATTGAATATAGAAATGTGATACAGCCGCTATCCGAAAAGAAAGCGGCTGTATTTTTGTGTGGTAAGGTGGAAGGTAGCGTTTTACTTTGACATCTAAAATCAGGTATGGTAAACTAGGAGCAACTGTGAATAGAGTGAGAACCATAAGCAATTTGAGATTCAGAGGTGGAAAAAGTGGATAAGTACGAATACAATCTCAAACTGGATGAGATTAATAGATTAGTGGAAGAGGAAAACTATGAGGAAGCTGCCAGGATAGCAGACACCGTGGAGTGGAAGAGAGTGCGCAATGCCCGTACCCTCTGTATGATCAGTGAAATTTATGAGGTGAACGGCCGGCTGGAGGACAGCAAAGAGATTTTGTTGAGGGCTTATCAGCGCTCACAGATTGGAAGAACCATTTTATACCGTCTGACTGAGGTTGCAATTAAAATGAAGGAGTTCGACGAGGCCGTGGAGTATTACAGCGAGTTTGTGAATGCAGCGCCCCATGATAACTCCAGATACATTTTAAAATATAAGATTTATCGGGGAAGAGGATCTTCTCTGGAGGATCAGATTTCCATTTTGGAAGAGTATAAAGAAAAGGAATATACGGAAAAGTGGGCATATGAGCTGGCTAAGTTGTATAAAAAGGCCGGAAACATGCAAAAATGTATTGAAGAGTGCGACGATTTGGTGCTGTGGTTTCGCCAGGGTCTCTATGTGATAAAGGCGTTGGAATTAAAACAGACCCTGACCACCTTAACGCCTGTCCAACAGGCGATTTATGACCACAAGGATGAAGTTATGGTGGAGAAAGAGGATGAAGTGGAAGCCATTCTTCCGGATATGGAGAAAGAGATCCTGGATAAGATGCCATCTTCTCAGGAGGAGGCTCTGACGGAAAATATTATATCAGAGACACAAAAGGAACTGGCCCAGGCTGTGACAGAACATGCTGCTCAGAGCCAGGAGGAAGGGTGGGACTTTGATGCCAAGGCCTTTACCTCAGACACCAAAATTATCCCTGACGTGACGAAAAAGGCAGACCAGGCAGTCTCTGAAGCGGCAATGTCTGTGGCGGCTTCAGCCACCACAGACATTGCAGAGAAGATGCCCTCCCCGGAAGCCTTGCAGGCAGAGCCCGCTGCGGTAAAAGAGGAGGTACAGGCCTCGCCCTTTGACGCAGAAAATCTCCAGCAGGAGCTGGCGAAGAGTATGCATCAGATCGTTTCAGGGCTTTCCAGAAAAGAGGCTGAGGGGGAGATTATCGAACCGATGAATGATCAGTCTTATCTGGATGAGGCGGAGGACTATGAGGAAGAACAGAAGGAGTCGGAAGAGAAAGAAGCAGAAACCGGAGACGGACGCTCCATTGACGATATTTTAACTTCCATGGCAGGAGCTACCAGGGAGGTTTCCGAAGGCGCAGAGAAAGTTACAGAGCCATCTAAACCGGATAAAGAGGAGATATTGGAAGAGCCGAAAGGTCAGCTTAAGCCTGCCCAGGATACACAGCCTGTGGAGCCTATCCCCATCCGGGATATAACTATGGATTTGTCAGCAGTGGTGGAGGCAGCAGCCGGCGTAACTCATTTAAAGCCAGAGTCTGTGAACCAGCCGGATCAGGGCGCGGAGCCTAAGATACGGGAAATGGAGAAGAATCCGGAGCTTACAAAGGATGAACGATATCTTTTGGCTTATTTTGCTAATATCCAGGGAATTCCTGAGAGCGTGGCCGTGGCGTTGCATGGGGCCAAGAAAAAGATTACTGTGGACAGAACGTCGAAAAGCGGAAATATTGTGATTACCGGCCTTCCAGGCAGCGGGAGAACCACTTTGGCGGTTCGCATGGCCAAGGCACTGAGCATTTATAAAGGAGAAAATGCAGCCAGGGTGGCCAAGATCTATGCAGATGATTTGAACAAAAAGGATATCGCGGCTACTGTGGCTAAGATTGCAGGTGGCACCTTGATTATTGAAGAGGCAGGGGATTTGGAGGATGAAATAGTAAAACAATTGTCTAAGGCCATGGAGTTTCGTACAGATGGGTTGATCGTGATTCTGGAAGATGAAAAACGGCTGTTAAAGCCTGTATTTGATCGGAATCCAGAATTTGCGGAGAAGTTTACCTCCGAGATCAGCGTCCCGATTTATACTAATGACGAGCTGGTTTCCTTCGGAAAGACCTATGCTTACGATGAAGATTATAAAATAGATGATATGGCCACGCTGGCGCTCTATAATCGTATTGGCGAGATGCAAACGCCAGAGCGTCCCGTGACACTCATTGATGTGAAGGATATTGTGGATCGGGCGATCCGAAAATCTGAGCGGGTAGGAGTCCGTAAACTTGGAAAGATTCTTTCCCATAAACGCTATGATGAGAATGACCGTATCATACTTTATGAGAAAGATTTTAAATAAGGCGCATTTGGAACCAGAAAATAAACTTCCGGGAAAAAAGCAAAATTAGCTGCTTTCCCGGATTTTTTTATATAATCATAGAGGGGGAAGCGCTTGACAATGTATATACCGAACGGTATAATTGTCATATCATATAAGATTTTTAGGGGGGTCTATGGAGAATAAAGAACTGATTATGAAATACGCATTGGACCTCTTTTATGCAAAGGGCTATGATGCGGTGGGAGTTCAGGAAATTGTGGATATGGCAGGGGTCACAAAGCCGACCTTGTATTATTATTTCGGCAGTAAGCTGGGGCTGTTAAAGGCAATCCTTGAGACTTATTACAAAGTCTTGCGGGGAGAGATCGACCGTGCAGCTGTCTATAAGGGGGATGTGCCCGGGACACTCTATGCGGTGGCCGATGCATTTATTCGTACGGCCGGGGCTCAGCATAAGCCTTATATGCTGATGATGGCTTTGTTTTACTCAGCCAGGGAAAATGAAGCCCATCAGGCGGTGAAACCTTTTATTCGGGATTTTTATCACAGGATTGTGGACGTGTTTGAGCGCGCTTCCGGAGAATTGGGAAACATGAGAGGAAGACAGACCAACTTTGCCATTGGATTTATCGGCGTGATCAATCACTATATCCTGTTGGCGGAAGAAACGGAGGAAGGCTACAGACAGATTGGAGAAGAAGAGGTGCGCAGTCTGGTAAATCAATTTATGTATGGCATATATTCGTAAGATTTGTGGAAAGACGCGTACCGTAAAATATAGAGAAATATGACATTGGAGGTTTCTATGAGCAAATGGTATCAGGAAGCAGTATTTTATCACATGTATCCTTTGGGACTTACCGGAGCGCCCAAGGAGAATCGGGAAACACAGGTGGTACACCGATTAAGGGATTTGTACCCATGGATCGACCACATCCGCCAATTGGGGTGTACGGCGATTTATATAGGTCCTCTTTTTGAATCTACCACTCATGGATATGATACCAGAGACTATAAACTGGTGGATCGAAGACTGGGCGACAACGAGGACTTTAAGGAATTTGTCTCAAGAGCTCACAAGTCCGGTATCCGGGTTGTGGTCGATGGTGTTTTTAACCATACAGGGCGGGAATTTTTCGCGTTTCAGGATATTCAGAAGAACAGAGAACAATCTGCTTACCGAAACTGGTATAAAGGGATTCATTTCGGATGGAATACGCCTTATAATGACGGGTTTGGCTATGAAGCCTGGAGAAATTGTTTTGAACTTGTAAACTTAAATTATGATGAACAGGCGGTAAGGGAATACATTCTGGATGTAATTCGTTTTTGGATTTCGGAGTTTGATATTGATGGCATTCGCCTGGACTGCGCAGATTGCCTGGAGTTTGACTTTATGAGAGAGATGCGCAGAATGACTGGGAAGATAAAAGAGGATTTCTGGCTGATGGGAGAGGTTATTCACGGAGATTATGCCCGCTGGGTCAACGATCAGATGCTTCATTCCACCACCAACTATGAACTGCACAAAGGGCTTTATTCCGGGCATAATGACCATAATTATTTTGAGATCGCCCATACTATACGCCGCCAGTTTGATGAACATGGAGGAATTTATCGGGGCAGAACCCTGTATTCCTTTGTGGATAATCATGATGTGGATCGGATTATGAGCAAGCTCAATAATCAGGATCATGTTTTTGCAGTCTATACGCTTTTGTATACCTTACCGGGAATTCCTTCTATTTACTACGGATCAGAATGGGGGATAGAAGGCCGGAAACAGGGGAGCAATGATGATGCCATGAGACCCTGCCTGGATCTGAAAGAAATGTCGGAGAAAAATCAACATCCTGAGCTGACCGCATATATCCAGGATCTTGGAAAACTGAGGGAGGGAAATGATATTCTGGCTGAAGGAAGGTATCAGGAATTGGTTTTGACAAACCGGCAATATGCTTATGCCAGAATTTTGGGTCAGGAGGCGATTTTGGTGGCTGCCAATAACGATGAGCAGGAGGCTCAAATGTGTATTCCGGTTCCGGTGTCGGCGGGCGAGGCCAGGAATGCACTGA
>UMLF01038731.1_pt1 | contig 13986 bp, 8 predicted proteins | sample 1966501 | NCBI WGS metagenome assembly UMLF01 (sample SAMEA4836194, study PRJEB28245) | human gut metagenome | biome: gut microbiome; material: fecal sample | place: Denmark | collected 2008 | reverse complement strand
AACCTGCCGGCAGAGGACGTGTGCGATCTGATCCACCGGTCGGACTCCACCGTCCTGGTATACGATGAGATACGCAAAGACGTGGCGGATCTTGCCAGAGAGCGCTGCCCGAAGCTGAAGACGATGATCTCCATGCAGCAGGCAGAGCACAACGGGCATGCCGCTTCCTGGTGGAAGCTGCTGGAAGAGAACCGGGGGAGCTTTGCCTTTATGTCGGAGCCGGACCAGCTGTGTACGATCATGTTTACCTCCGGGACCACAGGGAAGAGCAAGGGCGTTATGCTGACCCACAGAAATGTGGCGGAGAATGCCACCTGTCTGGATATGAAGATCCCGGAGCGCACCGTGATCCTGACGGTGCTGCCCATCCACCATGCCTACTGTCTGAGCATGGACATCCTGAAGGGCGTGTCCCTGGGGTCGGTAATCTGCATCAATGATTCCCTGATCCGGGTGGCGAAAAACATCAAACTTTTCAAACCGGAGATGATCCTGATGGTGCCGCTGATGATCGAGACCATGGCCAGGAAGCTGGAGGAAGCCTCCCTTCTGCCTGCCGGGATCGTGAAGAGCCAGGTGTTCGGAAAGCAGTTCCATACCATCTGCAGCGGCGGGGCTTATCTGGATCCGTCCTACATTGATCTGTTTAAGAAATACGGCATCACCATTCAGCAGGGCTACGGCATGACCGAGTGCGCGCCGGTGATCAGCGTCAACCAGAGCTGGAATATCCGCAAGGACTCCGTAGGCCAGCTTCTGCCCAACTGTGAGGCAAAGACTGTGGACGGCGAGCTGTGGGTGCGGGGCAGCAGCGTGATGCAGGGGTATTACCAGATGCCGGAAGAGACGGCCCAGACCCTGGAGGACGGGTGGCTGAAGACCGGCGATCTGGGCTATGTGGACGAGGACGGATTCGTCTATCTCACCGGCCGTAAAAAGAACCTGATCATCACCAGGAATGGGGAGAACGTCTCTCCGGAGGAGCTGGAGAATGCCCTTAGTATCCACTGCCTGGTTGGCGAGGTGCTGGTGCGGGAGAAGAACGGCGTCATTGAGGCGCAGATCTATCCGGATCCGGACTATGTGAAGAAGAAACGGATCAAAGACGTGCAGGCAAGCCTGCAGGAAGTGATCGATGAATATAACAAAAAGGCGGCGCCTCACAAGAGGATCTACAGCCTGGTGGTAAGAGATACAGAGTTTGAGAAGACAACCACGAGAAAGATCAAACGGTTCTGAGAGCGGAAAGAAAACCGGCCCATCCTTTGAAAAAAGGGTGGGCCGGTCTTTTCATGAGATCCTATCGGGAGAAATCGGTATACTCCCGGAAGGGGATGGTGAGATGGCCGTCCTCGATCTCAATGGGGAGGATACTGTATCCGGAATTCTTCAGGTCTTCCGGTTTCCAGTGATCCAGCATGAGATAGAACTGTCCGTCTTTTTCGAAGACATACGTGCTCTGTCCGAAGAAGGTCTGCCGTGCGTGTTCTCCCACGCAGGGGTTATCGATCAGCTTCCAGCCGGAGAGGACCGCCGGGGAAGTGCCAAAAAGGGCGCTGTTGGGATCCCAGTAAGTACAGCCGGAGGTGATCATGTAGTAACAGCCTTCGTGGAAGAAGATGGCCGGAGCTTCCCGCTCCTGCTCAATGAAGGCCTTGCCGTACACGCCGTCCACGTCCAGGTAGTCTTCTGTGAGGCGGGAGATACGAAGGGTCTTGTTCCAGTCAGAACTGTGGATCAGGTAAGCGGTGCCGTCTGTATCCCGGAAAAGGGTCATGTCCCGGCAGTCAGAACGGTTGGGACGGATCCCCCGGACATACTGGAAGGGTCCTGTAGGACAGTCGGATACGGCGATCCCGGCTCTGGCGTCGGTATAATCGGCAGAGTCCAGGTGGAACCACATCACGAATTTGCCCGTTTTCTCATTGTAGAGAACCTTGGGACGCTCTCCCACCCGGTCTTTGTACAGGTCGTGGCCCGGCTGGTCGGAGGCGGCCAGGGCCAGGCCCTCGTATTTCCAGTTCATGCAATCGGCGGATGAGTAGCAGGAAATGCCGATGAAGTCCACGCGGATATCGCCGGAGGGCGCGATGGAGGTTGGGCCGTTTTTATTTTCTCCGTACCAGTAATACATGCCCTCATGTTCCAGGATCATACCGCCGTGGGCCTGGATGGTATTTCCTTCTGTGTCGTGCCAGATTGTTCCATTTTTATTCATAGTCATTCTCCTTTGCATTATGGGTTGAACGTAGCTAAAAACCATGATAACATGATAAAACATTACTATATCTGCTGAAGAAAAGCAAGAGGAAGAAGGAGAGACAGCAATGAGATTTGAGGTGAGAGGAGCGCAGGAGCAGGGAATCTCTGTGGAGGCGCTGGGGGAGATCATTAAGGAGAGAGGACATGAAGTAACTGGGCGGCAGGAGGAAGCCCATATCTGCCTTTGGTTTGAACATAGAGAGGAGCCTGGCTATCAGATCAGAAAAGAGGGAAAAGAAGCCCGGATCTTCTGGAACAGGCTGCCGGAGGCATTCCGGGCTCTGGGCAAGGTGCTGGAACACGGAGAGGAAGAGGCGTGGAGCGAGGAAAACCAGGGAGTGAAAGGCCACACGGGATTTATGTTTGACTGTTCCCGGAACAGCGTGCTGAAGGTGGAAATGGTGAAGCGCCTGATCCGGCAGACGGCGCTTATGGGGCTGGAATGGTTCCTGCTCTATACGGAAGATACTTATGAAGTGAAAGGATATCCTTATTTTGGAGCGCTGCGGGGGCGCTACACGGAAGAGGAGATCCGGGAATGTGATGCTTATGCGGCGCTGTTCGGAGTGGAGATGATCCCCTGTATTCAGACCCTGGCCCATCTCAGGACAGCTCTTCGCTGGCCGGCGATGGAGCAGTATCGGGACAACATGGACATCCTCCTGGCAGAGGAGGAGAAGACCTATGAGCTGATCGACGCTATGCTGGCGGCGGTGTCCCGGATGTACCGTTCCAGGAGAGTCCACCTGGGGATGGACGAGGCGTTTTATCTGGGATACGGGAACTACCGCAGGATCCACGGAGAGGTAAAACAAGGCGAACTGATCCGCAGACATCTGGACCGGGTGATGAAGATCTGTGAGAAATACGGCCTGGATCCTATGATCTGGAGCGATATGTTCTTCGTTACGCCGGGAGGCGGGGACTATTATAATGTGCCGGCAGACTATGAGTGGCCGGAAGGCGAGAAGCCGGACCGGCGGACTACCTTGGTCTACTGGGATTATGAAGGCCATGATCCGGCCAGGTACACCAGGATGGCGAGGCTGCACAAAAAACTGACGGAGCAGGTCTGCTTTGCGGGAGGAGCCTGGATCTGGAATGGGCTTGCGCCCAATTACGCCCAGGCGATGGACGCGACGAAGGCGGCGTTTGCCGGACTGAAGGATACGGGTGTGGAGGACAGCTTCTTTACCCTGTGGCAGGACAATGGGGCGGAGACGCCTATGGTGGCCGGACTTCCCATGATGGCGTTCTACAGCCGCTGTGTCTATGGGGAGACCCTGGACCCGGAGAAGATGGAGCGCTGGTTTGGAATGCTCTGCGGAGAGTCCTGGCAGGATATGCTGCTCTTTGACCGGCTGGATCACATCCCCGGAACAGGGGCATATAATGAGAAATTCGCCAATCCATCCAAGGCAGTTTTCTTCCAGGATCCGCTGGCCGGCGTGTTCGACGCGCAGTATGCCGGACAGGGGCTGGACGTTTACTACAAAGAAGTGGGCAAAAAGATCAAGAAGGCCGGAAAGCGGGCGGGAGCTATGGAGAAGCTGTTCCGGTACTACCGGCTGCTGGCCGCTGTGGCCGCTGTCAAATGCGAGCTGGGAACCAGGATCCGGGAAGCTTACCTGGCAGAGGACAAAGAGACGCTTGAGGAGATCGCTCTTCAGGAACTGCCCGCACTCTGGAAGAAGGTGCAGAAAATGCACAAACTTCGGGAAGAGATCTGGCAGGAGGAGTGCAAGCCCAATGGATACGAGGTTCTGGACGTGCGTTTTGCCGGCGTAGAGGCCCGGTTAAAGACCGCCCGCAGGAGGATCCTGGACTATCTGGATGGGAAGACCGCAGAGCTTACAGAACTGGAAGAAGAGCGGCTTCCTTATTATAAGAACAGCGCGGGAGAGGCAGAGCCTGTGAAGTGCAATCTGTGGGAGGACATTGTGAGCGCAGCCAATATAGCGGGAGTATAATTGTATAAACTGCCGTGAAGAATGTCGAGAAAATTTATTCTTGTAAATAGAATGCACAAAAAAAACAAGAAATCTAAAAAACGAAGCAAAAGAAAGATAGAAAGAGCTGACGTGAAAAGTTATAATACAAGTAGTTCATAGGCAAAGAAGATAACAGCAGGAGGAGATATGGACACAAAGAGAACTTTTTACGTCAGCTCTTTTCGCGGAGATGACAGAAATGACGGCACATCCGCCCAGACGGCTTTCCGGACTCTTGAGAAGATTAACTGTCAGGAGAGACAACCCGGGGATCAGATCCTTCTGGAACGCGGTTCCGTCTTTCGGAATGAATATCTCCATATTTTCGCCGGAGGGAGCAAAGAAGCGCCTGTTGTTGTCGACGCGTATGGAGAGGGAGACCTGCCCAGGATCGAGGCGGCGGGGAGCGGCTTGTGGTATCAGGATTACGGAGCGCCGCTGGACGCGCCCACCCATGTATGGCATGGATATGTGTCATCGGCAGTCCTCCTGTATGACGCGGAATATATTACCCTGAGGAACCTGGAGATCACCAATCAGGTTCAGATGAAGGGTGAATCTTATAATCAGAGCGACCGGATGAACCGGACGGGAGTCAGCGTGATCGCCAGAGACGGCGGGACGCTGCACCAGATTGAACTGGACGGGCTGTATGTCCACGATGTGTCCGGGAACGTTTACGATAAACACATGAATAACGGCGGTATCTACGTATCGGCGCTGAAGCCGGCACAGGAAGACAAGACCGGGATCGCAAGATACGAAGGACTCTCGATCCATCACTGCAGGGTGGAACGCTGCAGGAGATGGGGGATCGCGGCAGGATATACCTATCAGCATGATAAGTTCACTACCCTGGAGATTTCGGACGAGGTGGCCAGGACATATGGTTCTGTGGATGTAAAGATCGAGCACAACCGGCTGCATACCATCGGGGGAGACGCGATCACGCCCATGTATTGTTTCCGGCCGCTGGTCCAGTATAATGTTTCCCTTTACGCGGCGCAGGATATCAATCCGGAAGTTTACGCGTATCCGGGAGAACGGGGCGGCATGGTGGCGGCGGCTATCTGGCCGTGGAAATGCAAGGACGCGCTGTTCCAGTACAATGAAGCCGGGTATACCGGGTTTAACCAGGACGGGGAAGCCTGGGACGCGGACTCTGGGGACGGAACGGTTTACCAGTATAATTACAGCCATGACAACGAGGGCGGCTGCGTGATGTTCTGCGAGGGAGAGAGTATCCACAATATCTTCCGCTATAACATCAGCGTCAATGACGGGCTTGACAAGTCCGGTGTGATCACCCCGGTGCGCAATCAGGACGCCCATATCCACGACAATTTATTTATCATATCGGAAGGCGTTCCGTTCATCCGTACAGGGATGTCTGAGGGCGGAATGCTGGTAGAAGATAACTTCATCATAAACACTGGGGAGAATGCCAGACAGGAAGACTGGCACCACCAGACCGAGAAGGCGGTTTACCGTGGAAACCTGTACTGTAATTACGAAAATGTCCCGAAAGACGATGGGAAGGCGAAGATCGTGGACAGTGCGGAAGCTGAAAAATGGATAAAAGGGGAGAACGGTTTTGACCGATTTGAGGAAAAAACCGGGATCCGTCCTTATATCGGGGCTCGCTTTGCCCAACCCAAAAAGCAAAACTGATTAACCAATATTTTTTAAGGAAGGTGAGGTAACGTTATGAAAAAGAAATTGGTTAGTGTGTTACTGGCAGTAGCAATGGTTGCCACATTGGCAGTCGGCTGCGGATCTTCAGGTGGAGATTCCGGATCTGACGAAGGTTCCGGAAAAGAGATGACCTACTGGTCCATGTGGAACTCCACAGAGGCGCAGGCTCAGGTTATCCAGAAAGCTGCAGACGCTTATGAGGAAGAGACTGGCATCCACATCAACATCGAGTGGAAGGGCCGTGACATGAAGACTCTGATCGGTACAGCTCTGGAAGCAGGAGAGGACATCGACCTCTTTGATGACGACTATATGCGTATTGTTATGAACACAAAGGATTATCTGGTAGACCTGTCCACACTGGAAGGTGAGGAAGAGTTTGAAGGCCATGTAATGCCGGTTATCCTTGACAAAGCAAAATCCTGGGGCGACGGAAAACTTTACACCGTACCTTATCAGGTATACACCACAGGCGTATGGTACAACAAGGCTATGTGGGAAGAGGCTGGCCTGACAGAAGACGATAAGCCGGCAACTTTCGAAGAGTTCAAAGAAGTTTGCCAGAAGATCAAAGACGCTGGATACAATCCGCTGACCTGTAACTCTGACTCTGTAAACCTGATCTATGGTTTCCAGATGGCAAGATACATCGGCCAGGATGCTGTTCTTGAGTGCTTCAACAGCAGCAACTGGGCAAATGAGCCGGCTGCAAAGCAGGCTGCAGAGGATATCGCTGAGTTAGTAGACGCAGGATACTTCTCACCCAACGCTCCGGCACAGTATCCGGATGGACAGAACGAGATCGGATTTGGCGAGAGCTGCATGGTTCTCAACGCTTCCTGGATCCCGAACGAGATCAACGTAAATACTCAGGCAGATCTTGAGTTTGGTTTCTTCCCGTGGCCGTCAGTTGAAGGCGGTGTAGACGGAGCTGAGGCTTCCATGGTTGGAGCACAGGGCTATGGTATCAACAAAGAGAGCGACATGCAGCAGGAAGCATTTGACTTTGCTACCATGATCGCTACAGGCGAGTATGACCTTGAGATGGCTACAGCTGTTAGCTCCATCCCGTCTGACACAGAGAACACCGAGTGGCCGGCAGCCATCGCAGACGCAGAGCCTTACTTCAAGGAAATGACCAAGGCTTACGACTGGGCAGTTGGTCTGGAGACAAACGCTGACTTCACACCGATCATCAACGAGAACGTTGTTAAACTGATCAAGGGCGAAGTTACACCGGATGAATTCATCTCCGCGATCGCTCAGTAAACATCTAAGGATATTTGGTATGGCGGCAAAGCAGGCGGCTTATGGCCGCCATACCTTTTTGTTACTTGTCTGAGAGAAAGGGGGACATCATCTTGAAACAGAATAAGAAAATGATCGTCTGCTTTCTGACACCGGCGCTGTTCTTCTTCATTGTAATGTACCTGTACCCTATCATCCGTACAGTTATCATGAGCTTTTTCAACGTAGAAGGAGTCAGCGATCCCATGAGTGAGTGGTCATTCAACGGGCTCGGAAACTATCAGAAGCTGATCGAGACACAGCTCTTCCGGACGTCCATGATGAACATGCTGAAGATCTTCATCATCGGAGGTATCGCGGTTATGGTGATCGCGCTTCTCTTCGCGGTTATCCTGACCAGCGGCGTTCGTCTGAAATCCTTCTGGAGAGCGGTCATCTATGTACCGAACATCATCAACGCGGTTGCCATCGCGACGATGTGGATCCAGTACGTATTTAACAAACGGTTTGGTCTTCTGCACAGCTTCTTTACTGCGCTGGGCCTGGAGGATCTGGCCAGCATAGACTACATGAACGGAAAATGGAAGTTCTGGTCGCTGCTCATTGCCTTCTGCTTTGGATCTGTGGGATACTTCATGCTGATCTTCATCAGCGGTATCGAGCGGATCCCTACAGATTACTATGAGGCGGCAACCATTGACGGAGCCAATAAGTTCCAGCAGTTCAGCAATATCACGCTGCCTCTGATCAAGGGCGTGTTCAAGACCTGTACCACCTTCTGGACCATCGCGGTTATCGGATTCTTCGTATGGTCTCAGATGTGGGCTTCGCCGCAGCCGTCTGACAATGCGACGATCACTCCGGTTGTCTATATGTACAACGCGGTATTCGGCACCACAGGAAGTACGGCCCGTGACGCAGGCGTGGGCGCTGCCGTTGGTATTCTGATGGCGGTGATCGTACTGCTGGTATTTGGACTTGTAAACCTGCTCGTCAAAGACGACGACTTAGAATTCTAGAGAGGAGGATGGCTTTATGTTTGGCAAGAAGAAAGAAAAAGAAAAAAAGATCAGAGAGCCATTCAATCCTCGTAAGGAATTGAAACTCCTGCCTGGATATATTATCGTGGCAATCTGGGTGTTCTTCACGATCTTCCTTCTGGTGTGGATCCTGGCGGCAAGCTTTTCCACAGCTCCGGAGATCATGCAGGGCGCGGTATTTAAATTTGAGACCGGATTCCATCCGGACAACTACATAAGGGCATGGCAGGCGAACAGTATTTCCACGTTCTTCCTGAACTCCCTGATGTACGCAGTGGTTACCATGGTGGGCGCTGTTGTGATCAGCGCGCCGGCGGCCTACGTGCTGTCAAGATTTACCTTCCTTGGCAATAAGCCGATCCGGTCCGGATTCCTGATCGCCATGAGTATCCCGCAGATCATGATCGTTCTTCCGCTGATGTCCATCGCGATCCAGCTTGACATCAACGGATCCAGAGGACTTCTGATGTTCCTGTACATAGGAATGCAGATCCCGTATACAACAACATTCCTGATGACCTTCTTCCAGAATCTGTCAAGAACCTACGAGGAAGCGGCGGCCATCGATGGCTGTACGCCGATGATGACATTCTGGAGGATCATGTTCCCGCTTGCACAGCCGGGAATCATCACCGTAGGAATCTTCATTTTCATGAATATCTGGAACGAGTACTTTATCTCACTGATCTTTGCTTCGTCTTCCGATATCATGCCTGTAGGACCTGGATTGAAGAGTGTATTGACATCCATGCAGTATACAGGAGACTGGGGCGGACTGTTCGCAGCCGTTGTTATCGTCTTCCTGCCTACGCTGCTCCTGTACATCTTCCTGTCCGAGAAGATCATCTCCGGTGTTACCGGCGGCGGTATCAAGGGCTAGGTTGTCAACAGAGCTTACGAAAAAAGAGTTCCCCTTTTGTGGGAACTCTTTTTTGGTTCTTTTTTAGATTCTTTGCTATGGCTCGGTGCAGATCCTGGGAGCGGTGTCTGTCAGCCGTTTCCTTGTCCATGTGCCCTTAAGATAACAGAAAGCCCCGGCGGTTGCCACCAGGATCCAGGTGACGCCTTCTGCCAGCCAAATCCCCCACTGACCGATGAAGGGGATGGCGGTGAGAAGGAAGGCGCAGCCCATTCGGCCAACCACTTCCAGGACGCCGCTTGCCAGAGCAAAGCCGGCATTTCCTGCTCCATTTAAGGTTCCCCGGAATACATAGAGGAACCCCCAGAAGAGGAAGAAAAAGCTGATCAGCTTCAGAGCCTTTGCTCCGGTCTCGATTACGGCAACATCTGTGACAAACCAGCTCATGAACAGGCGGCCAAGAAGGAACATGACAGCGATCATCGCCAGAGAGAATCCGGTGGTGATCTTCAGGCAGCACCTGGTTCCCGCCCGGACCCGGTCGGTATTTCCCGCGCCCAGATTCTGGGCCGTGAAGTTGGAGAGGGCAGTGTTGGCGGCGATGTAGATCTGGTTTACCAGGTTCTCGATTCGGTTAGTGGCAGTAAAGACGGCCACGATCACTGTGCCGAAGGAATTGATCACAACCTGGAGCATAACGCAGGAGAACGCGATCATGGCATTCTGCAGGCCAAGAGGCAGGCCGATGTGCAGCATCTGCCGGATCAGCCCGGCGCTTGGCCGGAAGTCTTCCCGCCTGACACGGAAATAGGGATTGGTCCGTATCGAGAAGACCAGGCAGGTGCAGGCGGAGGCAAACTGAGCGATGGCCGTGGCCAGGGCCGCCCCGGCCACACCCATGTGGAAGACCGGGACGAAGAGCAGGTCAAGCCCTACGTTCAGAAGCGCTGCCAGCGCCAGGAAGATGAGGGGAGTCTTGCTGTCCCCGAGAGCCCGGAGGACAGAGGAGATCCCGTTGTAGAACGCCACGGCTACAAGCCCGGCGCTGGTGATCTGAAAATAGGCGGCAGCGTCCCCCATGATCTCTGACGGAGTTCCCAGGATGGTGAGGATAGGCCTGGCAAATACAAGTCCGATCAGAGTCAGCAACAGTGAAGCTGCGGCGAGGAGGTACACAGAGCAGGCGATGCCTCTGCGTACGGCGCTGCCGTCCCCGGCGCCGAAATACTGGGAGATTACGATCCCGATCCCGGCTGAAAGCCCGAAAAAGAGCGAAAACAGCAGATAGATCACGGAAGAGCAGGCCCCGATGGAGGCAAGCGCGTCCGCTCCTACGAATTTCCCTACGATGATGGAGTCTGCCATTGTGTATAACTGCTGGAACAGACTTCCGATCAGGAGAGGGATGGAAAAAGAAACAAGAAGCCGTAAGGGAGACCCCTTGGTCATATCCTGCATAAAGTTCATAACAGATCATATCCTTTCTGGTGATTTCTGATTTAGTCAAATGGATAGATTCCGTAGAATATATTATATGGCGCAAATAGAAAAAACAATGTATAATGAGTTCATAATTAGCACGATCGGACACATGTGACATAAAATGCAAGTCTGGAGGAAGAAAATGAAAGACGAGATTGAACTGCAGGAAATCTTAAAACAACTCTACGCCATATCCGGCGTCCTGATCGACGTCTACGATCTGGAGGGAAAACACGTGGCCAGATACCCTGAGAGGGGGGCTTATTTCTGCAGCCTGGTCAGCCAGAATGAAGAAGGATGCCGGCGCTGCCAGAGGGACAACCGGAGGGCCTTTGACACGGTGCGAAGAGAGCACCGGTTCCACGTCTACCGCTGCCATATGGGGCTCTATGAGGCGGTTATGCCCCTCTATCATTATGGAAGACTGGTGGGTTACATGATGACCGGACAGATGCTGGAGAAACGGGAGGGCGCCCAGGCGGAAGTGGAGCGGGAAGCCCGCCGCCTTAAGATCGCAGGCCAGGAGGAAGTGAGCCGGGCCATAGGGGAACTGGTGCGGATCGACCTGGAAGAGATCGAGACCTTTATCACCATGTGCAGAGTCTGCGCGGAGTACATTGCCAACCACCATCAGTTCCCGGTGGCTGCTTCCGGGACGGCCAGGGAGATCGTCCGCTATCTGGAGGAGCATTACCGGGAGCCGGTGACGCTGGAAGAATTGTGCAGATGGTCCGGGTACAGCAGGACCCGGCTGAACCAGATCTTCCGGGAATATACGGGAACCTCTGTGGGCCGGTATCTTGCGGGGATCCGGATCCGGAACGCCTGCAGGAGCCTTCGGGGAACCCGGCAGTCCATCTATTCCATCGCAGAGGAAAATGGATTCTCCAGCCAGAATTATTTCTCCCGGCAATTCAAAAAATATGTGGGATGTACGCCGGGAGAATACAGAGCCCGGGGAGAGCAAGAAGAGCAAGAAACCTAAAAATATCAGCAACATGCAAATTGACGGGTTTTCCCTTTTCGCCTATGCTTATTTTAAGTAAAATAGACAAGTGTTACTGTAAACAGGTCGTGAGAGAAAGGAGAAAAAACGTGAAAGAGCATACAAGAGGACGGGTTACCATACCGACAGACGTTGACGTTGTCCCGGAGACACTGGAACTGGTGGAGCGCTGGGGCGCGGACGCCATCCGCGACTGCGACGGTACGGATTACCCGGAAGAATTGAAGCATGTAGATGCGAAAGTTTACTCTACCTATTATACAACCAGAAAAGACAACGAGTGGGCCAAGGCGAACCCGGAAGAGATCCAGCAGATGTACATCATGACGCCCTTCTATACCGCGGTGGAGACGGAGCTTTCCATCCACCTGATGAACCACCTGTATCCGGATATGCTGAAGGTGAATGACCGGGACGATATCACGCGCTGGTGGGAAGTGATCGACCGGACGACCGGAGAGGTAGTTCCCACTTCCCAGTGGAGCTATGACAGCGCCGCCGGCGATGTGACCATCCATGAGGCAGCGCCCTTCCATGATTACACGGTCAGCTTCCTGGCCTACATCATGTGGGACCCGGTGCATATGTACAACGCGGTGACCAACGGCTGGACCAACTTTGAGAAGCAGATCACCTTTGATGTGCGCCAGCCCAAGACCCATAAGTATTCCATGGAGCGTCTGCGGAAATTCATCGCGGACAATCCCCATGTGGACGTGATCCGTTACACCACCTTCTTCCATCAGTTCACCTTGATCTTCGATGAACTTGCACGGGAGAAATACGTGGACTGGTACGGATATTCCGCATCTGTCAGCCCCTATATCCTGGAGCAGTTTGAGAAGGAAGTGGGCTATAAGTTCCGCCCGGAATATATCATCGACCAGGGCTATATGAATAATACCTACCGGATCCCTTCCAAAGAGTTCCGTGATTTCCAGGATTTCCAGAGAAGAGAAGTGACCAGGCTTGCCAAAGAGATGGTGGACATCACCCATGAGTGCGGCAAGGAAGCCATGATGTTCCTGGGCGACCACTGGATCGGCATGGAGCCTTTCCTGGATGAATTCAAGAAGGTAGGCTTGGACGCAGTGGTAGGAAGTGTGGGAAATGGAGCTACTTTGCGTCTGATCAGTGATATCGAGGGAGTGAAGTATACAGAGGGACGGCTTCTGCCTTATTTCTTCCCGGATGTGTTCCATGAGGGCGGAGATCCGGTAAAAGAGGCAAAGGTGAACTGGGTGACGGCAAGAAGAGCCATTCTCAGAAAGCCCATCGACCGGATCGGATACGGCGGATACCTGAAGCTGGCGATGCAGTTCCCGGAATTCATCGACTATGTGGAGAGCGTATGCCAGGAATTCCGCACGCTGTATGAGAACATCAAGGGAACCACTCCGTACTGTGTTAAGAAGGTGGCTGTGCTGAACAGCTGGGGCAAGATGAGAGCCTGGGGCAATCACATGGTGCACCATGCCATCTACCATAAGCAGAACTATTCTTACGCCGGCATTATCGAGGCCTTAAGCGGCGCGCCCTTTGACGTGCAGTGGCTAAGCTTTGACGATATCCGCAAGGATCCAAATGTCCTGGACGATATCGATGTGATCCTCAACGTGGGAGACGCGGACACGGCTTACTCCGGTGGGGAGAACTGGACGGACGAGACCATTATTACCGCAGTGAAGAAGTTTATCTACAACGGCGGCGGTTTCATCGGCGTAGGAGAGCCGGCGGCTCACCACCATCAGGGACACTTCTTCCAGCTGGCTACCGTGATGGGCGTGGAAGAGGAGAACGGATTTACTCTGAATGTGGATAAATATAACTGGGAAGAGCATGACCACTTCATCACTGAGGACTGCCAGGGAGAGATCGACTTCGGCGAGGGCAAGAAAAACATTTACGCTTACGAAGGGACTACCATCTTAAAGCAGATCGACAAGGAAGTGCAGCTTGCGGTCAATGAGTTCGGCGAAGGACGTACCGTCTATATCAGCGGTCTTCCCTACAGCTTTGAGAACAGCAGACTGCTGTACCGTTCCATCCTGTGGGCGTCCCACGACGAGGCGGAACTGAACAAGTGGTTCAGCACCAACTACAACGTAGAGGTGCATGCTTACGTGAAGAACGGAAAGTACTGCGTAGTAAATAATACTTATGAACCGCAGAGCACCACGGTATACAGAGGAGACGGCACCAGCTTCGATCTGGATCTGGAGGCCAACGGAATCTATTGGTACGAGATATGATAGAGCTGCAGCTTTTGATCAAGCCGGTTTCTTCTGCCTGCAACCTGAATTGCAGATACTGTTTCTATAAAGACGAGGCGGCCAAACGCGCCGTCGCGGACCATGGAAAAATGAGCGAAGAGACGATGAGCGCGATCGTGGGGAAAGCGCT
>UMLF01017960.1_pt1 | contig 13993 bp, 11 predicted proteins | sample 1966501 | NCBI WGS metagenome assembly UMLF01 (sample SAMEA4836194, study PRJEB28245) | human gut metagenome | biome: gut microbiome; material: fecal sample | place: Denmark | collected 2008 | reverse complement strand
GAGGCTCGGCCTCACCGTCATCTGCGCGGGAGGCTTCATGGACGCGTACTCCTACCTCCTGCACGACCACGTCTTCGCGACCGGGCAGACCGGCAACGTCGCCCTCCTCGGAATCAACCTCGCCGCGGGCAACCTGCCCGGCGTGGGCCACTACCTCGTGCCCATCATCGCGTTCGTCGTTGGCATCGTGCTCTCCAAGCACATCCTCGCCAGCGTGCACGGCAACAACCGCTACCCCATGATGCGCTGGGTCGCGGTCTTTGAGGCCGCGGCGTTCGCCGTCGTGGCGCTGCTGCCGCCCGCCGCGCCCGACCTCCTCGTGAACAGCTTCATATCGTTCTGCGCGGCGCTCTCCTACGAGAACTTCCGCCTCTTCGGAACGCGCTCGGCCTACTCGAGCGTGTTCTGCACCGGCAACCTGCGCTCGCTCGGGGAGACGCTCTACGAGGGCGTGTTCCGCGGCGACCGCCACGAGCTGCACCGCTCCGCCCGCTACGCCGCGCTCGTGACCTTCTTCTGCCTCGGCGCGGTGCTGTGCAAGGTCCTCATCGACCTCGTCGGACAGCCCGCCTGCCTGGCGATAAGCGCGCTCTTCCTGCTCTCGGTGCGCTTCGTCCCCGCCGAGGGCTAGCGGCGACGCAGGCGCGGCGCGGCAACGAGGCAGAGCAGCGAGCCAGCGACCGCGGCGGCCAGGGCCGGGAGAGACGCGTCGCCCGCGTCGGGCACCTCGGTGCGCTCGGACTCGGGCTTCTGCGGCTCATCCGTTCCTGCAGGGGCAACGTAGTCCGGGTCCTTCTCGCCGCAGCGCGCGCACGCGCCGTCCTGGAAGTCGTGGCCGAGGGCGGAAATGGCCTGCTCGGAGGTCGCGGTGTACTTTGCGCCGTCAAGCTCGACCGTAGCCGTGTAGACCCTGACGCCAGCCTCGGTGCAGGTGGGCTCCGCCCTGACGGAGGACGTGGGCTCCGCGGTCAGCTCCCGGGCGTGCGCCGCGTCATGGGCGCAGGCGAACGTGGCAACGAACTTGGCCCCGTCCTCAGACCAGCTCCACTCGGGCTTGCCCCAGTCGTGGCCGAGGACGGGCAGCGTGCGCTCCTCGGCTGAGCCGCAGATCGTGCAGATGCGCTTCTCCATGCCGTCGTCCGTACAGGTGGCGGGCTCGGAGACGGCCCACTCGCCCCAGTCGTGGCCGGTGGCCGGGACGGACTCGCCCCGCGAGATCTTGTACCCGCATACGGAGCACACCGTGTCGCCGGTATACCCGTTCTCGGTGCATGTCGCCGCCTTCGCGTTGACGGTCTTGGGCGCATGGGCCTCATAATCCAGCTTGTCGGCGCATCCCGAGCAAGCGTGCCAGTGTCCATCCGCGTCGCTCGACCACGCAGCGTCGGGGGTGTGAACGTGTCCAACGGACAGGTTCACCGTGACCTCATAACACGCCAGCTGGCTCAGATTCACGTCGTTCGCCGCATCGCCCGCCTTGACGGTCCCGTCCGTGGTATAGCCGACGTAGAGGTTAATCGTGCCGCTATATGACCCGTTGGGAACCTTCTCCATGTTGTAAATTTCGCAAAGCACGCTAAGGTCGGCAGCCCCATCGGCATCCAAGACGGCAAAGACCCTCGTCTCTTCTAGGTTCTGCAGATAGGCCCCATTACCAGATTCTTCTTGCCATGAAATAATCTGGACCGGGATGGTCTTCGTCGGATCGTCGTCGTTCGACAGGATGAGGGTGTTGAAGTCGGCCTTGTTTGTGCCGTACACAACAACGCGTCCTCCTCCGGTCAGAACCGGGTTGTCGCCTAGGGACAGGTCTCCCGTTGCCGAGTAAAAGCCGGAACCATGGTCCTCCTCAAGCGTCAGCGTCTCCGGATAGTTGAACGTATACGTGGGGATGTGACTGACCGTACCGTTTCCACCGATGCTGCTCGGCAGCATGCCGTGGTTATTGATCGTTCCGTTGTTGGTCAGGGTGCCGCCCTCAATGGTCACGGTGCCCCGATTGGTCAGTGTGAGACCGCTCGGAATCGTCAAGCTCGCGCCGCCCGGAATCGTCAGGGTCTCGTCCGCGCCGACCTCCAGGTTGTCCCGCAGGGTCACGTTTCCGTACACGGTGCCTGTGCCGTTGTTAAAGACGATGCCCGTGCCGTTGGGCGTCACAGGGCTGGAATTGGACGCAATCCCACCGTTGGCTCGCACGACAGCATTGCCGCTGACGGTCAGACCGGGCGTTCCATAGCCAGAATCTCCGCTGCCAAAATAAAAGCGAACCCCCGTGCCACTGTCGCCGTTTCCAGCCGCAGTCAGGCTGCCTCCATCCACAGTCAGAGAGGCGTCCGAATTGATGCCCGTCCGCACCGTGATCCCATCGCCGGCAGCGCTGGTCACCGCTGCCTCCACATCGGCGTCCCGGATGGTCAGGGCAGCATCGTTGCCGTTGCTCTGAACACGGATTCCGTTCCAAAAACAGCCGGCATTCAGGCTGCCCGGACCCGTGATGGCAAGGCTGGCTGCGCCTGTCTCGGACCAAACAAAAACGCCCACGGAAGCGCTTACGGTGTTTGCCCCCTCCAAAACGATTGCCAGCGAAACGGGCTGCCCATTGCTGTCCGCATAAATGGCAGCGTTGTTATAGTTGATTGACGGATTCTCGCTTCCGCTACCTGAGATGGTCGCACCGTTCAGGGTCAGGATGTTGCTTCCCGCATCATAGTGGACGTTCCAGCTTTCGCCTGCGCTTGATTCGGTCAGCTCGCCAGTTGTGCTGTCCGTCGTCCAGTAGCCGCCCTGCGAGGTGTCAACGGTAACGTTGCCGATGACAAGCCTCCCGGGGGCGTTCCCCGCCGCCCGCGCCTCGGCGGGCAGCAGCCCCACGCAGATCGCCATCGCGGCGAGCGCGCACGCCACAAACGAGCAGATCCTCCTGGCCATCGTCATCACGCCCACCGCCCTTCTCGCCAGCCCCAAGCCCTCGGGGCACGTATTCGCCTAGGTCCATTCTCGGCGAGGGTGAAAGACGGCACATCACCCGTTAGCGCTCCAAAACGGGTGGTGGCGCGCGGGACACCCCGCCCGTCCCTCACGCCAGCATGAAGCGGCGGAGCTCCTGGCGGCTGGAGACGCCAAGCTTGCGCAAGGCGGAGGAGATGCAGCTCTTGACCGTATGGGGAGAGACCCCCATGTGCTGGGCAATCTCGGCGTTGGTCCATCCGCGGGAGGCGAGCATCGAGGCGGCAAACTCCGTGGTGGTGAGATTGTCGGCCACGTCGTCGCCGGTGACAGGGTTGTGCACGCGCCGCCATCCCGCGGAGAAGCGATACGTGATGTCGATGATGCGCCGGAAGTCCTCAGGCCACGCGGGCTTGATCGCTGCCTCGAGCATGCCGCCGAGAAGCCCGTGGTGCTCGGCAAACCCCTCGATGAGGTCGTCGGGACGGGCCAGCTCCCACGCTGCGAGCAGGTGCCCGCGCGCCTCGTCGGCACGGCGCAGGGACACGAGGTCCATGACGGCAACGAGGTGCAGGTAGATGGACGGGATGGGATAGACCGCATCCATGGCGAGAAGCGCGGTCTCGGCGATGCCGAGACTGTGGGCGTAGTCCCCCGAGAGGTAGGCGGCATGCGCCCTCACGTAAAGCGCGAAGGCGCGCAGCCCCGGCGGCAGAAGCGGCATCACCTCGCCCGCGTCGGGCGCGTTGGCAGGTGCGGGCAGGTGCAGCAGGACGCTCGCCGTCTGGGCGACGAAGCCCTCCGCCGCGCGCAGGCGCGGGTCCGCGAGAGACGCCTGCGCAAGCGCTCCTCTCGCCATCTCGAGCGCGCTGCGGGCACGCTCGATCCGACCGAGCGTCAGGTTGGCATAGGCGCAGATGAGGCAGGCAGAGAGCCGGATGCCCAGCTCCTCGCTCGCAAGGTGCCGCCCCGCCAGCTCAACCGCCTCGCTCGCGCAACCGGTAAAGTAGGCGAGCTCGGAGCGCGCGATGTCTGCACGTGGTCCCGCATCGAGCGATTCCACGAACTCGCGGGCATGTCCCGGCTCGAAGGCCGAGCTCATGAGAGGCATGAGGTTGGTGTGGTCGCTGGAAAGGCGCCTTGGGCGCGAGGGCGCGGGCGTGCGGCGCGGGTCAACGGGCTTGGGCGCGCCCTCCGGGATGCGCCACGAGCCGGCGAACTTCTCGGCACCGTTTATGCGGCCATCGGCGCACAGGCGTTGCACCAGGCGCTCCGTCACGCCCCAGTGCCGCGCGGCATCCCTCACCGTCATGTACTCCATAGCGGCTCCCACCCCGAGAGAAAGTGCTGCCCCACACTATGCACGAGGGGGGGGGTGATTTCTATTCGCGCGGGCGAACAGTTCGCCGACCGGACGGGCAACGCCTGCGAACGCCGCCCCTAGCGCACCGGCTCAAACCGACGCACCGAGAAGTGCTGCGGCCACTCGTAGACGGGAACGCAAACGCCCGGTGCGGGGCGAAAGTCCTGAAACGACCCCTCGCGCAGCACGCTCCAGCCGGCGCGACCGAGGTAGGAGTAGATCTCCCCGTTGTCCGACATGTGCACGAGCGTCACCGGACTGCGCGCATCCCGCTCCACCTTGGCGAGAAACGCCTCGAGCACCGGCGTGTCAAACGGGTTGAACAGGTAGAAGTGCGTGTAGGGCGCAAGCGACAGGTCAAGCACGCTCCCGCAGACCACCGAGACGTGCTCGTGGCGCGCAGTCCACGCCGACGCCACGGACGCGAGCTCGGGGTCGAGCTCCACGCCCGTGGCGCGGCACGGCAGACACTGGGCAGCATACGCAAGCACGCGGCCCTGACCGCAGCCGACGTCGAGCAGGTGATCGGACTCGGTGAGATCGAGCCCGCCGAGAAGCTCCTCGAGCACGAAGTACGGCGTCGGCGTGGTGTCGTGCGCCCTCTGCGCCGAGAAGCGCGTGGGCCGGTCGAGCGCGAGCGAGCGCCCGCAGATGGCCACGTCGCGCTCCTCGTCCGCAGCGAGCAGCTCCGCCTCGGTTGTAGGAACGAGGCCCGGCACTCCCCTACTTCCCCTCGACCATGGTGAGCGAGATCTTGCCGCGGTCGCGGTCGACCTTCTCCACCCAGACCTTAACCGTATCGCCCACGGCCACCACGTCGCTCGGGTGCTTGACGAAGCGCCGCGCCATCTTGGAGATGTGGACGAGCCCGTCCTGGTGGACGCCCACGTCCACGAAGGCGCCGAAGTCCACCACGTTGCGCACGGTACCCGTGAGCTCCATGCCGGGCTGGAGGTCCTCGATCGAGAGCGCCGCGCGGCTGAAGACCACCTCGGGCGCGTCGTCACGCGGGTCGCGCCCGGGCTTCTCGAGCTCGTGGACGATGTCGAACAGCGTCAGGAAGCCGCAGCCCAGCTCGTCGGCGAGCGTGGCGAGGTTGCCCACGCGCTGCGCGATGTCGGGAACGCCGCCCTGCGCGAGGTCCTTCTCGCCCACCCCGGCGCGCTCGAGGACGGCGGTGGCGACCGCGTAGCTCTCCGGGTGGACGCTCGTGGCGTCGAGCGGGTTGTCCCCTCCCGTGATGCGCAGGAAGCCCGCGCACTGCTCGAAGGCCTTGGGGCCGAGCTTGGGCACCTTCTTGAGCTGGCCGCGGTCGGTGAACGCGCCGTTCTCCTCCCGGTAGGCCACGATGTTGCGCGCCACGGCGGGCGTGATGCCGGAGACGTAGCCGAGCAGGCTCGCGCTCGCGGTGTTGGCGTCCACGCCCACGCGGTTGACCACGTCCTCGACCACGTTGCCGAGCGCGCGGGCGAGCTCGGCCTGGTCGAGGTCGTGCTGGTACTGCCCGACGCCGATGGACTGCGGCGGGATCTTGACGAGCTCCGCGAGCGGGTCCTGGAGGCGCCGCCCCAGGCTCATGGCCCCGCGCGTGGTCACGTCGAGGTCGGGGTACTCCTGGCTCGCGAGCTCGGAGGCGGAGTAGACCGAGGCGCCCGCCTCGTTGACGATGGTGTAGCGAAGCTCGGGCGCCTGCTCGGCGATGAACTCGGAGACGACCTCCTCGGTCTCACGGCTCGCCGTGCCGTTGCCGATGACGATGGTGTTGATGCCGTAGCGGCTCACGAGGCGCGCGAGCTCGCGCTTGGTGCCCGCGACGTCGTGGCGCGGCTTGGTGGGGTAGACCACACCGTGGTCGAGGAGCTTGCCCGTCTCGTCGAGCACCGCGACCTTGCAGCCCGTGCGATAGCCCGGGTCGAGCGAGATGATGCGGGCGCCGCGCACCGGGCGGGCGGAGAGCAGGCCCTCGAGGTTCTTGGCAAAGACCTTGATGGCGTCCATCTGCGCACGGACGGTGAGGCGGGCGCGCAGCTCGCGCTCGAGCGAGGGTGCCATGAGGCGCTTGTAGCCGTCGGCGACGGCAGCGTCGAGGATCGGGGCGAAGGGTCCCTGGCGGCGCGGCCAGCGGCTCCCGAGCCGCGCCACGGCCGCCTCCACGTCCACCCGCACGCGCACGCGGAGCTTCTCCTCCCGCTCGCCGCGGTCGATGGCCAGGACGCGGTGGTTGGGGATCTTGCGCGCCGGCTCGGCGAAGTCGTAGTAGGGCTCGTAGGGGGTCTTCTCGCCCGCGTCAACCGCAACGGAGACGATCTCGGCCGTGCCCTCGGTGAAGGCTCGCAGGTCGGCCACGTTCTCGGCGTCCTCCGCCACCGTCTCGGCCACGATGTCTGCCGCCCCGGCGAGCGCCTTCTCCGGCGTGTCGAACCCGGCCTTGGCGGCCTCGGGCGTGACGTAGGCGGCAGCCGCCTCGAGCGGGCCGCCCTTCTTGGGCGTGACCTGCATGATGATCATGTTGGCGAGCGGCTCCAGCCCCGCCTCGCGGGCCTTCTGGGCGCGGGTCATGCGCTTCTTGCGATAGGGCTTGTAGAGGTCCTCGACGCGCTGGAGCTGGGTGGCCGCGCGAATCTCCGCCTCGAGCTCGGGGGTGAGCTTGCCCTGGGCGTTGATGAGAACGATGACGTCCTCCTTGCGCTGCTCCAGGTTGCGCAGGTAGGCGAGGCGCTCGTCGAGCGCGCGCAGGGCGACGTCGTCCATGCCGCCCGTCGCCTCCTTGCGGTATCGCGCGATGAAGGGGATGGTGTTCCCCTCGTCGATGAGGTCGACGGCGGCCTGGACCGCGGCGGGCTTGAGCCCAAGCTCCTCCGCGAGCGTGGCGATGATGTCCATGTAGGCTCCCTCGGTTGGGTGCATGAGTGGATAAGGATAGCCGTATGGACCTCGCGGGGCAAAGGGGCGGGCAGGGGGTCTCGCGCGCGGCCGGGCCCGGGTTGCCCTAGGCCCGCTTGGCCCGTGCGAACTCGATGCAGACGTCGAGGTCGTCGTCGAGGTCCGCAGGCTCGAGCGCCACCGGGCGGGACGCGAGGCGCACGACCTCCGCCGTGCTGAGGTGCTGCATGATCTCCGCAAAGCCGCGCACCGGGCGGCCCCGGTACTCCGTGGCGCACTCCAGGAGGTCGTCGAGGGCGCACCACGAGAAGTACCCCAGCTCCTTGAGCTCGCCTGACGAGAAGCTCCAGCCAAACTCCAGGGCGAGCCGCGCGGCCCTGTTGACGTTTCGGACCGCGCGGAGGAAGTCCCCCTCCCTTCCGGCCCTGACCGAGGAGGCGGAGACGTCGACGTCGTAGCGACGCAGGATGGGGTCGTCGTCGACGCTCCCCGCGCTCAGGTGGTAGGTCGTGAAGCTCTTTGCGAGCAGGTGGTCGAGCTGCCTGCAGACCGAGCTGTCCAGCCGGCGCGCGACCACGTGGTCCGCGCGCTCGCGGAACGACGCACTCCCGGGAGCGGGGGTGCCCGACGCGAACATCTGGTACTTGCCTGCGTGGAAGTCCCACCTGAGCAGCAGGTACAGGCGCTCGTCAAGACGGCCGAACAGAAGGACGTCGCAGACGTCGCGCACGCTGTTTCTCGTCTGCGTCTTGCACGAGAGCGAGACGAGCAGTGACTCGTGGGAGTAGAGCGCGCGCTCGAAGTGGTCACGGAGCAGCCTGCAGTCCGCGTCCCCCAGGCCGAACCGGGACACGACGTCGATGTGCGAGTCGTCGAAAACCGAGCCGTCAGAACGGGATAGGTCGCAGAGCGCCGCGAGGACCTTGAGCGAGGTCGCGCCCGTCATGCGGGCGCCGCGGCCCACCTCGGCGAGCCCGAGCAGCGAGAGCGTGGCGTAGGTCTGCGCCAGACGCTCGTCCGAGACCCCGGGAAGCACCCGGGGAAGCTCGAGGGACCCCGAGCGCTCGCAGTGCTCGAGGACGGCACCCAGAACCCGGGTGAGGCACAGCTCGCGCCACAAGACGCGCAGCATGGCCAGGTTCGTCCCGAGAAACGCCCCGTCAAAGAGGTGGAACCTCGTGAGGTCGATCCACTCGAAGGCGTCCGACTCCGAGCTGAGCGTCGGCACCGCGCCCGCCTCGAGGCGCGGCTCGTAGAGGTAGAGGTACATGTCAAACGGACGCGGGCGGCCCTTCCCGATCGACGTCGAGTGGAAGGTCCTCACAAACGTGAGGTCGTCGGGGCTCAGCTCAAAGCCCAGCTCCTCCCCGACCTCGCGCACCGCCGTCTCCACGGGAGCCTCCCCCGCGTCCATCTTGCCGCCGGGCAGCTGCCAGAGACCCGGGGCTACCTTGGCGTCGGGCGGGCGACGGAGTATGAGCACGCGGTCACGCTCGTCGAGCAGCGCGACGGAGACCGACCTCGCAACGTCGGAGCGGTCCGGCCTGAGGTCGCTCGGGCCCCTCCCCACCTGAACCCTCTCCAGGAGGAGGTCGGTGAAGTGGCCAAAGACCGCGTCCTCGAACTTCTCCCTCGTGAGGGCCTCGTGGAACAGCACGCCGTCGGCCGCCATTCGAGCCTTGAGGCCCCCGATCTCCTCGCCTCCCTCGTCGCCCAGGAAGTAGCACATGATGGAGACGTCGGGACGGGCGGCGCGGTAGACGAGCGCGCGCTCGTACTCCTCGACGGTCCCCGAGGGGGCACGGTGCGTGGGGGTGCCGAGGCGCTGGCGGAAGAGCGCAACAAAGACGTCGTAGTCAAGCGGGACCTGCCGGTTCACGACGTCCTGGGCGTCGTCCGCGCAGTCCGGATGCACGTCCCTCTCCCAGCACACGACGTCGTAGCGAGCTCCCAGCCGCCGCCCAAAGCGGTCGCTGATGCGGTCGAGAACCCTCCTGAAGACGGCCCGCTCCTCGGCGAGGTCCATCGGCGAGGCGAGAAAAACCTTTATGACGCGCACGCTTTCCATGAGACGTCGGCCAAACCTCCTCGATTCCCGCGCCGCGCGGGAGTCGGCGCTTACCCAATCGTATCGCATGGCAGGGAGGTCGGCGCGGGCCGAGGGGGCCGGTCGGACGCGGGAGCTCCCGATGGAAGGTCGGCAAGCTGTCTCAGATCAGCCCCTACACGCTCAGATCACGTCGAGAAAAGGCGACGATCCCCAGAGAGGAGAGCACGACACCCAAGACGGCAAGAGCGGCCGTGCCCAAGACGGCGCCAACCTCCCCCGAGGCGACCCCGAGGGGGTCGAGGAGCGAGAGAGGCGTGACGTCGGCGAGCCAGGCAAGCTCGTCTCCCATCCCCGAGAGCATCTGGACAAGGACGAAGAGCGTGCACACGGCAACGCCCGCCCACCTCGCGGCAGAGACGTTCGGGAAGGCACAGGCCCCCGCCCAGCACATGCCGGAGAGGAACAGCCACAGACAGAACGTGGCCACGTTGACGGCGACGAGATCGGAGGTAACGAGCTCGCCGGGGAACATGACATGGGCCGTAGCCAGCTCGAACGCAGTGAGCGCCACCGCGAGAAGAACGAGGCAGAGAATGAGAACGCACGCTTGCGAGAGCATGAGACGCGTGCGCCCTACGGGCTGCGCGAGCAGGTAGGCGATGCTGCCGCGCTCGACGTGACGGACCACGAGCCGACTGGTGAGCACCGCCACGAGAACGAGGGGAAGCACCACGAGCAAAAAGCCGTGCAGGTAGTTGACGACGAACTCCAGAAGCGTCGTCCCCTGGTCGGCCATGCCGAAGGCGGCAAAGAGCTCAGGCATGGCATCGCGCATGAGGGTAAGCGACTCACCGAGCTCGGGATCGTACATGCCGATGATGACGCAGGCGTAGAGAATCACCACTGCGGCGATGATTGCGGTCGGAAGCAGGCAGGAGCGCAGCTCGTGCCTGAAAAGAGGAAGGATCATCGGAACCCCCTAGCTTTGCCGCGAGAGCTCGACGCCCTCGTACAGGTGCAGGAACAGCTCCTCGAGCGTCTGCTCGCGGGACGTAACCGAGGCCACGTCGTAGGAGGAGAGCTCGCGGATGAGGGCGTTCACGTCGCGCACGTCACCAAGCTCGACCCCGCAGGCGTCCCCCTCCGCAGGCTCGGCACCGTGGGCAAGCTCCCAGCGCGAGCGCTCGGCCGCGCTCGAGAACTCGACCGAGTAGCCGCGACCGCGCATCAAGCGCACCTCATCCATGGTGCAGGTCATGGCCACCCGTCCCGCGCGGATGAACGCCACCCGGTCGCACGCACGCCCGACCTCCTCGAAGATGTGCGAGGAGAGCAGGACGGCGGCTCCCCGCGCTCGCTCCTCCGCCACGAGGTCGAGGAAGCGCTCCTGCATGAGCGGGTCAAGACCACTCGTCGGCTCGTCGAGCAGGAGCACGTCTGGGCGCGCCATGAACGCCGCTACGATCGCGACCTTCTGCCGGTTGCCCTTGGACATCCCGCCGATCCGCGCACCGAGGTCCAGCTCAAAGACATCGGCGATCTCCAGCATCCGAGAGCGGTCACGCATGCCCCGCATCCCCGCCATGAGGTCGAGGAAGGACCGCGCCGTCATCTCCTGCATGCAGGCGCCCTCGCCGGGCAGGTAACCTAAGCTGGCCTGCACCTGCGGGCGCTCCCGAAAGCAGTCGTGCCCGAGAATCTGAACCATTCCTTTCTGCGGCTTGATAAATCCCATGAGGTGGCGCATCGTCACCGTTTTCCCGGCCCCGTTAGGGCCGAGAAACCCAAGCACTTCTCCCGCAGCCACCTCAAGGCTGACGTCGAAGACGCCACGGCCTCGCCCGTAGTCCTTCGTGAGCCCGCGCACGCGAATCGCAGGCCCCGCCCCGTTCGCAGTCATAGGTACTCCCCCTTGTACGTAGCCCTCTTGAGCCAGTCGAGCCAGACGAGAAACTCAGAGAGCATCTCCCCCATATCGAACGCCCCTCCACCGCGCAGCCGTTCGTGGAGATAGCCGTCTCCGCACCATACGAGCATGCGCACCACCCGCATGGGATCGACGTCCTCCCGAAAGCGCTCCCAGTGCACATGGCCCAGGTACGTTCGCACCATGATTGGCACGGAATCTGTCATGAAGGCGTCGAGCACCCCGGAAACGTCTCTGTGACCGGGATAGAACGCCCGGACGAAGAAGTTCATGATGCGCGGGCTCAGTCTGACGAGGGCGGCCTTCCGAGTCGCGGCGTAGCGCATGATCTCGAAGAAGTCGTCAATCTGGTACCAGCGCTCGTCGACCACCGCGTCGGCCACGCGTCTGGTGACCGCTGTGAGGACGTAGAGGTAGAGGTCCCTTTTGTTCTTGAAGTAGAAGAAGAGCTGGCTCTTCGACACGCCCGCGCGCCTCGCTATGTCCGCCGTGGACGCGCAGGCGTAGTCATCGCCTCCGAACACCTCGACCGCCGCGTCAACGACGGCGCGCCTGCGGTCCTCGGAAAGACTCTCGAAGCGCTCGAACCTACCTGACATGGAACCTCGCTTTCCCTTGGCTTTCGAGAACAAGGCTACCCCGTTGACCCAGATATGGAAGGGTGCCTGAGCAGGTGAAAGCAAGTGCGGTCTCACGAACGACGGTGGCCACTCAATCGACACGATACGAAGCGCGATTAGGGACGACGCGCTGAGGGGTTAGCGGGAAGGCTTGCGGTTTGAGCGCCGCTTAATGGCGAGCAAGCGCATGAAATCGCCAAAGAGGGCATTGTCGATCGGCTCGAACATAATCCGCTTGCCATCGTGGTAGGTCCGTGCGCCGTTATGGGCAGCCCCCGCGTGAGCTTGGGCCCCAAGATCCTCGTCACGGAGGGGGTGAAGCACGTCAGGGACGGCACGGAGAGCCCCGAACGCAAGCCCGAGCAGCAGGGGAACCGCAACGAACGGCATGAAGCCCAGGGCAGGGCCCACGTCATGAGGCACCGCCGGCGGGCAACCCCCCTCGCCTTCAGATTGCCCACCTACTCCCCATGGGCCACGCAGTCGATGCGAATGGCCGCGTAGGCGGCGGCCACGCGGGCGTAGCGCGCGGGGTCGCAGCCCACGCTGCTGTCAGGCTCGTCGGCTAGAGGAAAGACGTCATGCGCGCCTCCTCAGGAGAGGTTGTCTGACGCCATGATACCCGGGGCGAACATCTCAAGGCGCGTGACGGGAGCGCTCTCCGCCGAAGCCCCCCACGGGGCGGCGGGCGGAGCGTCACTCCAGGTCGAGGGCCAAAAGCGGGAACGTCGCCCGTTTGTCTCCCTTCACGCATTACGGAACGATGAAGGTGAACTCAGGAAGGCAGAAGCGGCGCGCCGCCAGGTAACGGACAACTGGAGCCGAAATGATAACACTCGACATGACCGAGAAAGAGGCTAACGCCGCGCGCCTGCGTGACTTCCTAGAGGGCATCGCCCGAAGGAGGGCGGCCCGATGAACGGAGCGTAGATGGCTGCCGCGGGGTCCCAACTGCCGATGCGCCCTCAGGGCTAGGCGCCTTGCCTACGCCGGCAGAACCGTTTGACCGGATCGCCCATCCTGACGTGCGCGTTCTTGAGGTGACCTGCGACGAGCTGAACGACTGGGAGAGCAGCATCAGGTTCATGGATCGCGTGTGCGAGGCCCTGGGCCACCCAGCACCTCCCAAGACCCCCGAATGGCTGGCGGCAAACCGCGCCCTCCATGGCCGCTTAAGAATCTGGAGTTATGGCAAACCGAGTCGTACGGACGCTTAGGAATCCGGGGTTGTCCCGCTCTTCGCCAGACGAGAAGGGCCTCGGGCCGTGCTATTACCCCGGATTGTTAAGCCAACATGAGGGTTCTTCTCGCCACAACTCGGTTTTATTAAGCACTCCCCAAGTGCCGTCTGCCACAACCCCGGATTATTAAGCGGCTCGGGAGCCGCAATTGCCATAACCCGTTTTTCCTAAGCGGCCACAACCGAACTTTGCCCAGCGAGAAGGGCGGCAATCCCGTCGCCGTTCGCTTTGGCGGTCGTCGTGCCGAAGGGGTTGGCGAGGAGCAGCATGCTCTGGACGTCCGGCAGGGTCTTCGACGTCTCCCAGTGGCTCACCATGACGCGGCTCACGTAGATTCTCCGCGCGGAACCTCCCGGCGAGATTGCGCCGCGAACGGGTCGCCGTGAGGACGGAGCCCGTCGTCGACCCTGAAGTCGAAGTTACCCGCACATCCACCCGTCGTCCAAGGGTATACGAAGAGAAACGACCACCGGGAGGTCCCATGTCAAGCAAGCTCACCAAGCGCGCGCTCGAGGAGTCGCTCAAGCGCCTCCTGCTCGTAAAGCCCCTGGGCAAGATCACCATCGCAGACATCACCGACGACTGCGGCATCAGCCGCATGACGTTCTACTATCACTTCCAGGACATCTACGACCTGGTCGAGTGGTCGTGCGCGGAGGACGCCGCACGGGCCATCGCCGGCAACAAGACCGCCGACACCTGGCAGACCGGCCTCCTCGACACGTTTCTCTCCCTGCGCGAGAACAAGCCCTTCATCACGAGCGTCTACCACGACATGAGCCGCGAGCAGGTGGAGCGGTTTCTCGTCCCCGTGGTAAGCGACCTGGTGAAGGACGTGGTTGACGAGCACGCGGCGCGCAGGCACGTGCACGACCAGGACAGGGACTTCATCGCGCGCTTCTTCGCGCACGCGCTCATCGGAACGGTTCTGGACTGGATCGCCCGAGACATGCGCGACGACCC
>UMLF01027918.1_pt1 | contig 14139 bp, 6 predicted proteins | sample 1966501 | NCBI WGS metagenome assembly UMLF01 (sample SAMEA4836194, study PRJEB28245) | human gut metagenome | biome: gut microbiome; material: fecal sample | place: Denmark | collected 2008 | reverse complement strand
GCCGACTGTATCTGCTGTCTCGGGCGCGGCCCTCGGCCCGGGGAGCACTGGGGGCCAGCTATGCCGCGGAGGCCCTGGCGGGGGAGGAAAACCTGCGGGTATTGGGCGCGGTTTGGACGGAGGAAACCCGGACGCTGACCGTGGAACTGGAGTGGCAGGGAGAACCCATGCAGGCGGTGCTGGACGCGGCGGCGCTGGGGTGGCAGGACAGGCAAGAGGACCGACAGGAGGCGGGAAGCATATGAAAACAGTGGAAGAAATTTACCGGGAGATGATGGATCGGTTTTCTCAGGAGACCGGAATGGAACCCAACGGCACGGGAGAGATGGCGGTGCGGATGTATGCCCTGGCGGCACAGGTCTATGGGCTCTATGAGGAGCTGGCCTGGACCTGCCGGCAGTGTTTTCCCCAGACGGCCACAGGGGAAGAACTGGAAAAGCATGGGTTTCTGCGGGGGATTGCCCGAAACCCTGCCCGGCAGGCCAGTGGGACCCTCCGCTTCTCTGTCCAGGAGGCGGTGGAGGAGGATTTGGAGATTGCCCAAGGGACGGTGTGTATGACGGCGGGGCTGGTGGCTTTTGAGACCACCCAGGCCGGGGTGCTGCCTGCGGGGGAGCTATCTGTGGACCTCCCGGCCCAGGCGGTGGAACCCGGGCCGGGGGGCAATGTGTCCGCCGGGACGGTCCGCACCATGGCGGTGGCGCCGGTGGGGGTGGCCGCCTGTACCAATCCGGTCCCGTTTACAGGGGGGCGGGAGGAAGAAGAGGACGAGGAACTGCGGGCCCGGATTCTGGCCACCTACCAGCAGCTGCCCAACGGCACCAATGGAGCCTACTATGCCCAGGAGGCCTTGGCGGTGGAGGGGGTGACTGCGGTGCGGGTTCTGCCCAAAAACCGGGGAATGGGTACGGTGGATGTGATCATTGCCGGGGTGGAGGGCCTGCCAGGGGAAGAGCTCCTCAGGCAGGTCCAGGAGCGGTTGGAGCAGAAGCGGGAGATCGCGGTGGACGTGGCGGTTTTGGCGCCGGAACCGGTGGCAGTACGGCTCATTCTCTCTGTTAAACCAAAGCCCGGACTGCTGCCTGGGCCGGTGATTGCCCGGGTACAGGAGGCCATGGAGACCTGGTTTGACGGAAGCATGCTGGGCCGGGACCTTCTTCTGGCACAGATTGGGCAGCGCATTTACCAGGTGGAGGGGGTTGACAACTACCGGATTGAAGGCCCGGCCAACGATGTGGTGGTGGCAGAAAACCAGCTGCCGGTGCTGGAGTCTGTCTCTGTGGAGGAACTGCGATGAGTCATGGACAGAACTTGCGGGATCTGCTGGCCCCGCTGGGGGTTTACCGATGGGAGGGCTCCTTCCAGTGGGGGGAACTCCAGAGCGAAGGGGAGGCGCTGGACCAGGTGGCGGAGCAGGTGGCCCTCCTCCAGCGGGAGATGAATCTGTACACGGCCCAGGCGGAAGGGCTGACAGGACTGCTGGAGCTGCTGGGACTGGAGCGCGCAGGGGAGACCGTGGAAGAACTGCGCCAGACGGTGGCCGCGCTGCTTCGCATTGGGGGGGACAGCTTTACCCTGGCGGCCATGAACGATACCCTCCGGGGCTGTGGAATCCCGGCCCAGGTGGAGGAGACGGAGGACCCGCTGGAGGTGGTGGTTTCCTTTCCCGGTGTGGAGGGGATCCCGGCGGGATTTGAGCAGACAAAGGCCCGGATTGAGGAGATTCTGCCCTGTCATCTCTTGGTGAAGTACCAATTTTCGGACAGCGTGTAACCCGTGTCGGTCTCCTGGGCGGTTGGGGAAAGAAATCCTGGAAGAGCAGGGCGCTGTTGGGAAGCGGGGAGTCTGCTGGGAGCGGGCGCATGGGCACACAAGCCATGGTGCCGAAGTCACAGACGGACCCTAAATTTTGTGCAATAATTTTCCCAGACAAGTCTTGACGGAGACAGTGCCCGGGTGCTATGATGTGGGTGCTGATTCGAAGGAAACACAATATCGTGTGTTTTTGTGATAGGAAAACCACAAGATGCTCCCGGCGGAGATGGGAGTTTGGATAAGAAGGAGAGACGCTCGATGACCACGGTACAACAGATTCGGAAGCGGGACGGAAGAGTGGTCCCCTTCCATGAGAATAAGATTGCAGACGCCATCAACAAGGCGTTTGAGGCCACCTATAAACCGGGCTATGAGGAGACCGCGGCCAAGCTGGCCCATGAGGTGGCCTCTGTGCTGGAGGTGGAAGGGGGAAACTGCCCCGATGTGGAACATATCCAGGATATCGTGGAACGGGTGCTGATGGACAATGGCTATGTTCAGACAGCCAAGGCGTATATCCTCTACCGCTCCGAGCGGAACCGGGCCCGGGAGATGAACACCCGCCTGATGAAAATTTACGAGGACATTACCTTCTCCTCCGCCAAGGACAGCGACATTAAGCGGGAGAACGCCAACATCGACGGAGACACTGCCATGGGCACTATGCTTAAGTACGGCAGCGAGGGGTCGAAGCAGTTCTATCAGATGTTTGTGATGAAGCCGGAGCATGCCCGGGCCCACACCAGCGGGGATATCCACATCCATGACATGGACTTTGCCCCTATGGGGACCACCACCTGTACCCAGATTGACCTGATTAAGCTCTTTGATGGGGGCTTCTCCACAGGGCACGGCACACTGCGGGAGCCCAACGACATTGCCTCTTATGCAGCCCTGGCCTGCATCGCCATTCAATCCAATCAGAACGACCAGCATGGCGGGCAAGCCATTGTGAACTTTGATTATTCCATGGCCATGGGAGTGCGGAAGACGTTCCAGCGGATTTATCGCCAGAATCTGGCTCGGGCGGTGATGCTGCTGGAGGATCAAACAGACCCTGAAAGCGAGATCAAGGCCAATATCCAGAAGATTAAGGAAGAGACCGGCCTGTATCCCAAGCTGGAGGACTGTGAGGAGTATTTCCAGGCAGAGATGCCCTTTTTGCTGGCCCATTACAGCCAGGATGAAGCGGAGATGCGCAAGTGCCAGGCCTTTGCCCATTATCGGGCCACCAAGGAGACCGACCGGGCGACCTATCAGGCCATGGAGGCCCTGATCCACAACTTGAACACCATGCACTCCCGGGCAGGGGCTCAGACGCCGTTCTCTTCGATTAACTATGGGATGGACACCACGCCGGAAGGCCGGATGGTGATGAAAAATATCATGCTGGCTACCGAGGCCGGCCTGGGCAATGGGGAGACCCCCATCTTCCCCATCCAGATTTTCCGGGTGAAGGACGGGGTCAACTACAATCCTGGGGAACCCAACTATGATCTGTTCCAACTGGCCATCCGCTGCTCGGCCAAACGGCTCTTCCCCAATTTCTCCTTTATTGACGCGCCCTTCAATCTGCAATATTATAAAGAAGGACATCCGGAGACGGAAATTGCCTACATGGGCTGCCGGACGAGAGTCATTGGCAACGTGGTGGACCCGGAGCGGGAGATCTGCAACGGGCGGGGCAACCTGTCCTTTACCACCATTAACCTGCCCCGGCTGGGGATCAAGGCCAAGGGAGATATCAATACCTTCTTTGAGAGCTTGGATCACATGATGGACCTGTGCGTGGATCAGCTGCTGGAGCGGTTTGAGTTCCAGTGCCGGAAGAAGGTCAAGAACGCGCCCTTCCTGATGGGGCAGGGGGTTTGGATTGACTCGGATCAGCTGGACTGGGATGATGAGGTCCGGGAAGTGCTGAAGCACGGCACCCTGTCTGTGGGTTTCATTGGCCTGGCAGAGACCTTGAAGGCGCTCATTGGGGAGCACCACGGGGAAAGCGAGCGGGCCCGGGTGCTGGGCCTGGAGATCATCGGACACATGCGGGCCCGGATGGATGAGGAGAGCAGAAAGCGCAACCTGAATTTCTCCCTGCTGGCCACGCCCGCGGAGGGACTGTCGGGCCGGTTTGTCAAGATCGACAAGGAGAAGTACGGCGTCATGGAGGGGATTACCGACCGGGATTACTACACCAATTCGTTCCATGTGCCGGTGTACTACCCCATCTCCGCATATGACAAGATTGCTATTGAGGCGCCTTATCACGCCCTGACCAACGCCGGTCACATCAGTTATATTGAGATGGACGGAGACCCCACGGAGAACTTGGACGCCTTTGAACGGGTCATCCGGTGTATGAAAGAGAAGGGAATCGGCTACGGTTCGGTCAACCATCCGGTGGACCGGGACCCGGTGTGTGGATTCTCTGGGATCATCGGGGACCAGTGCCCTGGCTGCGGACGCCATGAGGACGACGGCGTGCCCTTTGAGCGAATCCGTCGGATCACCGGTTACTTGGTGGGGACCCTGGATCGGTTTAACAACGCCAAGCGGGCGGAGGAACATGACCGGGTGAAGCATCACGTGTGAGATTTCTGCCCAAGGCGGTATATGACATACAATTTGAAAGAAATCATGCAAAAAGAGACTTGAAGTTTTCAAGTCTCTTTTTCACTTGCAAGTTTTTTTGCAAAGGTTGTGAGAAAAGGAACAAAAGAGAGACGAAAAGCCTGGGAAAATGTCAGATTTTTAGGGGAAAGTATACAAAAACTTTTGGCCAGTCGTGGAATTGGGCTTGCAAATCGTGTGCCAGGGGACTATAATTTAACCGATAATGTTTTGCACGCCACGGGGAAAATGAAAGATAAGATAAAAAAACTGTAAAGATGATAAACGAAATCCCCGTCAATCAAAGGAGTGAAAATAATGACCGAGTTCAAGTCAGGTGTTGACCTATCCCTGATGGAAGGCGTATTGCGCCAATATCAGGAGGATGCCACCAGTCTGATCATGATTCTCCAGCAGGCCCAGTCGATTTATGGCTATCTGCCTCAGGAGGTCATCTACCATGTGGCCCAGCGCACGGGCAACAGCCCGGCCAAAGTGATGGGAGTAGCCACCTTTTACAGCTATTTCCGCTTGCAGCCCATGGGGACGTATCAGATCATGCTCTGTGATGGGACGGCCTGCCATGTCAACGGATCAGAACGCATTCGGACCGCCATTACCCAGGAACTGGGAATCCACAATGGGGAGACCACGGAAGACGGAATGTTTACCCTCAACGAGGTGGCCTGTCTGGGCTGCTGCTCCCTGGCCCCGGTGATGATGATTAACGGCGATACCTATGGGAATCTCACCCCGGAGAAAACCATTAAGATTCTCCGCCAGTTGCGCCAGCGGGAAGCGGGCAATGGCATCCGTATCCTGGTGGGGCAGGGCAGCTGCGGGGTTTCCGCCGGCGCGGCCCGGGTGGCCAAAGTGCTTGCCGGCCACATGACCGCCACAGACAGCTTTACCGTGGAGACCACGGGCTGCATCGGTATGTGCTATTTGGAACCCATCGTGGATATTTACGAGGGAGAGCAACTGCTCCACCGCCTGGTGCGGGTCACGGAGACCGACGCGCTGGGGATCGTGGAAGCGGTGCGGAAAAAGGATTTTTCCAAGCTGGAGGCCATGTTCATCAGTGATGAGGACGCCCGGTTCCTGAAAAAACAGAAGCGTGTGGCCCTGCGCAACTGCGGCGTGGTGGACCCCACCAGCATTGACGACTACATCAACCATGCCGGTTACCAGGCCCTGGACAAAGCCCTGAAGATGAAGCCGGAAGAGGTGATCGAGGAGATCAAGGTCTCCGGGCTGGCAGGCCGCGGCGGAGCGGGCTTCCCCACCTGGTTTAAGTGGGACGCCGCCCGGAAGGCGGAAGGGGAGCAGAAGCACCTCATCTGTAACGCCGACGAGGGCGACCCCGGCGCGTTTATGGACCGGGCGGTGATTGAGTCCGACCCCCATACCCTGATCGAAGGCATGCTCATCGGCGCCTATGCCATTGGGGCCAGCGACATGTATGTATATATCCGGGCGGAGTACCCTCTGGCGGTGGAGCGGCTGAGTCAGGCCATTGAACAGGCCCGTAGCCGCGGCCTGCTGGGGAAGAATATCTTGGGCACGGACTTTTCCTGTGACCTGAACATCAAAATTGGCGCCGGCGCTTTCGTGTGCGGTGAGGAGACCGCCCTGATTGAATCCATGGAGGGCAAGCGAGGCATGCCCCGGCTGAAGCCGCCCTTCCCGGCCCAGAGCGGCTATCTGAACGAGCCCTCCAATATCAACAACGTGGAGACCTTTGCCAACGTTGCCTGGATCATTCAACATGGCGGGACGGCCTTTGCGGCCATGGGCACGGAGAACTCCAAAGGCACCAAGGTCTTTGCTCTCACCGGCAAAGTCCAGCGGGGCGGCCTGGTGGAGGTTCCCATGGGGAACTCGCTCAAGGATGTTATTTTTGACATTGCCGGCGGCATTAAGGACGGCCGGGCCTACAAAGCGGTGCAGATGGGCGGTCCCTCCGGCGGCTGTATCCCCGCGGCCTTGATGGATACCCCCATTGACTATAAGGCACTGTCGGCCACTGGCGCGATCATGGGCTCCGGCGGCATGGTGGTGATGGATGACAGTACCTGTATGGTGAACATCGCCCGCTTCTTCCTGGACTTTACCGCCCGGGAATCCTGCGGCAAGTGCGTCCCCTGCCGGATTGGCACCACCCGCATGATGGAGATCCTCAACCGAATCTGCGAAGGGGAAGGACAAGAGGGGGACATCGAGCTGCTGGAAGAGCTGTGCGTCAGCATCAAGGATGGTGCGCTGTGTGGCCTGGGCCAGACCGCGCCCAACCCGGTCTTGACCACCATTCGGTATTTCCGGGAGGAGTATGAGGCCCACATCCGGGATAAGAAATGTCCCGCCCATGAATGTTCGGCGCTGCTGACCATCTCCATTGACCCGGCCAAATGTACCGGTTGCACTGTCTGCGCCCGGAAGTGCCCGGTGGAATGCATCAGCGGGACCCGGAAAGAGCCCCATGTCATTGACCAGTCGGCTTGTATCAAGTGCAAGCAGTGCGTCAGCTCTTGTAAGTTTGGCGCCATTGTGGTGGACTAAGAAGGGAGGGGCATAGAATGAAAACGAGAATTAAAGTCATTATTAACGGTAAGATTTGTACTGGCAGAGCTGGTCAAACCCTCCTGGAAATCGCCCAGAACAACGGCATTGAGATCCCGAACCTCTGCCACAACGGAGAACTCAAGCATTACGGCGGCTGCAGCCTCTGTGTGGTGGAAGCGGAGGGAAGCCCCAAACTTCTGCGGGCCTGTTCCACGGTGGCGCAGGATGGCCAGGTGATCTATACAGAATCGGAGCGGGTGGTTCGGACCCGGAAAACCAGCATTGAGCTGCTCATGAGTGACCACGACGGCGACTGCCGGGGTCCCTGTGTGCTCAACTGCCCCGCCAGCGTCAATGCCCAGGGATATGTCCAGGCCATTGCCCGGGGGGATGACAAGGAAGCCGTGCGGATCATCAAGGAGCGCCTGCCCATGCCTGCCTGCATTGGGCGGGTCTGTCCCCATCCCTGTGAGGATGGCTGCCGGCGCCAGATGGTGGAGGAGTCGATCTCCATTGCCTACTTGAAATATTTTGCGGCGGATCGGGTGATCCAAGCCGGCGGGTATCTTCCACCCAAAGCGGCGGCCACCGGCAAACGTGTGGGAATCATCGGTGGCGGCCCAGGCGGCTTGACTGCGGCCTACTACCTGTCCTTAAAGGGGCACCGGGTGACCGTTGTGGACGCGATGCCCCAGATGGGCGGAATGCTTCGGTACGGAATCCCGGAATACCGGCTGCCCAAACGGGTGCTGGACGAGGAGGTTGCGGAGATTGCCTCCCTGGGTGTGGAGATGAAGAACAATTTCCGCATCGGCACGGATGTGACCTTTGAGGAATTTAAGAACAGCTATGACGCGGTGGTCTTGGCCATTGGCGCGTGGGAGAGTATGCCCATCGGCTGTCCTGGGGAAGAGCTGGACGGCGTGATGGGAGGCATTGACTTCCTGCGCCAGGTAGCCATGGGGGAGAAGCCCGCCATTGGCGACCAGGTGGCTGTGGTGGGCGGCGGCAACACCGCCATGGACGCCTGCCGGACTGCGGTCCGCCTGGGGGCGAAGGAGGTCTATGTGGTCTACCGCCGGACAGAGGCGGAGATGCCTGCGGAACAGCTGGAAATTGACGAGGCCCGGGAAGAAGGCGTGATCTATAAATTCTTGACCAACCCCGCAGAGATTATCGGGGAAAATGGCCGGGTCAAGGAGATCAAGCTCCAAGTGATGGAACTGGGCGAGCCCGACGAAAGCGGCCGCCGCCGTCCTGTGCCTGTGGAAGGGAAGTTTGAAACCCTGCCGGTTACCTGTGTCATCAGCGCCATTGGGCAAAAGGCCAACGTGGCGGGCTTTGAGGGGATTGAACTCAACCGGAAAGGCATTATTTCGGCGGATGAGACCAGTTATCGGACCTCTATGCCAGGGGTTTTCGCCGTGGGAGATGCCACAAACCAAGGGGCGTCCATTGCCATTGAGGCCATTGGCGAGGCCCGCCGCTGCGCTAAGGTGGTGGACCTGTACCTCAACGGCGTGCAGGTGCCCTATCAGAAGACCTATCTCTCGGTGAAGAAGGTGTCTCCTGAATACTTTGCCGATTATATCAAGCTGCCCCGGGCCAAGATGCCCACCCGTCCCCCGGAGGAGCGGAAGCACGACTTTCAGGAGATCAATCTGGGCTTCTCCGAGGCCCAGGCCCGGGCGGAAGCGGCCCGCTGTCTGGACTGCGGCTGCCATGATTTTGCCGAATGTAAGCTGATCCGCTGTGCCAATCTGTACGAGCTTCAGCCAGAACGGATTGAGCGGATCAAAGGCAATGGGAAGGGAAAGCTCCATCCCAGCTATAAGGAAAAACGCTTGGTGGCCATTGAACGGGACCAAGGCAAGTGTATCCTGTGCGGCCAGTGTGTCAGAATGTGTGACGAGGTGGTGGGAAAGGGAATCCTCGGCTTGGTAGGCCGCGGTTTTGATACTACCATCCGACCTGAATTCCAGCAGAGCAACGTGATCCGGGAGTGCGTTGACTGCCTCAAGTGTGCAGAAGCGTGTCCCACAGGGGCTCTTCGGATTCGGGAGAACGAGTTGGAAGATTGATTGGTCCTTCGTAGAAAGACACCCCTAACGCGGAAAACCAAATTTTCCGCGTTGGGGGTTTTTGTTGCGAGTGATGTTTTCGTGGTGGGAGTTCCGTGTAAAATCTGTGGGAAATTACGGAGCAAAGTATTGGCGGACAAGGAGGTTCCCCAGAAGAAGGTTCTGAGCCTGGTGCTCTGTGTGGCTGTGATGCTGTCTGTCATGGTCATGGGCGCCGGGGCGGCGTTCTCGGATCAGGACAAGATCGAGAACACCGAGGCCGTTGATATGTGTGCCGCGCTGGACATTATCGACGGGTTCGAGGATGGAAGCTATCACCCCGAACGAAACATTGAGCGCGGAGAAGCCGTCAAAATGATCAGCGCCATGCTGAATGGAGGAAGAGACTCTGTGCAGGAAACTTCTACTTCTTCCTACACCGACGTGCTGAACACCGCCGATGCCTGGGCCAATAAGTACATCGAGTACTGCACAGCCCAGGGTATTGTCTCCGGTGTGGGCGGTAATCGCTTCGCACCCGCCAGCAGTGTAACCGGGACCCAGTTGGCCAAGATGCTGCTGGTCTCCCTGGGCTACAACGCTGTAACTGAAGGCTATCAGGACAGCGACGCCTGGACTGTAAACGTGAACACGGACGCTGTCAATGCCGGCATCTACAAAGAGTTAGAGGATGTGGACATGTCTGCTGCGCTGACCCGTGATGACGCTGCTCAGATGTTCTGGAATGCGCTTCAGGCCAAGACAGTGAAGTATTTGACCGATTCCACCGGTGCCATTGAGTGGGGCAAGACCCTGCTGGAGAAGGTCTACAACGCATACACCGCGGAGGGTATCCTGACTGCCATTGATTACAACGTGGACACCGAAGAGTACACCTACACCGTTGATGGCAAGGAGTACACCACCACCCAGGACTTCTCTGCTCTCTTCGCCATGAATGTGACCGTGCTGGCCAAGGACGACGAGGCGCTGCTGGTCCGGATCAACAAGGGCGGCGTTGTGGTAAGCGCCAACATTGGCGATATCAGCGACATGGGAGACAAAAACGACCACTTCAACACCATTGAGGTCAATGGCGAGACCTACCGCCTGGACAACACGGCCAAGGATTGGGATACCTTCTGGAGCATCGCCTGTGGCTATAACCAGTATGGCGAGCAGGGCTTCTGGGGCTTCCCCGGTGCTGGCGCCAGACATACCATCTACGATCAGTATGCCTTTGTCGGCATCGACCAGGATGGCGGCGGCGACATCGATGTGGTCGTTGTCTATCCCTATGCGGTCCTGAAGACCACCAATGTGGTGGCTGATTCCTTCCGGACCAACATTATTGCCCGGGACGATGCCCGCATGACCGTAGATGCCAATGCGCAGGATGCGTATATCCTGGGCAGCCTGGGTCTGAAGGGCAACACAGCCAACAAGGTGGAGTATACCGACGTCATTGTCAACGGCACTGTGGAGCGGGACGGCTATGTCATGGCGGTTCCCAGCCAGTACACTGCCACCGGTGTGGACACCTACACTGTTCTGGAGATCCAGTCTGACGTGGCCAACAGCCTGAACACAGCCGACCGGCTGGTGACCCTGGGCGACACGGAGTACAATGGCAGTCTGCTGGACAAGGTGGTCCCCATCTCCAGTATCTCTCTGAAAGATACCTACAGCTTTGTGGAGGTCAACGGTTACCTGTTCATCGTGGATGGCAACAATGTCGGCCCCGTGCTGGATGAGTACGTTGTCGCCACCAAGACCGCTGCAACTCCTGCGGGTGCAGACAAGGTTTGGGAGACCGAGCTGCTGTTCACCGACGGCACCACCAAGACGGTCGATGTGGATGGCAAGCAGCCCACTGTGGGCTCTCTGTACACCTATCGCGTGGTGGACAAGGAATATTATGAGCTGATCCCTGTAGCCGAAGGCACTGCTGCTCCCGCCGAGGGCACCAATTTTGACGTACAGCAGGCATATAAGACCGGCGCGACCCTGAACGATGCGCAGAAGTTCGTTGTGACCCAGCCTGGTAAGTGGGTATATGACGTAAAATATACGACAGATTCAAGCAAGGCAAACCTGAAGATTACGCTCGACCAAAAGGCACCCAACAAGGTGACGTATTACACATTCAGCTATAACGATAATGGCACACCCTTCAACCTGAAAGATGACTTTTACAGTCCTGTGAAGATTGATAATAAGGATGAGGTTTATGCAGAAGGTGCTCTTGTTGAAGTAAGTGCAAATACCCAAGCTGGCACATACTACTACATTGTGACAGCCACTTGGGGGTCGACGGTTGGCTCTTGGAAATCCGTTAACGCTGGTATTGCAAACATGTTTGTGGACGACACCCAGAACTACTTCTGTAACTACGACAACGGCAATCCCGGTTCCGACAAGTACTACATCGAGGACGATGCTGTCGTCTTCATGTACAACAACAAGATGGACACCTATCAGGTTGTGAAGGGCTCCGATCTGGAAGGCTATGAGGAAGCAAATGTTCAGTGGGCCTTTACCGGCGGCAACCAGAAGAATGGAAACATCTGGGTTGACCTGGCGTACATCTCTGTGGAGGACAACCTGGACGAAACCCTGGTCTATGCCTATGTGGACGGCAACCCCAACCGCATCGTCAGCGAGACCAGCGACGGTAAGTATGTCCTGACCGTGGATGTTATTCTGGCCGGTGGAGAGACAGTCACGCTGACCAGCAAGGAATACGCAAGGGAGAATGACGCCGACCTGATGCGGCTGTACCATGCGCTGAAGGAGGAAGGCATCTATCAGCTCATCGTGGACGGCACCACCCTGATTGATGTTAAGGACTATTCTCCTGCCGCTCAGTACACGGTCACATCTGCACTGTACAACAGCATGCTTGGCCTGAACCGTACCAATTACTTCGTCACCAGTGACACCATCTTCATCCCCGTTTCCGGTGATGCGGAAAGCATTGATGCAATCCAGACGGGCGAAACGGTACGCGCTGTTGTGGATACTGTTGACCACGAAGTTCTGGCTGTGATCTATTGAGAGAGATCCTTACGATTCCTATACGCAGAAACGTATAGCCCCGTAAAGAGACAGCACGATACAAATGTCCCCGTTGAGAAACTTTTCTCAACGGGGACATTTTTAGCTCATAAAAAGCCTTCCCTGAATAAATTATTTTCCCATATCAGAATTGACGTCGATATAGACCGCAACAACAGTGTCTACACCATCGACCTTATCAACAACAATGGCAGCGTTATAAGTATTTGCCTCACTGTCATAAGTAGGAATCGTATCAAACTGGTCTTCAACGCCTTCCTTCTCAGAATAGTTGATTGTAATCAAGGTAACATCCTTGTCAACGGGCCACTGTGTCCCATCTTTCTGGGTCAACAGTTGACGATCGGCATCGTAATCGTCAACACGGATTTTCTTAACAGTTTTAGTCAAATCTGTAATATCCGCAGCATTTGTCACATCAGAACCGGCTTTGAATTTAATAAACGCGCCTGCGACCAGAGCTTTCTCCTGCGTAGTAGACAGATCCTCGGTTTTCAAAGTGATATTGCCATCAGCTGTCCAGACATCCAGCATAACATAAGTGTCGTCACCGATTTTTTCTGTTCCGCGAGAGGTAATGTAGCCGTACACATCATCAGACGCGTTGTTAGAAGGCTTCCCATCAGTGCTTACCAAGAACGCAACTACTTTTCCATCCTTGTCCAGGGAGATATACGCCTTGCCTGTTTTGCTTGTAAAGGAGCCCAGAGAATCGGAAGGTGCTACCATATACTTACCAGTCTCGTATTCAATAAAAGCAACACAGTCAGAAGTCGTTGCCTTCTTCGTATTGTCTCCAAAGGCAAGCTGCTTTGTATTTTTGTTGTAGGATACAGTAGCATTACTTAAGATATTCAGGGTATCGTTGACCAGATTTTTCCCACTGTTTGCGGTTTTTGCCTTGGTCATTTCGACAGAGCCATCGTTGTTGGTCTTATATTTGACTAACTCTCCGGCGACAATATTAGTATCGCTATCACTGTCAATTGCAGCTGTAGCCTTTGTGCCGTCGGCTTTAATCAATTTGACGGATGGATTAACAGCATTTTCATAGTTAGCGTCAATTTTTTCTACAACGGCATAATCTTTGGTAGACTCTGTGACCTGTTGTGCAGCTACCCAATAGTCACCATACATAATAAACGCATAGCTCTCGCCCAGATCAGTGATGGCGTGCAAGTCATAATCACCAATGGATTTTGTACCCGTGGTAGTGCAGAGTTTAGCATAATTTCCATCGATTTTGACCTCCGTATTTGACTTGGAGGCAGAAACCGTAGATTCAACAATATCAGCCTTAGAAATGACATAATAGTCATCGCTATACAGCTTTTGCACAGCAACAATATCGTTTTTCTTTGCGCCCTCATAAACGCTGTTGTCTTCAATAACGAGTCCAGCCTTGTTCACGCCGCCAGACAGGGAGAGCTTGGTAGAGTTAATAGAAACAATTTCTGCAAACTGAGTTTCTACAACATAAGCCTTTACGATCTCTCCATCTTTCACAATAAACTTGATGGTGTCCGCAGAATCGGCTTTCAAAGAATCAAAAGCGCTTTTATAAGAGTTAAAATCTGCACTGGACGTGGCAACAGTTTTAGTAGTGTTGCCGTAGTTATAGTTGATAGCTTCTACTTTCTCGTTAGTAGCCGCAGCAACTTTATATTCCTTATCATTGAATTTAATTTTATTTTTGGTTGCCGTATCCTGCAGATCACCCTTGGTAATGTTGTAGACCGTCGTGTTGCCCGTTACAACAACCCCATAAATCGTGTCATTTTTATCGGGAATATTCGCATTGCCACCGGTTTCGTCCTTATAGAGGACCTTGACTTCTTCGCCAATATACTTTACGTCAAAGTTGTACTTAAAAGTGGCAGGTCTTGCAGGGTTTTCCTTGGACTCAACGCCAGTTACACCTGTGACCTGGATCATACCATCATCCAGACCACAAACATCGGCATTGCCATCGAAACTACCGGTAAAGGTCTTGGCCTCGTACTTGTCCTCCAGCAGA
>UMLF01070064.1_pt1 | contig 14157 bp, 11 predicted proteins | sample 1966501 | NCBI WGS metagenome assembly UMLF01 (sample SAMEA4836194, study PRJEB28245) | human gut metagenome | biome: gut microbiome; material: fecal sample | place: Denmark | collected 2008 | reverse complement strand
CATCTTCAAATTCTTCTGAAGAAAGTTCTTCATCTTCAAATAGTGGCAATTCAGACAATATAAATGGTGAAACCTCAAATTCTAATTCATCATCACAAGATATTGAAGATCAAGAGAAACAAGAAATTGAAACTACTCAAAATAATTTAGTTGCTGGAAAAAGTTCAATTGTTGGTGGAAGAGGTACAGAAAACCTTGGTCTTGCTATTTTTTCTGGTGATAAATATATTGGAGAATTAACTGTTTGGGAATCAATTTGTCATTCTCTTATCACAAATTCTATTGATACCTGTATAATATCTGTTGAAGATCCTTTAGTTGAAAATAAACAATTAGAAATTCAACTTTCTCCTAATAAAAAATCAAAAATAACATCTAATATCGAAAATGGAGCTATAAATATAAATATTGAACTAAATTTAATTGCTAATATAATTTCATTAAATTCAAATATAAACTATGAAGATACAGATACTATAAATAAGATATCCACAGCTACTCAAAATCGTTTAAATGACGAATTAAATAAATATTTTGATAAAACAGCAAGAAAGTATAATGTTGATATTGATAAATATTATTTAAGTATTCTAAAATATTTTCCTTATCAAAAAAACTTTGATAATTTTAATTATAAAGAAAAATTAAAAAATGCCAACTTTAATTGTAATACACATGTGAACATCATTTCTTCATTACTTATAACCAAAACATAAGTGCAAATGTATTTTAACATTTGCACTTTTAATTTGATTCTTTAAATCCTTTTCCTAATACTTCTCTTGCATTTGCAACTACAATAAAACATTTTTCATCAATATTTTGAGCAATACTTTTTATTCTTGGTATATCTCCTATATTTGCTGCACATATTAATACTAATTTGTCATTTCCACTATACATTCCTTTTCCATAAAGTCCTGTTACTCCTCTTTTTACATTTTCTTCTATCTGTTTTGAAATTTTCTCACTTTTATCTGAAATTATAAACATTATCTTAGTATAATAAACTCCTTCAAATATAGTGTCAATTAATTTTCCATATAAATATATTGCAATTGCAGAATATAATCCTATTTCAATATGTTTAAATACAAATACATTTGCAATGACAATTATAATATCTATTATTGCTAAATATCTACTTATAGTAATATTAGGTTTATATGATTTTATTAAATTTGCAATTAATTCTGTTCCACCAGTAGATGCTCCTACTTTTAAAATTATTGCTGTTCCTATTCCAATTATTGTTCCCCCATATACTGATGCTAAAAATCTGTCTGTTGTTATTGGTTCAATTTTATCAAATATATCTATAAAAACTGACAAACTTGCCGTTCCTACTATAGATTTTATTAAAAACTTTTTTCCTATTCTATAATTTGAAAAAATAAACATTGGAATATTTAATATTAAATTCATTAATCCCATAGGAATATTAAATAAATAATATGTTATTGTTGCTATTCCAGAAAATCCTCCTGTTGATAATTGATTTGGTAATAAAAATAATGATATTCCAAATGCCATTATCATTGCACCTATTACTGTTCCACTTCCATCTAAAATAGCTTGTTTTACTCCACTTTTCACAAACATCTCCTTTACAAAAAAACTATATATTACAATTATTTGTAATATATAGTTTTTTATACATATTATATTAGACAACCACTTTTTCTCCTGTTTCAATATTATAATATTCTGTTAATCTTTGTGGTTCAATTTTTAAGACATCTGTAAAGTTATATACATATTCTGGAATTCCGCCACCTTCATTTGCACTTCTATCATATTTTATTATTATAGGTTCAATTGTTGTCTCAAAATCATGTATTGTCATATCATAATAATTTCCCCACTCTGTTACAGATACTAAATTTTCATCCAGTGATTGTTCAAAAAATCCATTTATTTCAATATAATAATTTAAAATATAAAAATTATTTGTATCTTGATTTGCTTTTACTTTTAAATCTGAAACTTCTCTTTCTATATCTTTTATTTTATTTGATACTAATTGTTTTTCGAAATCACTACTATTATCCTCATCCCATAAAACTGAAATCTCTATAAAATAATTTTTCTCATTTTGATAATTTGTATAATAATAAAAATCGTTTAATGTCCTATCTGTTAATGTATATAAATTTTTATATCCTATGTTATTTGATTTATATAATGATTCACTTGATAAATACTTATTATAAATATTTATGTAGTCAGCCCATTCTTCAAATGAAACTGGTATATATATTTCATCATATATTATCATAATTGCTGATGGCGTACAATAAAAGTCTGTTATTTTCCCATTTTTATATTGTTCTATAAAATCTGCAACATCTTCTTCTATATTTCCATAATTATTAACTTGTAAATCTCCACTTAAATTCATCTCAGCTCTATTTGACACAAATCCATAATATGCTGATTTTCTTAATATTTCAGTTATTGGAGCATTCGTTGTAAATAAATCTTCTAACTTTATTAAATTTCCTGTATTTAGGTCATATGTAAATCCTTTTTGAACATTTATCAAATCATCACTATCATCATTTATTTTTCCCCAAGAAAATGAAGAAAAAGAGAGTATGTTACTAAAATTAGCTGTCTTATATAAACTTATTGAAGCATTTACAACTTTATCTAAATCAATGTTTTCTTTATATCCATTTAGAGCTTCAATTTCAATTTCTTTATTTATCTTATCTTGAATTTTTTGATCTTTTAAACCATCTATCTGAAAGTATGTTATTTCAACTCTTTCTTTTGTTACTCTTTTTTCTACAATTTTTAAATCATTTTGATTATATTTTCCTTTTAAATCAATTCCTTTTTCATTTGTTGACTCATTGGCTTTTGTTTCTTCTGTTTTGGATGTTTCTTCTGAATTATCATATTTTATATCAATTCTTTTATACATAACTAATATTGATGTTATTATTATACAAACAACAGAAAATATAACAACAAAGATCAATTTTCCTTTAATAGTTTTGAACATATCCTGCCTCCTTAGCAACTTTTTGACCATATGTTGATATCATTGCATTTAATAATTTTCTAGCATCACTATTTTCTGGCTCATCTTTTCTTATTACAGCATAATATGCTGTTTGAATATTATATAAACCTGTTTTTATATTATCATAAGTTGGTTCTATTCCATTTACAGATAAAAGTTTTATTTTGTCTTTTGAATACATTGTTGTAATATAATAATAATATGAATATCCTATAGCATTCTCTTTATTTTGATAATCTGAAACTACATCAACTATATCTACCATAGATTGTGCAACTGTTTCTTTTTCAGGTTCTTTCATTTTTATTCCTTGCATTACAAGTGATAACATTCCAGACTGACTTCCAGAATTTTGTGGTCTTTGATATGCTAATATTTGAGCATCTGTTCCTCCAACTTCTTTCCAATTAGTTACTTTTCCTGAATATATATCTTGAATTTGATTTAATGTTAAATTATCTATTGAATTTTCCTTATTAACAAAAAATACAAAGGCTTCTTTTACAACTGGTACAATTTCTAATTCTACCCCTGCATCTTTTGCAAGTTGTTGTTCTTCTTCAGATGGATATGTTACTAATATTAAATCTGATTTTTTATTTATTAAATTAACATATGCATTATGTGTTTTAGAATGTGTAACATCAACATTTTCAATATCTGTTCCTGTAAATGCTGATTTATATGCTTGTGCTAAAGGTAATGTAGCTGTTGAACCATCTATTTTAGGATAATTTTCCATTGTAAAAATTGGATCTTGATTTTTATCTTTCTTTTCCCATGCATGTGTAAAATATAAATATGCAACAATACATCCCACAACAACTAATATCATTATAACAATCAATAATATATTTATCGTTTTATTTTCTTTTTCCATAGTTTCTTTTATTCCTTTTCATCTAAAAATTCTGGATATTTTTCTAATATTTCTAGTTTGAATTTTCCTTCTTTCATTTTTTCATCTTGTTCAATTATTAAATCTAATTCATATACATCTTTTAATTTTTGAATATTTTCCCTTTTATGCCCAACAACATTATTTACATCTTTAGGATTAATTATAATCTTTACCCTTTTTACTTTTGTGTTCATTTCTTTTATTCTTTTTAATATATCATCATACCATAAATTTGCTTCTACTAATTGCCTAAATGCTGGATGATATGGTCCTGCAACTACTTCACTTCCTTTTACAGATGGATCTGTTATTTCATCTGTATTTTGAAGTCCTATTCTAATTATATCTATTCCTTTTGCTCTAAATATTGGTACAATCTCTTTACATGTCTCTACAGCTTGTACAACTGTTAATGGCTTATATTTTCCTTCTAAATAATCTTTTTCAAGTTTTGTATTATGTATTACTAATACAGGATAAATTCTTACCATTTTGGGTTTTAATTTAATTAATTCTTTTGCTGTATTTATTTCATCTAATCTAGTACTTTCTGGCAACCCTACCATCATTTGATGTCCTAGATTAAATCCGTACCATCTGATTAATTTTGATGCTTTTTTTACCTCTTCAAATGTATGTCCTCTGTGGCTTTGTTTTAATATATAATCATTTGCAGATTGAACTCCTAATTCTATTGTTCTTACTTTATATTTCTTCAATCTTTTTAATATATCTTTATTTATATAATCAGGTCTTGTTGAAACTCTTATACTATCTATTCTTCCATCTTTTATAAATTTATATGCTGTTTGTAGAAATTCTTCTTGTTTGTCTACATCAATTCCAGTAAAACTTCCACCAAAAAATGCAACTTCTTTTTTTGCTTCTTTATCTTTTATGTTCTCTAAATAAAAATTAATTGTTTTTATTATATCTTCTTTTGTTATCATTTTTTGTTGACCACTTATTGATTTCTGATTACAAAATACACAATCATTTGGACATCCTAAATGTGGTACAAATATTGGAATTATATAACGTTTTTTCATATTTTTAATTCCTTTCTTACATTATATATTTATTCTATTTTAAGATTTCAAGAGCTTTTCTTGCAGCTTCCATTTCTGCAATTTTTTTAGATTTTCCTTCACCTATTGCAAGTTTTTTTCCATTCCATTCTACTTGTGATACAAATATTTTTGCATGGTCTGGTCCTTTTTCATCTATTATTTCATATTTTATGCTTGTTGTTCCATGTGCTTGTAGTTTTTCTTGAAGTACTGTTTTATAATCTTTTTGTCCAACATGTTTTGTTGCAACTTCAATTTCGTTTTTTAAATTATCTATAATAAATCTTTGAGCTTCTTCTAAATTACTATCTAAGTACATTGCTGCAATTACTGCTTCAACACTGTCTGCTAAAATGGCCTTTCTAATTTGCTCTTTTCCTTTTATTTCTGAATTTCCTAAATATAAAAATTCATTAAATTTTAGTCTTGTTGCTATTTTATACAAACTATCTTCACATACTACTGTTGCTCTTACTTTTGTCATCTCCCCTTCTTTTAATGTTGGATAATTTTGATATATATATATACTTGATATGAATTCTAATATGCTATCACCTAAAAATTCTAGTTTTTCATTACTTTGAACTCCTTTTTCATAAGCATATGATGTATGTGTTAATGCTCTTTTTAGTAATTCTTTATTTTTAAATGTATATCCTATATTTTCTTCTAAACTCTTCATGATTTATTTAACTTACCTCTTTTTTCCATTATTATATGTTTCTATTTTACTATATCAAATAAAAAAATGCAATAAGAAAAGTGACTTTGTCAACTTTTCTTAACACGATTTGAGTTTTCTACTACAAGTAGAAAATCTCAAAGGGAATAGCGATTGTAGCATCATTTTATTATGCAAAAATTATAAATTTTTGCATAATAAAAAGGACATGTTTTTTAACATGCCTATCTTTTGTTTTTATTATACATTTTCTTTTATGTAATCTACTACATCTCCAACTGTAACAACTTTTTCTGCATCAGCGTCTGGAATTTCTATATCAAATTCTTCTTCTAATGCCATAACTAATTCTACTATATCTAAAGAATCAGCACCTAAGTCATCAATGAAAGATGCTTCTAATGTAACTGCTGTATCAGCTACACCTAATTGTTCAACAATTATTCCTTTTACTTTTTCAAATACTTCTTCTGAACTCACTACAAGTTCACCCCCTCTCAATTTTAAATGATATATTTCATTTAATTTTCAAATGTTTCTTTAACATTTATATTATATGTTTATTATTTTGTCAAGCATATTTGGATTTTTTTTATTTTTTATACTAACCATTCAATATTTAAGCTTTATTAATTTGTTCAAAGTGCTCTATCATCTTATCTACAGCTTTATTTTCAACAAATTTTTCAGCTTGTTTTATTGTAAATTCAAATAGTTTTTCATCACTACTTCCATGTGCTTTTACAACTGGCTTTTTTACTCCTAAGAATAACGCTCCTCCATATGATTTATAATCCATTGTCTTTTTAAATCTATTAATTGCTGGCAAACATGGTATTGTTCCAATTTTAGCAAATATATTTTGTGTTAGACTTTCTGATAAAGTTCTTTTTACAAATTTTCCAAGTCCTTCTGTTGTTTTCAAAAATACATTTCCTGTAAATCCATCTGTTACTATTGCATCAACTTTTCCTGAAAATGCATCTCTTCCTTCAACATTTCCTATAAAGTTTATTCCTAATTCCTTTGATTTTTCTTTTAATAACTGATAACTTTCTTTTACTAACTCATTTCCTTTTGTTTCTTCTGTTCCTATATTTAATAAACCTACTGCTGGTTTTTCAATTCCAAATGTGTTTCTTAAATATATTGTTGACATTTGAGCAAATTGTAATAAGTTAATTGGTTTACAATTTGTATTTGATCCTGAGTCTATTAATAATAATTGGCTTTTATATGCTGGTAATATTCCTGCTAATGCTGGTCTATCTATTCCTTTTATTCTTCCAACAATTAATGTTGCTCCTGCAAGCAATGCTCCTGAATTTCCAGCAGATATGAATACATCACCTTCGTTTTCTTTTAGCATTTTAAATCCAACTACCATTGATGAATCTTTTTTGTGTCTGATTGCATCTGTTGGTCCATCTTCCATTTCAATTGTTTCTGTTGCATTTTTTATTTTTAGTCTATCTGATACTTCTTCAATTTCTTTTCCTGTAAATTCTTTTACTTTGTTTCTTATTACTTCTTCTTTTCCTACTAATGTTATTGTTGCTTTTATTTGATTAACTGCTTTTAATGCTCCTTTTATATTGGCATCTGGTGCATTGTCTCCTCCCATTGCGTCTAGTAATATATTCATTGTTTCATTTCCTTTCTTATTATGTTTGTTATATTTTGCTATTATTCTTATTCATGATGTTTCTATTTTATTATTGTTTTATTAAAATTGCAATAGGTTTGGAGAAAAAAATATTGAAGTGATATATCACTTCAATATTAAAATTTATTATTTATTATTTTTAGATAATTGATTATCATAAAATTCTTGTATTCGATTTTTATTCTCTAAATTTCTTTTATTAACTTCATTAATTAATTCATTATAAAGATTATCATCTACTACATTTTCATACATACCATCAGAACATTTAAAAACAAAATCAGCTGCAATTTTTAGATTTTCTCCATCCTTAGCTTTATTGTTAAAATCTTCAACAATATACATATATTCTTTACCATTATACTCAAACTTATCTAATACTATGTATTCCATATTATTAAAATTAAACTTATATACTTCTACCATTTTCTTCCTCCATTATATTCTAATCATCTCTTTCAGCCTCTGAATTATCTAATTTTAATTCAAAATTTTCACTTTCTTGTTCTTTACTAACTTCACTTTCTTGTTTGGCAGACTCTTTTTGTTCTTTCTTCTTATTTTCTAATTGATTATTCATTTTACTTGAACTCATAAATTTACCTATTGTTGCTGTAATAAATGGCATTACATCTGTACTTATTTTTATATGTCCAACTTGATCATATGCAATTTTACCTAATCTTTGTACTTGATTTATGAAATTATATACAGAATTATATCCATTTGATATAACCTGTGAACCACCATTCTGAATAAATTGTTCTAATGAATTTGAAAGTGCAGTTCTATTAAAGTGTGAAACTTCACCATTGATTGCATTATTAAGATTATTTACAGCTTCATTAACTGGTAAGGTTGTTCCAGCAGCTTCTCTTGCATGATGTTCAATATCTGCTGTAGTTTTTCCCCAGTTATGAGTAAAGTTATTAGAAATCCCAATAGCTTCATGATCTGATGTACTTGAAGTAATATTTTCTAGCACTCCTTCTTGATTTTGAGCATTTGCAACTGTTCCTCTTGTTGTTGTTGCTGTTGTTTGTATTTCATTTATTTGTTGATTATGTGTTGCCGCATTAGCTTGATTTGCTTGATTTATACTATCTATTTGTTGATTATGTGCATTTACTTGTTTTTGAATTGATATTTGATGCATAATACTTTGAATTTGTGCTGCTGTAAATCCTACAGTCATAAGATTTTTTAGCAAGTCATCATTTTCATATTCCTTATGTACAACACCAGCTGAATGAACTCTTTGACTTCTTGAAACTTCAATTCCTAAAATATTTTTGGTTGATGTATTATCTGTTAATAAACCTTCATGTTCCAAATAAGCTTCTACTTCTGCATATTTATCTCCGCTTTCTCTTGCTAAACGTTCTTTTTTTACTATTTCAGCTTCTTTATTTTGTAATTCAACATCATCTGAATATCTCTTTCCTAGTTTTCTTCCACTTATATTTGATCCTTCTCTTGCAGCTCTATCTTCTTCTTCTAAGCCATGTAATCCAAGTCCACCTTGCATTTTTGATGCTTCATCTCTATTTAGTTTTACACTTGCAATATTAGCTGTTGTTTCTGCTAATAATTCTTCTCTTTGAGCTAGTAATTCATCTTTTCTATCTTGTGATAAAAGTTTATTTTCTAATTTTTTATCAATTGCTTTTATGCTCTCCATATTTTTAGAAATTGTTTCATTTAAGATTGCTGTTTGCTGATTTAATTTTGATACTTTTTCTCCAACTTCTCTTTTTTCTCTTTGTATTACTGCATTTCTAACTGAAGCAGATACCTTTCCTTCTATTCCTTTATATGAAGCTAATCCATTTTTTAAAGTTTCAAATTCTTCTTCTGACAATTCATCAACATTTTTTATTATATTTTGCAATTTTTCTTTTTTGTTTTTATTTGTTAATAATTTTGATATTCCTTTTCCAATAAGTCGACCTGGAAATGTGCAAATATTTGCTGCAATTCTTAAAGTATTATGTAACCAATCATTTTTATCTTTTACAACTACTGGTAATAATGGACTACTTGCATTTTGAATTCTTCTAACATCTGCATCTGATAATGCATTTTGAGCAGCACCAATTTTAGCTAGTATTTCTTCAAATTCTAGTTTTTGTTCCTTTTTTTCTTCAGTTTTACTTGGTTCAGGTTTTTTTGTTGGATCTGGCATTGGATATACATCAATAACCTTTCCTGTTCCATTTGGTTCTTTACTAGGTTCTTTTTCTGGTTCACCATTTCCCTTACTTGGTTCGTCTTGCTCTTTCTCTGGATTTTTCAATTTATCTATTTCTTCTACTAAATAAGTATATCTTGAGTTTTCTTCTGCATATGCTTGCATATTTCCATCTCGTCTTGCATCTGCCATTCTCTTTGCACATTCTTTTAATCTTCTTTCAAGATCTGATATTTTGTCTGCATTATCATTTACTGGTGCTTCTTGTTCTTTTTTAGGATTTTTTAATTTATCTATTTCTTCTACCAAATAAGTATATCTTGAATTTTCTTCTGCATATGCTTGGTCATTTCCCTCTTGTCTTGCAACTTTCATCCTATCTGCAGTTTCTTTTAAATCTTTTTCCATATCTGAAATTTGTTTTTCAGTAGAATCTTCTTCTGGCTCCTCTGGTTGTACTTCTGCATCTTCTGTTACAAGTTCTTTATGCTTAATATTTAATCTTTCATCTAAATGTTTTAACTTTCCATCAGCATTCTTCAAAAATCCATTAAATTTATCGACTCTATTTTCAATTTCTCTAATATCATTTTTCTTTATATATCCATTAGCCAAATGACTTTTCATTTCATCAACTAATTCTTGAATAGCTCTTTCTAATTCTTGTACTTTTTTTCGAACTTCTCTTAATTGATCATCATTTTGAGCACCTTTAATCTCTTCATCTAATTCTTTTAAATTCTTTTTAAATTCTGTTTCATAAGATTTATATTCTGCCATATTCTTATCTCCTTTTATTACTTCTTATATAAAATATACTTATCTATAATATAACATAATATAACAAGAAATAACATTACAGAATTATTATTTTTTTATTACAAAAATATTACATTATAGGTTACATAATTATTTTAACATTTTTTGTACAATTTTACAAATTAATAATTATTATATATATTATTAAAATTTCTTATGGAATTCAAACAAAAAAAACATTATTGAGTTTTTACTCAATAATGTTTTTCTATTATCTTGATTCCTCATCTTGTTTTTCAGATTCATTTTCTTGTACTTGACTTGTTTGTGCAGTTTCAGGACTTGAGCCTGTTTTCTCGTTATCATTGTACTCTAATTTTAATTCAAAATCTTCTTCTGGTGCACTTTCTTCTTTTTCTAAATCTTCTTTTACTTTTATGCTTTCTTTAAAATCATTCTTTTTTACATCTTCTTGTTTTTTCTCTTCTTTTTCTACTGGTAGTAAACTCTTTTGTTTAGATTTCTCAAACATTTCTCTTATTTTAAATCCTAATTTTGTTAATGGGCCTGCTTTTACTGTAACCCTATCTCTCATTTCATAAGCCATATCTTTCATTTCTTTAACTTCTTGAGCTGATAATTTACATCTTCCTAACATTCTATCAAATATTGATGTTTTAGTTAAATCTATGCCAATATCAATGTTATGTTCCCCTTTAAAATCATCACTATATCCAAATGCTGAATTTAATCTATCAATAATTGTAAAGACTTCTTTATTTTTCTCAGTATCTTTCTTTAATAATGCCTTAAAAATATTTAATTGCATATTTGAAAAATTCTCTAAATCATTTTTTATAAATTCTAATTCTAATTTCTTCTTTTCACTTAAATCTTTATACCATTTATTATTAGCTTCTACATCTTGAAGCACTCCATCTACTGTTAATCCTGCAGCACTTAGCTCTATTTTAATTTTTTCTTCTTTTTTCTCTTCTTTACCTTCTCCATTTTTTGAACTATCAGTTGTTGGTGTAGGTTCTTTAGAAGTTTTTGGAGCTTTTACTCCATAATTTTCTAATGCCATTCCATATTCTGGATCACCTGGCTCTAGTCCTTCTGATGCTAATTCATCTTTTTGTTCTTGTGTTAATTTTGAACTTAAATCTACCTCTTTTTTTGTTTCTTGTTCTTTTGGATTTTTTTCTAATTTTATTCCATAATTTTCTAATGCTGCATTATATTCTGGATCACCAGGTTCTATTCCATTTGCAATTAATTCGTCTTTTTGTTCTTGTGTCAATCTTGAATCATATTTATCTGATTTTTTATCATCTTTTTTCTCATCTTTTTGATGTTTGTCATTTTTATCTTTTTCTTTTTTCTTAATTCCAAAAATTTCTCTAATCTTAGATGTTTCTAAATCTTTAAACTTCAATCCCATAATTCTTTTTATCTTTTCAAGAATTTCATCATTCTTTTTTATTTGCTCTTCAATTCTTTCCTTAGTTTTTTCATGATCTTTATATTGCTCTAAATACATTTGAAGTTTTTTATTGTTCTTTTCTATTTTTTCTTTTTCTTTATTTAATCTTTCTTGTATTTCTTTATCAACATCAGAAGTATCTATTTCTTTTCCCTCTAACTTTTTCTCTATTTTTTCCTTTTCTTCTTTATGCTTTTTTTCTAATTCTGAAATAGCTTCCTTTTTTACACCATTTAATCTTGCTAATTCTGCAGATGTTGTAGAACTTGCCATTATTTCATATTGATGTTCAAGTTCTTGCAATTCTTGCTTGCTTATTCTTTCTTGTTTTTCAAGTTGCTTTTTCAAATATTTTTCTTCATTTTCATCTAATTTTTGTACTGTTTCTTCTTTGTTTTCTCTTTTTTCTAATAATTCTTCTAATTCTTCTTCAAAATCTTTTTCCATATAAACACTCCCTAAAAAAAATTGACATATACTTATATTATATATATCAATTAATGATATGTCAATAATTCAAATTTATTTTTCTAATCCATCATTTTTATCTAATGGTTTTATAATTGCATCAGCGGCAATATCTATGCTTCTCATACTTGTTTTACTATTTTCTTTTGCTTTTAATGCTTCTCTAAATTCTATTGTTTTTTTGTCAATTGTAGATTTTTCTTCTTCTACTTCTTCTGTTTTTTCTTTCTTGCTAAATACACTTTTTACTTTTTCTTTTATTTTTCCTATAAATTTATTTATTTTTTCTCCAATTTTCTTTATAAATCCTTTTACTTTTTTTATATATGATATATTTTTATCTTCTTCTTTTGATTCTTCTGAACTAATTGGTAAAGAGAAATTTTCTTCAATTCCTGCTTCTCTAAGTTTTTCGACTAAATATACATATCTAGAATTTTCTTGAGCTTCTCCTTCTATATTTCCATCATTTTTAAATTCTTTCATTCTTTTTGAACATTCTGATAATTGTTTCTTTAAATCATCTATATCCTCTACTTTTTCTACCTTTTTTGCACTTTCTTCTTTTTTTACATCTTCTTCATCAATTTCTTTATTTTCTGATAAATCATTTATTTTTTGTGTTAATTCTGCAAATCTAGAATTTTCTTGTGCTTCTCCTTCTATGTATCCCTCTTCTTTAAATATTTTTCTTCTTTCTGCACTTTCTTTTAATTCTTTTTCTAATTCTGCTATTTTAGCTTTTCTTTCAATTTCTCTTTTTTCTTCTTCTCTTAATTTTGATATTTCTTCTGTTATTTCTGCAAATCTAGAAGCTTCTTTTGCTTCTCCTTCTGTATAACCTTCTTCTTTAAATACTTTTCTTCTTTCTGCACTTTCTTTTAATTGTTTCTCTAATTCATTAATTTTATCTTCCATATATCTCATATCCTTTCAAAAAATAATACTTACATCTTTTATTATATCTTATTTATGTTAATTTGTCAAATTATGTAAAGCTTTTTGTTTTAATTTTCCATTAATAATTACAATGTGTATCATTAGTATTACTTATAAAAGATAAAAGATAAAAGATAAAAAAACAAGAACTACTCTTAGTAATTCTTGTTTTTTATATTCAAATATTATTATTCGATTATATCAGCAACAACACCTGAACCAACTGTTCTACCACCTTCACGAATAGCGAATCTTAATCCCTTTTCGATAGCGATAGGTGTAATTAATTCAATTGTCATTGATACGTTATCACCTGGCATAACCATTTCTGTTCCAGCAGGTAATTCAATAACACCTGTTACGTCTGTTGTTCTGAAATAGAATTGTGGTCTATATCCGTTGAAGAATGGTGTATGACGTCCACCTTCTTCTTTTGTTAGAACGTATACTTCTGATGTGAATTTTGTATGTGGATGTATTGTTCCTGGTTTACATAGTACTTGACCTCTTTCGATGTCTTTTCTATCAATACCTCTTAATAATGTTCCAATGTTATCTCCAGCTTCAGCTTGGTCTAATAATTTTCTGAACATTTCAACACCTGTTACAACTGTTTTCTTTCTTTCTTGTGATAATCCTATGATTTCAACTTCATCAGAAACTTTAACTTCTCCTCTTTCTACTCTACCTGTAGCAACTGTACCACGTCCTGTGATTGTGAATACGTCTTCAACTGGCATTAAGAATGGTTGGTCAATTGGTCTTTGTGGTGTTGGAATATAGCTATCAACTGCATCCATTAATTCTTTCATTGGAGCATAAACTGGATCGTTAGGATCTGTTGATGTGCTCTCTAATACTTTTAATGATGATCCTTTTACAACTGGAATTTCGTCTCCTGGGAAACCATATTCTGTTAATAGGTCTCTAACTTCCATTTCAACTAATTCTAATAATTCTGGAT
>UMLF01065827.1_pt1 | contig 14229 bp, 10 predicted proteins | sample 1966501 | NCBI WGS metagenome assembly UMLF01 (sample SAMEA4836194, study PRJEB28245) | human gut metagenome | biome: gut microbiome; material: fecal sample | place: Denmark | collected 2008 | reverse complement strand
CCGCCGCTGAAGTGGTTGATGGTGAGACGGCAGTTGTTGGTGCAGCCCTTGCACTTGGTCATGGTGGTAGAATACTCCAGGGCTTCGATCTCATCGATGGGAAGCATGGTGGTGCCTTCGCAGTCTATGTAACGCTCCCGGGCGATGAGAGCCGCGCCGAATGCCCCCATGATCCCGGCGATATCCGGGCGGATGGCGTGGCAGTTGGCGATCTTCTCAAAGCTTCGCAGCACCGCGTTGTTGTAGAAGGTTCCCCCCTGAACTACGATGTGCTGGCCAAGCTCTGTGGCGTCGGACACCTTGATCACCTTGAACAGGGCGTTCTTGATGACAGAGTAGGCAAGGCCGGCGGAGATGTCCGCCACGGACGCGCCTTCCTTCTGCGCCTGTTTTACCTTGGAATTCATGAATACGGTACAGCGGGTGCCAAGGTCGATGGGGTTGCCGGCAAAAAGGGCTTCATGGGCGAAGTCCTCTACGGAATAATTCAGGGACTTGGCGAAGGTCTCAATGAAGGAGCCGCACCCGGAGGAGCAGGCTTCATTGAGCTGAACGCTGTCTACCGTCTGATTCTTGATCTTGATGCATTTCATATCCTGGCCGCCAATGTCCAGGATGCAGTCTACATCCGGCTCGAAGAAGGAAGCGGCGTAGTAGTGGGCCACAGTCTCAACCTCTCCTTCATCCAGAAGAAGGGCGGCCTTGATCAGCGCTTCTCCGTATCCGGTGGAGCAGGAGTGGACGATCTCCACTCCTTCGGGAAGCTTGCTGTAAATGTCTTTGATGGCAGCGATGGTGGTGCCCAGAGGATCTCCTTCGTTATTATGGTAGAAGGAGTAGAGAAGGGTTCCGTCTTCTCCTACCAAGGCAGCCTTGGTGGTGGTGGAACCGGCGTCGATGCCAAGGAAAGCCTTCCCCTGATAGGAGGCAAGATCCTTGACCGGAACCTGGTGCCGGTCGTGGCGTTCCTTGAACTCCTGGTAATCCGCCTCGCTGGCGAAGAGAGGCTCCATACGGTCCACCTCAAAGTCCATCTTGATCCGTCCTTCCAGACGCTGCTGCATCTCCTGGAGCGCCACGTCCAGATCCCGCTCAGAATTCAGGGCGCTTCCGATGGCCGCGAAGAGGTGGGAGTGGTTGGGCGCGATGGTGTGCTCGTCGTCCAGCTTCAGGGTGCGCACAAAGGCCTCCCGGAGCTCGGACAGGAAATGAAGAGGTCCCCCCAGGAACGCCACATGGCCCCGGATGGGCTTGCCGCAGGCCAGACCGCTGATGGTCTGGTTGACTACCGCCTGGAAGATGGAGGCGGCCAGGTCTTCCTTGGACGCGCCTTCATTGATCAGGGGCTGAATATCGGATGTGGCGAACACGCCGCAGCGGGCGGCGATGGAGTAGAGCGCCTTGTAGTTTTTGGCATACTCGTTAAGACCAGAGGCGTCCGTCTGGAGAAGGGAAGCCATCTGGTCGATGAAGGAACCAGTACCGCCGGCGCACACGCCGTTCATCCGCTGCTCCACATTGCCGCCTTCAAAGTAGATGATCTTGGCGTCCTCGCCGCCAAGTTCGATGGCTACGTCAGTCTGAGGGGCGTAATCCTGCAGGGCGGTGGATACGGCGATCACTTCCTGAACAAAAGGAACGCCCAGGTGCTTGGCCAGGGTCAGTCCTCCGGAACCAGTGATCACCGGAGAGACGTGGATGGCGCCTAATTTATAGATGGCCCGGCCAAGAAGGTCGGACAGGGTTTCCTGGATATTGGCGAAATGTCGTTCATAGTCGGAGAACACCACTTCATTGTCCATATCCAGGATGGCGATCTTTACCGTGGTGGAACCGATATCAATACCCAGTGTATACTGCTCTTTCTGACTCATATTGAAAACTCCTCACATAGTAAATCTATGAATTTCTTCTTATTAAATGTGTGTCCCGTTTTTGCAACACGTAACATTATACGACAAAATATTTGAAATGACAATTCGCAAAATCTAAAGAAACCATAAAGACACGCTAAGAATCCGCTAAGAAAACGCAAGAGACCGGGAAACCGGCGCGGCAGAACCGATTGACAAACACCCACCGAGACGGTAGAATGACTACAGTGCTATCATGAAAAAACGGAGTGAAACGAACATGAACTGGTTAGATAAATTAGAACGTAAATTTGGCAGATATGCCATCCACAATCTGATGTATTACATCATCGTACTCTATGTCGCGGGGCTGGTGCTCCAGCTGTTCGTGCCGGAGTTCTATTATCAGTATCTGTGCCTGGATGTGCCGGCGATCCTTCGGGGGCAGGTGTGGCGTGTGGTGACCTTTATCATCCAGCCGCCCCAGACCAGCTATCTTTTCATGGTTTTTGCCCTTTATCTCTATTACATGCTGGGGAAATCCCTGGAACAGACCTGGGGGGCCTTCCGGTTTAACCTGTACTTTTTCGCGGGGATGCTGTTCCATGTGATCGCAGCCTTTGCCGCATATTTTATCACCGGATTTTCCTTCCCGCTGGGAACCTGGTATCTGAATATGTCGCTTTTCTTCGCCTTTGCGGCGATCTACCCGGATATGCAGTTCTATCTGTTCTTCGCCATTCCGATCAAGGCCAAATGGCTGGGCTGGCTGGACGGGATCTATTTCCTCTACACCATCGTCCAGGCTTTCCTGCCGGCTTACGGAGGAGGACCACTTGGATTCTTCTACCGGTCCAACGCCATCGGAGCCGCGGTTTCCATCCTGAACTTCGTGATTTTCTTCCTGGGAAGCAGGCACAGCAGGGGATATTCCCCGAAGCAGGCGCGGCGCAAGCGGGAATTCCAGAAGAAGGTAAGAGCGTCCCGGCCGGTGAATCACTATCCCGACGGGGCCAGACACCGCTGCGCAGTGTGCGGAAGGACGGAACTGGACGATCCCAATCTGGAATTTAGGTACTGTTCCAAATGTAACGGGAATTACGAATACTGTCAGGATCATCTGTTTACCCATACACATGTCAAATAGGAAATGAGGAGGAAGAGACATTGAAGAAAACAAAGATCGTATGTACCATGGGACCAAGGAGCGACGATGAGGCGATCATGCGCGCCCTGGTAAGAGAGGGCATGGACGTGGCAAGATTTAACTTCTCCCACGGTACCCATGAGGAGCAGAAAGGCCGCATGGATATGTTGAAAAGGATCCGGGAGGAAGAGAAGAAGCCTATCGCCATCCTTCTGGATACCAAAGGACCGGAGATCCGTACCGGTGTGCTGAAAGACGGGAAGAAAGTAATGCTGGAGACAGGAAGTGAATTCATTCTGACTACCAGAGAGATAGAAGGAGACGAGAAGAAGGTCTCTATCACCTATGACGGCCTGGTGGAGGACGTCCAGGTGGGCACCATCATCCTGGTGGACGACGGCCTGATCGGACTGGAAGTGAAGGCAAAGCGGCAGGATGAGATCGTCTGCCGGGTGGTCAACGGCGGAGAGCTGGGAGAGCGCAAAGGCGTAAATGTTCCCAATGTTCCGGTGCGGCTGCCGGCCATCACGGAGAAGGACCGGGAAGACTTACGATTCGGCGTGGAGCAGGGGATCGATTTCATTGCGGCTTCTTTTGTCCGCAATGCGGAATGTATCCTGGAGATCCGGGCCTTCCTGAAGGAATGCGAGGCGCCTTATATCCCTATCATCGCCAAGATTGAGAATGCGGAAGGGATCAAGAATATTGACGAGATCATCCGCTGCGCGGACGGGATCATGGTTGCCCGGGGAGACCTGGGTGTGGAGATCCCGGCAGAGGAAGTTCCCTATCTGCAGAAGATGATCATCCAGCGGTGCAATGACAACTATAAACCGGTGATCACCGCCACCCAGATGCTGGATTCCATGATCCGCAATCCCCGTCCTACCCGTGCGGAGGTGACGGATGTGGCTAATGCGGTGTACGACGGAACAGATGCAGTGATGCTGTCCGGTGAGACGGCCCAGGGTAAGTATCCGGTAGAAGCGCTGCAGATGATGGTGCATATTGTGGAGAATACAGAGAAACATCTGGATTACGATCTGATCCTGAAGCAGGCAGAGGAGCATCGGATGAAGAGTGTATCCAGCGCCCTGGCCCATGCCACTGTGACCACAGCCGGGAATCTGGGGGCAAAATGTATCATCGCGCCTTCCATGTCCGGAGCTACTTCCAGGGTGGTGTCCAAATTCAAACCAAAGACGGAGATCATCGGGGTTACGCCCAACGAGCGGACTCTGCGCAGGATGCAGATCTACTGGGGGGTGCGTCCCATGAAATCCATTCAGGTATATACTACGGAAGATATCTGCAACAGCGCCATTGAACTGGTCTGCGCCAAGCAGCTGGCAGAAACAGGAGATGTGGTGGTGCTGACGGCAGGGATCCCGTCGCCCCATGTGGCAGGCGCGGGCACTGGTTTCAGTAATATGATGCGGATTGCGGTAGTAGAGTAATGGTTTTTGCCGGAACTATTGACAGTTGAGGTGAAAGGAATTATAGTGTTTCTGTAGAGAACTACTAATAGAGCGCAAAAGAGGAATCGTGGAATGGAAAACAATGTATTCACAGAGCATTTGACGAAGTTCGGACTCACCCGCCAGGAGGCGTGTATCTATGAATGCCTTCTCTCGGAGGGGAAGACCACAGGGTATGAGGTGGCGAAGAAGATCGGGATCTCCCGTTCCAACGCCTATGCGTCCCTTGCCAGCATGACGGAAAAAGGGGCTGCCTATCTGGTGGAGGAAGGAAGCACGCGGAAATATGTGCCGGTTCCTCTGGATGAGTTCTGCCGCAACAGCATCCGCGGGCTGGAGGGATCTGCCAAGTGGCTGATCCAGCATAAGCCGGAGGAAAAGTCCCATGTGGAAGGGTATATCACTATTGAGGGGGCGGATCACATCCTGAATAAGATGAAGAATCTTCTGATCACCGCAGAGGACCGGGTTTATATCTCCTGTACCAGGAATTACCTGCTCCTTCTTGTGGAAGAACTGGATCAGCTGATCGCCACAAGAAAGAAACTGGTGATCGTTACCGATCAGCCGGTCAGCCTTAAGAATGCCCGCGTCTATGTAGGAGAGTCCAGGGGCAGAGAGATCGGGATCATCACGGATTCCCGGTATGCCCTGATCGGAGAATATGGAGAGGGCAGCATGAACACCTGCCTGTATTCCGGGCAGAAGAATTTCGTGACACTCTATAAGCGCGCTCTGGCCAATGAGATAAAACTGACAGCGATACAGGAGGCAGACAGACGAGCATGAAAAAAGAACCATTTGTTACAGAAGCACAATTAGAAGAGATTGTAAAAGAATTCCCCACCCCATTCCATCTCTATGACGAGAAGGGGATCCGCAGGAATATGGAGGCTTTAAGGGACGCCTTCTCCTGGAATCCGGGATATAAAGAATATTTTGCGGTAAAAGCTACGCCCAACCCATTTCTCATCAACATCTTAAGAGAGTATGGGTGCGGGTGCGACTGCTCTTCCTATACAGAGCTTATGCTCTCCGAGGCCATGGGAGCAGTGGGGGAAGATATTATGTTTTCCTCCAACGATACGCCTGCGGAAGAATTTGTCTATGCCCATAAACTGGGAGCGATCATCAATCTGGACGATATTACTCATATTGATTTCCTGGAGAAAGCCATCGGGGGGATCCCGGAGACCATCAGCTGCCGGTTCAACCCGGGCGGTCTTTTCAAGATCAGCAATGATATTATGGACAACCCGGGAGATTCCAAGTACGGGATGACCAGGGAGCAGCTTTTCTCCGCTTTCAAGATCCTGAAGGAAAAAGGGGCGAAGGAATTTGGGATCCATGCCTTTCTTGCCAGCAATACGGTGACCAATGAGTATTATCCCATGCTGGCCAAGATCCTGTTTGAAGTGGCGGTAGAACTTCAGCAGGAGACAGGCTGCCATATTAAATTCATCAATCTGTCCGGCGGGATCGGGATCCCTTACCGCCCGGATCAGGAGCCCAATGACATCCGGATCATCGGGGATGGCGTGCGCCGGGTGTACGAAGAGGTGCTGGTTCCCGCGGGGATGGGCGACGTAGCGCTTTATACAGAGCTGGGCCGGTTTATGATGGGACCCTATGGATGTCTGGTGACCCGGGCGATCCATGAGAAGCATACCTATAAGGAATATATCGGTGTGGACGCCTGCGCGGTGAACCTGATGCGTCCGGCCATGTATGGAGCCTACCATCACATTACGGTCATGGGGAAGGAGCACCTGCCCTGCGACCATAAGTATGATGTGGTGGGATCTCTGTGTGAGAACAATGACAAGTTCGCCATCGACCGGATGCTCCCGGAGATCGAGAAGGGAGATCTGCTGGTGATCCACGATACCGGCGCTCACGGATTCTCCATGGGGTACAATTATAACGGCAAGCTCAGGTCAGCGGAAGTGCTGCTTAAGACGGACGGTACGGCGCAGCTGATCCGCAGGGCGGAGACGCCGGCGGATTACTTTGCCACCTTCGACTGTTTTGATATTGGAAAGAAACTGATCTGATACAGCGGTTTTCAATGAGGAGGGAAAAGAAATGAAGAGGATGAAATGTCTGGTGTTTGCGCTTGTGCTGATGATCTCTGCCTGGGCCCTTGCAGGCTGCGGCGGGATGTCAGAGGACGAGGCCAAAGAATATGCCCAGGCTGTGCTGGACGCCAGCTACAAGGGAGAATTTGATTCCTATATGGAACTGACAGACTCCACGGAAGAGGAAGCCAGGGAGATGTATGAGGGAAATATGGACGCCACCATGGCCGCAGTGGGATTTGAAGAGCTGGGAGCTTCCCAGGAGATGCAGGCGGATTACCGGCAGCTTTTCCTGGATATGGCGAAGCTGGCCAAATATTCCCTGGGAGATGTGACAGAGATGGAGAACGGATTTGAGATCCAGGTGACGGTGGAGCCTTTCATCGGGCTGGACGGCCTGGAGACAGAACTGACGGATGCGGTTATGGCACAGCTTACTGAATCGGGAGAGATCCCGGACGACGATGAGCTTAACCAGATGACCATGCAGACCATGTACGACCTTATGCAGGACAGGCTGGAAGCGCCGGAATACGGGGAAGCAGAGAGCATGACCATCCGGGTGACGGCGGACTCCGACAATGTGTACTCGATCCCGGAGGAAGATACCACGGCCCTTGACAACGCCTTGTTCCCCATGTAAAAAGTGGTTGTAATCCAGAATACTTTGTGATACAATAATTCTCGGCTTCCAAAGAAGCCGGGATAAGCGGATGTGGCGGAATGGCAGACGCACAAGACTCAAAATCTTGCGGGGGCGACCTCGTGTGGGTTCAAGTCCCACCATCCGCAGTAGAACAGCCTTTCACAGTTGGGAGGCTGTTTTTGTTTTGCCTTCTGGAGATAATTTTCGGCTTTCAAAATATCCGGTTTTAGTGTATACTGGATGATAGCGCAACAGGTGCGCTTATCAGCCGATACTGGAGGCAGATCTGATGAGAGAGAAAATCGTACTGATCGACGGACACAGCATCCTGAACCGGGCGTTCTACGGGGTGCCGGACCTGACCAACTCGGAGGGGCTCCACACCAATGCTGTGTACGGTTTCTTAAATATTATGTTCAAGATCCTGGACGAGGAGCAGCCGGAGTACCTTACGGTGACCTTCGACGTCCATGCGCCCACTTTCCGGCATGAGCTCTACGGGGATTACAAAGGCACCCGCAAGCCCATGGCGGAGGAACTGCGGGAACAGGTGCCGGTGATCAAGGATGTGCTAAGAGCCATGGGAGTGAAGATCATCGAGCAGGCAGGGCTTGAGGCGGACGACCTTCTGGGGACCCTGTCCCGGCGCTGTGAGGAGCAGGGACTTGATGTATCCATTATCTCGGGAGACCGGGATACCCTGCAGCTTGCCACAGAACATGTGAAGATCCGAATCCCCAAGACAAAGCAGGGACGGACCGAGGTGGAAGACTACAATGCGGATCAGGTGAAGGAGCGCTACGGGGTTACACCTCAGGAATTCATTGATGTGAAAGCCCTGATGGGGGATGCTTCCGACAATATCCCCGGGGTTCCGGGGGTGGGGGAGAAGACGGCCACCAAGATCATAGAGGAGTATCATTCTCTGGAAAATGCTTACGCCCATGTGGATGAGATCAAGCCGCCAAGGGCCAGCAAAAATCTGAAAGAATACTGGGACCAGGCCAGGATGAGCAAGGTCCTGGCAACCATAGAGACGCATGCAGACATTCCTTTTAACCTGGAGGAAGCCAGACGGGGAGAACTTTATACTCCGCAGGCTCACACCCTGTTCCAACGGTTGCAGTTCAAGAATCTTCTTAGCCGGTTTGACGTTCAGGTGGATGCCAACAAGGTGGAAGAGCATTTCCGGGAAGTGACAGAGCTTTCAGAGATCGAGAAGGTCTTCGCGGAGGCGGAGCAGGCAGAACGGGTAGGAGCGGCTCTTACTGTGGATGAGGAGACGGTGCTTCCTCTTTTCGCCCACGCTTCCGGGTATGGAAGGATCTCCCTTGCCTACGGGCCAGAGCAGATCGTGACCATCCCCTGTTCCATGGAACTTGGCATGGATCTGCTGCTAGGCAAGCTGTCAGCGCTGGCCGGGAAGGCCGGGGAGTTCGTGATGTGCGGACTGAAGGAATATCTGGATCAGCTGCCGGATCTTAAGGAAGAGCAGTGTTTTGATCCCATCATCGCCGCATATCTTCTGAATCCGCTGAAAAGCGATTATGATTATACGGATGTGGCCAGAGAGCAGCTGGATCTTCTGATCGACGAGAAGCTGGAGACGAAGAAGAAATCCTGCTATGAGGCCTACACCGCCTGGGCGTCCTGCCCCATACTTGCCAGGAAGCTTCAGGAGACCGGGATGGACCGGTTGTTCCGGGAAGTGGAGATGCCCCTTGTCTTTACCCTTCGGGAGATGGAGCGGGCCGGCGTCAAAGTGGAGGCGGCTGCCCTGAAGGCTTACGGCGAACAGCTGGGCGGGCGGATCGTGGAACTGGAGCAGGAGATCTATCAGCTGGCCGGAGAAGAATTCAACATCAACTCACCCAAACAACTTGGTGTGATCCTGTTTGAGAAACTGGAAATGCCCCACGCTAAGAAGACCAAGACCGGGTACTCTACGGCGGCGGAGGTGCTGGACAAGCTGGCCCCGGATTATCCGCTGGTGGCGAAGATCCTGGAATACCGGCAGCTTGCCAAATTGAAGTCCACTTACGCGGACGGCCTTGCCAACTTTATCGGGCCGGACGGGCGGATCCACGGGAAGTTCCATCAGACAGTAACTGCCACCGGGCGGCTCAGCAGCTCGGAGCCTAACCTGCAGAATATTCCGGTACGGGTGGAACTTGGCAGACTGATCCGGAAGGTTTTTGTCCCGGAAGAAGGCTATGTATTCGTGGATGCGGATTATTCCCAGATTGAGCTCAGGGTGCTGGCTCATTGTTCCGGGGATCCCAATCTGATCCAGGCTTACCGGGAGGCCAGGGACATCCACCGGATCACGGCGTCTCAGGTGTTCCATGTACCGTTTGAGGAGGTGACCCCTCTCCAGCGAAGGAACGCCAAGGCAGTGAATTTCGGTATTGTCTATGGCATCAGTTCCTTTGGATTGAGTCAGGATCTAAGCATCACCCGCAAAGAGGCGGCACAGTATATTGAAGATTATTTCCGGACCTATCCGGGGATCAAGAGATTCCTGGATGACGCGGTAGCCCATGCCAGGGAAGAGGGCTACGTGACTACTTTATTTGGAAGGCGCCGTCCGGTGCCGGAGCTTGCTTCCAGCAATTATATGCAGCGGTCCTTCGGGGAGCGGGTGGCCATGAACGCGCCCATCCAGGGGACGGCGGCGGATATCATCAAGATCGCCATGAACGGCGTTGGCCGGAGGCTGAAGGAAGCAAAGATGCGATCCCGTCTGGTACTGCAGGTCCACGATGAGCTTCTGATCGAAGCCTATCAGCCGGAACTTGCCCAGGTGGAAGCGATCCTGCGGGAAGAAATGGAACAGGCGGCATCCCTGGATGTGCCATTGGAGATAGATATGCACACAGGAGGAAACTGGTACGAAGCAAAGTAAGAGGTGAAAGCGTATGAAGATCATTGGAATCACAGGCGGCATCGGAGCAGGAAAGACACAGGTCCTGGAGTATCTCAACAGCAGATACGGGGCCACCGTATGCCAGGCAGATGAGGTAGCGAAGAAACTTCAGAAAAAAGGCGGGGCATGTTATGATGCCATCGTAGAGCACTTCGGCCAGGAGATCCTGGACGAAAAGGGAGAACTTGACCGGGCGCGGCTGGGAGATATTGTATTCGCAGACCGCTCTCAGCTCTCGGTACTGAACCGGATCGTACATCCGGCGGTGAAGGACGAGATCCTGAAGAAGATCCGCCAGGAAGAAAGGAAGAATACCAATCTTTTTGTGATCGAGGCGGCGCTTCTCATCGAGGATCATTATGATGAGATCTGCGATGAGATCTGGTATATCTATGTGGAGGAGGCAGTCCGTGAGAACCGGCTGTACTACTCCCGGGGATATGATGCGGCCAGGATCAGAAGCATTATGCGGGCGCAGCTTCCCAAGGAAATGTTCCTGGAGCACAGCGACCGGGTGATCGACAACAGCGGCGTGTTCGCGGAGACCATGCAGCAGTTGGATGAGATCGTCAAAGAATTGTAGTTGTAAAGGATGGATGAAATACATATGAGACTATGCAGTATTGCCAGCGGGAGCAGCGGAAACTGTATCTATGTGGGAGACGACCACACTCACCTGCTGGTGGACACCGGGATCAGCAAGAAGCGGATCGAGGAAGGGTTAAAGGAACTGGACATCAAAGGAGAGGAACTTGACGGGATCCTGATCACCCACGAGCATATCGATCATATCCAGGGACTGGGAGTGTTCAGCCGCAGATATGAGATCCCCGTTTATGCCACAAGAGGCACCATCGAGGGGATCAAAAGCTGCAGAAGCCTGGGGAGCCTGCCGGAAGGTTTGCTGCACCCGGTAGAGATCGACCAGGGATTTGCCCTGGGTGGAATGGAAGTACGGCCTTTCGCCATTTCCCACGACGCCAACGAGCCTTCCGGATTCCGGATCGAGAATGGGAAGAAAGCGGTGGCGGTTGCCACGGACCTGGGCATGTATGACGGATATACGGTGGAGAATCTAAAGGGCTTAAATGGAGTGGTCCTGGAGGCCAATCACGATATCCACATGCTGGAGGTGGGACCTTATCCCTATCCGCTGAAAAGGCGGGTGATGGGAGACAAAGGCCATCTGTCCAACGAATGGTCGGGACGGCTTCTATGCGATATCCTGCATGACGGTCTCCAGTATGTAGTGCTGGGGCACCTGAGCAAGGAGAACAATTACGCGGAGCTTGCCTATGAGACGGTGAAGCTGGAAGTCAGCATGGGAGACAATCCCTACCGGGGGGAAGACATTCCCATGATGGTGGCAAAGCGGGACAGCGTTTCACAGGTTATTACATTATAAAGATCATCAGAAAAGAGGAGAATTGAGGGTAAATCTATGGAGAAGATAGCGATTGTAACCGACAGCAACAGCGGGATCACACAGGAAAAAGCGAAAAAGCTTGGCATTCGGGTGCTGCCGATGCCCTTCTATATCGATGGGGAACTGTTCTATGAGGACATTACCCTGACCCAGGAAGAATTCTATCAGCGTCTGGCAGAAGACGCTGACATCTCTACTTCCCAGCCGTCCCCAGCGGAGGTGACAGGGCTGTGGGATGAGGTGTTGCAGGATAACGACAAGATCATCTACATCCCCATGTCCAGCGGGCTTTCCAGCTCCTGCGAGACAGCCATGGGGCTGGCCCGGGATTATGAAGGGAAGGTTTATGTGGTGGACAACCAGCGGATCTCCATCACTCAGCAGCAGTCGGTGTGGGACGCCATCGAGATGCGGGACAAAGGGATGAGCGCGGAAGAGATCGTGGACGTGCTTATGCGGGAGAAGCTGGAAGCCAGCATTTACATCACCGTAGACACGCTGAAATACCTGAAGAAGGGCGGAAGAGTGACACCTGCTGCCGCTGCTATCGGCACGGTTCTGAACTTAAAGCCGGTGCTCACCATCCAGGGAGAGAAGCTGGATGCATTTGCCAAGGTGCGGGGCATCAAAGCGGCCAAAAAGACCATGCTGGACGCCATGGAGAAGGATATCAAGGAGCGGTTCGCCGGGAAGGAAGTCCACCTGGAAGGCGCCTATACCTGTTCTGATGAAATGGCCCAGGAGTGGAAGCAGGAGATCGCGGAGCGGCTGCCGGGATATGATATTGTGATGGACCGGCTGTCCCTGAGCGTCAGCTGCCATATCGGGCCAGGGGCCATCGCCATTGCCTGCAGTAAGAAGATTGAGCTGTAAAAACATTGAAAATCAGCCGGTTTTAGTGTTAAATTATAAATGTATTTTTAGAAAGGGACTTGACAAAGATGAGGGCAGTCAGCACACTGACATGCAAGCAATAATATTGCCTGCCTGATTTTTGGTGCCCCAGATTTAATATTGATAATGAGACGCATTTTGCTGCGCATTAGCAGCAGAGTGCGTTTTTTTATAATATTATTATAGAAAGGATAATCGGAGTTATGAGGAAAAGAAGATTTTTTACATTGTTATTGGGGCTTTGTACGGTACTTATGCTGCCAATGGCAGTATCAGCGGCAGAACCGACAGAAATCATAGTTAATGGCGAAGATATTCTCTTAACGGAAAATAACACGGTAGCTTGCGGGAAGGGAAGTGCGGTTTACTTTGGTATTAGAGAAGGCGGCATAAACAGTTCCAAGAATGGCCAGGCAGATATTGTGATCGATGGTGGGAAAGTAGATATAGCTTCAGCGGGACAAGGAAGTTTTAGCGGTACAGGGATCCAGGCTAAAGGTGATTTAAAAATCTTAAACGGTGCGATGGTCACTTCAAAAGGAGAAGATACGGGGGTAATTGGAAATGCCGGAATAGAGATATCGAATAGTACTGTAAATGCCTATGCAACAGATACAGAAGGGTATCAGGCAATGGTTTCTGATAACGACATATCTATAAAAAATTCTGTTGTTGACGCAAGTGCTGCGTCTGAACATGGCGATTCGGCGATATGGGCCGGGGCATGGTTAAGATAACAGATGGCAGCAATGTGAAGGTTCACGATACCATATATAAAGAGATACCGGCTGCAGGTCATACGGCAGGGGCAGACTGGAAATCCGACGAAACCGGACACTGGAAAGAATGTGTAGATTGTGGAGCCAAAAATGTAATAGGTAAATCTATAAACCACGCGCCCTGTGGAATGTGAAACCACAGGGCGCAGTTTTTGTGATCAGCACCGAACGATCTGCTGCTGGTATTCGTTAATGAAAGGCAGTTTATATTTCTCCGTGATCACGCTTTCGTAGAGATCCGCGGCGAAGAGGTCCAGCTCCAGCATCCGGGCCGCCGGTCCGGTAAGAGTGTCCCCCTGGGAGAGCTTTGTGATCAGCGGGATCCGGGTATGCTCCTTGATATGGGTAAGGAGAGCCGTATTGTCCTGGCGGAAGCCCAGGACTCTTGCGTAGCCGCAGCCGCCGGCTTCTTCAAAGGAGAGCATGTCTCCCCGGGTGATCCCAAGAAGGATGTGGAAGAGACAGCGGCTTAAGCGGGCGTAAGTCATATCCCGGGTCTTCAGAAGATCACAGAACTGGTCCATGGTAATGAAATCATTCCGGTGGTTCCAGATCCGGTTGGCCAGGTCTTCTGTCACATCCTGGTAACGAACCAGGGACTCCCGGGATTCTGTGAGAAGCCGGTACTTGAAGAGCAGGGAGAAATCATTGGCATAGACCGGATATCTCCTGCGGTGGGTTTCCTCCAGGAAACGGATACAGGCAGGAGGGACCTGGCCTTCCAGGCGGGTCAGGGTTTCCGACAGAGTGGGCTCGTCAAAGAGGCCCTCGGACTCCCGGTGGATGGCCTTGCCGGCAGCCTCCAGGAGCCGGCGGATGGCGGAGGCAGAGCTGTAGCTTTCCGACAGATGTTCATCATGGTAGCCGGACACCTTCCGCTTGATGGTATAGGCCTTGATGGGGCTGTTCTGGCGGCGCAGCGCTTTGATATATTCAATGCCTAAGATGTTGTTGGGCTGCTCCAGGATCTCTGAGGGCAGTTCATCCTGGAAATACCGTTTC
>UMLF01026768.1_pt1 | contig 14251 bp, 16 predicted proteins | sample 1966501 | NCBI WGS metagenome assembly UMLF01 (sample SAMEA4836194, study PRJEB28245) | human gut metagenome | biome: gut microbiome; material: fecal sample | place: Denmark | collected 2008 | reverse complement strand
TCGCCCGCGCGGCGCGTGCCGGCGAGATGCCGGCGTTTCTCGCCGACTAGGCCCGGACACGGGAGGGGAGTGGACCATGATCAAGCTCGTCGCGTCCGACATGGACGGAACCCTGCTCGACGACGACTCGCGCGTTCCCGAGGAGACGTTCTCCCTCGTCCGCGCGCTCTCAGAGCGGGGCGTGCGCTTCGTGGCAAGCTCGGGGCGGCGCTACGGCACGCTGCGCTGGATGTTCGAGCCCGTCGCCGACCAGATCGACTACGTGGGCTCGCTCGGCACCCAGGTCTACGCGGACGGGCGCCTGCTCGACCGCGAGGTCTTCTCGACCATAGCGGTGATGCGGCTCTTCGAGACCTGCCAGATGTTCGACTGCCTGCACCTGGCCCTCTACGACGACACCCACACCTACCTGCTCAACGACCAGAGTGCCTACCTCCGCGAGCTCGACAAGGACCTCCCCGACGCGATCTGCGTCTTCGACCCGCCCTCGCCGGACGTGAGCATCATCAAGGCCGCCATCTGCTGCGACCGCCCCGACCAGATCATGGACATGGCCTACGTGCTCGAGCGCGAGCTCTCCCACTGGTTCACGTTCCTGCCGAGCGGCTCGCGCTGGATAGACGTGACGCCGCGCCACGTGAGCAAGGCCACGGGGCTCGAGCAGGTCATGCGCTACTGGGGCATCGAGCGCGACGAGGTGGTCGCCTTCGGCGACTCCATGAACGACTACGCGATGCTGCGCTACGTGGGGCACCCCTACGTGATGGCCAACGCGCGCTACGCCGTGAAGCAGGTGGCGCAGCGCGTCATCGGAACGAACTCGGAGCACGCCGTCCAGGCGGCCATGCGCGAGATCCTGGAGGGCCTCGCCTAGCCCGTCGGCCCGCGGGCATGCCGGGGGAGCCTCGTCCATGAGGTTCCCCCGTTTTAGTACCAGTGGTCTAACTGATAGAGTTGTTACTACCAGTTGATTGCCATTCCGAACAGGGCTTCTTTCCGTTTTATGAACAAAAATCGTCCGATTAACTGCGGAAATGTTTCCATACCGCTCACAGCAGAAAAGCTACCGCTCACAGCTTTCTTCACAATTTGACAACATCTATGTCAAAGACGTGTATAGTTGCTAGCATGCCGTTTCGCGCCGCATGGCATGGCGCACGGCAAGGGGAGGGTACGACGCGTCGCGTGGGTACGAGGAGGAACATGCGCACTTTCGAGGTTCGCGATCAGTTTTTGCTTGACGGAGAGCCGTTCACGATCCTTTCCGGCGCCATCCACTACTTCCGCGTCCACCCGAGCGACTGGCACCACTCGCTCTACAACCTCAAGGCGATGGGCTTCAACACCGTCGAGACCTACATGCCGTGGAACCTCCACGAGCCGCGTCCCGGTGAGTTCGACTTCGAGGGAATCGCCGACCTCGCGCGCTTCCTCGACGAGGCGACCGAGCTCGGCCTCATGATCATCGTGCGCCCCACGCCGTTCAGCTGCGGCGAGTGGGAGTTCGGCGGGCTGCCCGCGTGGCTGCTCGAGGACCGCTCGATGCGCCCGCGCTCGCGCGACCCCAAGTTCCTCGAGTGCGTGGCGCGCTACTACGACGCGCTCATGCCGATCCTCGTCCCGCGCCAGGTCACGCACGGCGGCAACATCATCATGATGCAGGTGGAGAACGAGTACGGCTCCTACTGCGAGGACAAGGAGTACCTGCGCGCCATCCGCGACCTCATGCTCGAGCGCGGCGTGGACGTGCCGCTGTGCACCTCCGACGGCCCGTGGCGCGGCTGCCTGAGGGCCGGCACCCTCATCGACGACGACGTCCTGGTGACCGGCAACTTCGGCTCCCGCGCGGCGGAGAACTTCGCCGCCCTCAAGGCCTTCCACGAGGAGCACGGCAAGAACTGGCCCCTCATGTGCATGGAGTTCTGGGACGGCTGGTTCAACCGCTGGGGCGAGAACGTCATCCGCCGCGACGCCCAGGACCTCGCGGACAGCGTGCGCGAGCTGCTCGAGCTCGGCGGCTCCATCAACCTCTACATGTTCCACGGCGGGACCAACTTCGGCTTCATGAACGGCTGCTCGGCCCGCCACACGCACGACCTGCACCAGGTCACCTCCTACGACTACGACGCCCCGCTTGACGAGGAGGGCAACCCCACCGAGAAGTGGTACCTCCTTCGTGACGTGGTGCGCGACCTCTTCCCGGACAACTGGACCGCCGACCCGCTCGTCAAGACCGCCGTCAGTGTCCCCGCCGAGAAGATCGAGCTCACCGGCCGCTCGGGCCTCTTCGAGAACCTCTCCAACCTCGCCGAGCCGGTGCGCTCGCTCTACCCGCAGTGCATGGAGGACATGGGCCAGAGCTACGGCTACGTCCTGTACCGCACGCAGGTCGAGCGCGACACCTGCGAGCCCGAGCGCATCCGCGTGATCGACGGCCGCGACCGCGCCCAGGTCTACGTCAACGAGAAGCACGTTGCCACGCAGTACCAGGAGCACATCGGCGAGGACATCCGCTACGCCCTTCCCGAGAAGAACAACCAGCTCGACGTCCTTCTCGAGAACATGGGCCGCGTCAACTACGGTCACAAGCTCCTCGCGGACACCCAGCGCAAGGGCATCCGCACGGGCGTCTGCGTCGACCTCCACTTCGTGCTCGGCTGGGAGGCCTACTGCCTGCCGCTCGAGGACGTCTCCAAGGTCGACTACTCCGCCGGATGGGCCGGGGGCACCCCGTCCTTCTCGCGCTTCGAGTTCACGCTCGACGAGCCGGCGGACACCTACATAGACACTACGGGCTTTGGCAAGGGCGTCGCTTTTGTCAACGGGACCAACGTGGGCAGGTACTGGGAGATCGGTCCCATCGCCACGCTCTACGTGCCCCACGGCATGACGCGCGCCGGCGTCAACGAGCTCGTGCTGTTCGAGACGGAGGGGACCGTCTGCGACACCATCTCCCTGCGCTCCGAGCCCCTCATCAACCACCTGGAGAAAGAAGGAGTTGAGTAGCATGATCGTTGGAGCACGTGTTGACTTCCGCCTGATTCACGGCCAGGTCGGCAACCTCTGGGCCAACGCCCGCCAGGTCAGCCGCTTCATGGTCGTCGACGACCAGGTCGCCGAGGACGCCACCCAGAAGCAGGTGCTTCGCATGGCCACCCCCGCCACCTGCAAGCTCTCCGTGCTGCCTGTCGAGAAGGCCGCGGCCAACATCCTCGCCGGCAAGTACGACGCCCAGCGCCTGTTCATCGTCGTCAAGAAGCCCGAGGTCTACGTCAAGCTCGTCAAGGCTGGCGTGAAGTTTGACGAGATCATCCTCGGCAACATCACCTCGACGAACATCACCAAGAGCTACAACCGCAACATCAACTGCGGCCAGGACGACGTCGACGCCCTGAACGAGCTCCAGTCCATGGGCGTCCCCATGGTCATCCAGCTCACCCCGCAGAACAGCCCGGAGACCTTCAAGCCCTAGCGGCGCTACGCGGTGAGGGGAGATGCACCGCAGCTCATAGCGTAAGTAACGTACGTACCTGTTCGAGTTGTTAGAAGGAGGAAAAGACCATGATTCAGTGGTGGCAGATTCTTCTGCTCACGCTCTATGCGGGCTTCCAGATCATGGACGAGCTGCACTGGTACTCCAGCGCCGGCTCCGCCGTGTTCTCTGGCTTCATCACGGGCCTCGTCATGGGCGACATGGCAACTGGTCTCTTCATCGGTGGTAGCATGCAGCTCACCATCCTCGGCGTCGGCACATTCGGCGGCGCTTCCCGCATCGACGCCAACTCCGGCACCCTGATCGCCACGGCCTTCGCCGTGTCCCAGGGCATGGACCCGGAGCAGGCGCTCGCCGCCCTCGGCGTGCCCGTGGCCGCCATCCTCGTCTACACCGACATCCTCGGTCGTATGGCCAACACCTTCTGGGGCCACGCCTGCGACGCCGACGTCGAGAAGATGAACTGGAACGCCTACAACGTTCACTACTGGATGGGTGCCGTCTCCTGGTGCCTCTCCCGCATGATCCCGGTCTTCCTGGCCCTGGCCTTCGGCCAGCCGCTGGTTGAGGCCATCACCACCGCCCTCAACGGCGACCTCGCCTGGCTCGGCGCTGGCCTGACCGTCGCCGGTGGCATGCTGCCGGCCGTCGGCTTCGCCATCCTGCTGCGCTACCTGCCGGTCAAGAAGCACATCGCCTACCTGATCCTCGGCTTCGTGATCGCCGCCCTGCTCGGCACCGCCTTCACGAGCATCGTGAACATCAGCGGCGACGCCGCCAACATCGCGACCGCCCTCAACGGCCTGCTGCCCGAGGAGTCCGCGCTTGCCGTGACCGGTGGCTACAAGGGTCTGTCGATGCTGACCGTCGCTCTCATCGGCTTCGCTCTTGCTTACATCTACTACCAGCTGCACCAGAACGCGCCTGCCGCGGCTGCCTCTGCTGGCGTGGAGGGAGATGACGACGATGAGCTCTAAGACCACTGGCTACAAGCTTACCAAGGCTGACTTCCAGCAGATCAACCGCCGCAACCTCGTCGGCTTCCAGGCTGGCTGGAACTACGAGCGCATGCAGCACTCCGGTTACCTCTGGATCATCCTTCCGCAGCTCCGCAAGATCTACGGGGATGACACCGAGGCCCTGAAGACCGCCTGCCGCACCCAGTGCTCGCCGTTCTTCAACACCTCTAACTTCCTCAACACCATCATCACGGGCATCGACCTCGCCATCGAGGAGACCGACGGTCTCGAGGGCATGGACACCGTCGCCTCGCTGAAGACCGGCCTCATGGGCCCGCTCGCCTCCATCGGCGACTCCATCTTTGGCTCGCTGCTCCCGACGATCTTCGGCGCCCTTGCCGCCAACATGGCCATGCAGGGCAACCCGCTCGGCATCTTCATCTGGATCGCCGTGAACGTCGTGGTCGACTGGTTCCGCTGCAAGCAGACCTACATCGCCTACGACCAGGGCATCAAGCTCGTCACCACCATGTCCGACAAGCTCAACGCCATCACGGACGCCGCCACGGTCATGGGCGTCTTCATGGTCGGCGCGCTCATCTCCACGAACGTGGGCATCGTCCTCACGATCACCCCGGACATCGGCGGCGTCGTGATCGACGTTCAGGACATCCTGAACAACATCTGCCCCAAGCTCGTCCCGGCTGCGCTCGTCGGCTTCGTGTACTGGCTCCTCGGCCGCAAGGGCATGACCTCGACCAAGGCGATCTTCATCGTGCTGGTCATCGGCATCGTCCTCGGCGCCCTCGAGCTCGTCGCGAAGGGCTAGGCCCGAGTCGGCTCACAGTCTCACGGTGCCCGGCCCCCGGGCCGGGCACCAACCGTCCTTTGGTGACATACGCTCGAGCGGGCGCGCATCTCACGGTCGGGGCATCCGCCCCCGCCCTATCTCCCGAGATGCGCGCCCGTTCTCTCTAGAAAGGCACATTCGTCGTGGAACCTGGCGTCATCGCATTTCTCGTCCTCATCGTGGCCTACTTCATCGCGTCGGAGGGGTTCCGTCGCTACTACGAGGCCAAGTTCGAGGGCTTCTTCAACACGGCACACTACGAGCAGGCGCTGGACGCGCTGGGAGCCATCCCCGCGCGCGTTACCATGACGACGTACCGCCAGTACTACCTCCGCTTCCTGTGCTACCAGGCCATGGACAACGAGGAGATGGCCACGCGCATGATCGAGCTGCTCGTGCGCATGAGAAACTCTCCCCGCCGGCAGGCCCAGATCCTCACCGTCGCCTTCAACTACTTCACGCAGATTGGCGAGAAGACCCGCGCAAAGGAGCTTCTCGCCCAGCTCAAGGCCGTCAAGGGCGTGGACCAGGCGGTTGTGGCGGACTGTCAGCTCACCTACGACATCGTCTTCTCCAAGAAGAGTGCCTACATCGACCAGATGGAGCAGATGCTTTCCAAGGAGAAGAACCCCGCCCTGCAGGGCAAGCTCTGCTTCCTGCTCTGGAAGCAGTACGCCAACAAGGGCGACAAGACTCACGCAAAGCAATACAAGCGTCGATTTGAAGAACTGACGAAGATGGAGAAACCGCAGCATACAGCCTAAGTTTTAGAGTGTGTGCGTTACAATGAAGGTAATCTGGTTGTAACCAGTTACTGAAGGAGCCTCGCGAGCGCGCTCGGGAGGCGGAGAAGGGAGCTACGAGATGATCGGATTCATCCTTACCGGGCACGGGCACTTCTCGACAGGCCTCAAGAGCGCCCTGGACATGATCGCCGGTCCGCAGGAGGCGTTCGAGATCGTCCCGTTCGAGGAGGCCGAGGCGGGCGCCTACGGCGACAAGCTGCGCGAGGCCGTGAGCGCCATGCGCGCCCAGACCGACGGCGTGCTCGTCTTCTGCGACCTCATGGGCGGCACCCCCTTCAACCAGTCCATGATGATCACCGCCGAGCAGGACAACGTCTCCGTGGTCGCGGGCACCAACCTGCCCATGCTCATCGACATCGTCATGGCCCGCAGCGAGTCCTCCACGATCGACGAGCTCGTCGACGAGGCCGTCGAGGTCGGCAAGGAGGGCGTCTGCCACATGGAGCTCGCCGGAGGCTCCGACGACGAGGACGACGAGGACGACGAGATGTAGGTTCTTCTCGCCACCAAGAGGGGCGAGCCCGACGGGGAGGTGGGGCACATGGCGACGAGAGCGCGAAAGCAGCCGCTGTACGACCAGCTGATCGACATCCTGACGGAGAAGATCGAGCAGGAGTACCGCCCGGGTGACCTCATGCCCTCCGAGCGCGAGCTGTCCGAGCGCTACGGCCTCTCCCGCACGACGGTCCGCCTGGCCCTGCAGGAGCTCGAGAAGCTCGGCATGGTGGTGAGGAAGCACGGCCGCGGGACCTTCGTGGCCGACCGCTCCGCGCAGGTCACCAACCTCATGCAGTCCTACAGCTTCACCGACCAGATGCGCGCGATGGGCCGCGAGCCCTCGACCACCATCCTCGAGTTCTCCGAGATCGACGCCGACAAGAACCTCGCCCAGCACATGGGCGTGCGCCTCGGGGAGAAGCTCTTCAAGCTCAAGCGCCTGCGCTCGGCCGACGGCGTGCCGATGATGGTCGAGCAGAGCTACCTGCCCGTGCGCAAGTTCCTGACGCTCAAGCGCCCCCTGCTCGACAGCATGCCCCTCTACGAGATCATCGAGAGCGTCTACCACGAGAAGATCCGCGTGGCGGAGGAGGAGTTCTTTGCGAGCGTGGCTCGCCCCTCCGACGCCCACCTGCTTGACATAACCGAGGACGCCCCCGTCCTTGAGCTGGCCCGCACCACCTACAACACGAGCAACGAGATCATCGAGTACACGCTCTCCGTGGCTCGTGCCGACCAGTTCAAGTACAAGGTCCTGCACCAGCGGATGTAGCCCCTCGCAAAGCCACTCACGCCGCGCCCGGAGCGCCGGGCGGCTCAGGAGAAAGGAAGTTCAGCATGTTCGAGAAGAGCGTTGACGAGCTGAAGGAGCTCGGCGCCGACATCACGACCGCCGAGATCGCCCAGCAGCCCGACCTCTGGGAGGACACCTTCCAGATCTACGCCGACAACAAGGCCGCCATCGAGAAGTTCCTCGCCGAGGCCAACGCAATGGCCGAGGGCCGCACCTCCGTGGTCTTTGCGGGCGCCGGCACCTCCGACTACGTCGGCGACACCGTAGCCCCGTACCTGCGCCACGCCGGCGACACCGCGACCTACGACTTCAAGCCGGTTGCCACGACCGACATCGTCTCCGCGCCGCGCGACTTCCTCGGCGCCGACGAGCCGACCATCCTGGTCTCCTTCGCGCGCTCCGGCAACAGCCCCGAGTCGCTTGCCGCCGTCGACGTTGCCCGCAAGTACGTGAAGAACATCAAGTTCCTCAACATCACCTGCGCCCCCGAGGGCAAGCTCGCCGTGGAGTCCGAGGGCGACCCGGACGCCCTCACGCTGCTCATCCCGCGCGCCAACGACAAGGGCTTCGCCATGACCGGCAGCTACTCCTGCATGGCGCTGCTCTCCACCCTCATCTTCGACACCGCCTCCGACGAGCAGAAGCTCGCGTGGGTGCGCGAGACGGCCAGGATGGGCCGCGAGGTCGTGGCGCGCGAGAACGAGGTCGGCGCGTTTCTCGCCGGCGACTTTGACCGCGTGACCTACCTCGGCTCGGGCTCCTTCGTGGGCCTGGCGCAGGAGTCGCAGCTCAAGATTCTCGAGCTCGCCCACGGCCTCACCGCCACGTCTTGGGACAGCTGCATGGGCTATCGCCACGGGCCCAAGAGCTTCGTCGACGACAAGACCCTCGTCTTCGTCTTCGTCAACAACGACGCCTACACGCGTCAGTACGACCTCGACATCCTGAGCGAGATCGCCGGTGACGAGATCGCCCAGAAGACCATCGCCGTGCAGCAGGACTGCGGCACCCCGTTTGCGGGCGAGTCGTTCACGTTCGCCGGCGGCGAGGCCCTGCCCGAGGCCTACCTCGCCCTCCCGTTCGTGATGGTCGCCCAGGTTGTCTCGCTGCTCAACTCGGTCCGCGTGGGCAACACGCCGGACACGCCGAGTCCGAGCGGCACCGTCAACCGCGTGGTCAAGGGCGTGACCATCCACCCGTTCGAGGCATAGCGCAAACCTGTGGCGCGGAGGGGGAGCCCTCCGCGCCTCGTCGTGAGGAGAGAAGAGCCATGAGCACCTTTGCCATCAAGGCCGATCGCTTCGTGCTTCCGGGGGCCACCGTTCAGGGCGGCTATCTCACCGTGGAGGACGGGAAGTTCGGCATGTGGTCACCCGAGGCGCCGGACTGCGAGGTCCGCGACCTCACCGGCTGCATCGTGGGGCCGGGCCTCGTGGACACGCACATCCACGGCTTCTACAACCACGCCACGACCGACCGCGAGGCGGCCGGCATCAACGCGTCGAGCGTGGAGCTGGCGCGCCGCGGCACCACGGCCTGGCTGCCCACCACCTTCACCGAGTCCGTCGACGAGATCGCCGACTCCTGCGCCGCCATCGCCGCGGCCGACGAGGCGCGCGGCGAGGACTTCGTGGGGGCGCGCATCGCCGGCATCTACCTCGAGGGCCCGTTCTTCACCGAGGCGCACGTGGGTGCGCAGAACCCCAAGTACCTCGTCGACCCGAGCGTCGAGGTCTTCGAGCGCTGGCAGGAGCAGGCTGGCGGGCGCATCGTGAAGAGCGCGCTGGCCGCCGAGCGCGACGGGGCGTGCCCGTACTGCGCCGCCCTCGCGGCCATGGGCGTGGTCACCTCCATCGGTCACTCCGACGCGACCTACGACCAGACGCTCGCCGCGGTGAACGCGGGGGCCAGCTGCTTCGTCCACACCTACAACGGCCAGCGTGGCCTGCACCACCGCGACCCCGGCGTGACGGGTGCCGCGATGACGACCAAGAACACCTACGCGGAGATCATCTGCGACGGCCGCCACGTCGTCCCGGCCGCCATCAAGGCGCTCGTCGACGCCAAGGGCTGGGAGCACACGGTGCTCATCACCGACTGCCTCGGCTGCGGCGGCATGCCCGAGGGCGAGTACATGTCCGGTGGCCTGCCGGTCGTCATGAAGGGCGGGCTGTGCTACCTGCGCAACGAGGACGGCACCACCGGGTCGATCGCCGGGTCCGTGCTCACGCTCGCCGAGGGCGTCAAGAACATGGTCGACTGGCAGATCGTGACCGCCGACCAGGCCATCCGCATGGCCACCGAGGTCGCGGCCCGCTCCGCGCGCGTGGACGACCGCTTCGGCCTCATCTACCCGGGGCGTGACGCGGACATGACGGTCTTCAACGCGGACATGACGCTCGCGACCACGTTCGTGGGCGGCGTCGAGGTCAAGTAGGGGGCATCCCGGCGCGCGGCGCGGGACGAGAGCCCGCATCCGTGCCGGGACGCCTGCAGCTGCGTTTGTCGCATCAGGGGAGGAGCGTGCGATGAAGGGGACGGCGGCGCGGTTCAAGGCAGAGGTCCTGCGAAGGCTCGACGAGGTGTTCGACGGACAGGAGGACGCCCTGCACGAGGCCGCGGAGATCTTTGCGGACACAATCGAGCGCGGCGGCATCATCCGCGCCTTCGGGTCCGGCCACAGCCACGCAAACGCGCTCGAGATCTGCGGGCGCGCGGGTGGCTACATCCAGACCAAGATCGTCCGCGAGCCGGCGCTTGGCATCTACGAGATGCTCGACGGCGTGGGGGACCAGTTCTGGTACAAGCTCGACCTCAGGCCCGAGGACTGCTTCGTCGTGATCTCCAACTCCGGGCGCAACCCGCTGCCCGTCGAGCTGGCCATGCACGCGCGCGAGGCTGGCGTCAAGGTTATCGCCGTCACGGCGCTCGACGTCTCGAGCGCCGGCACGTCTCGCAGCAAGAGCGGAAAGCGTCTCTTTGAGTGCGCTGACGTGGTGCTGGACAACAAGTCGTCCTTCGGCGACGCCGCGCTCGAGGTGGAGGGGCTCTCGACGCGCGTGGGAGGCACCTCGCTCTACACGGGCTGCCTGCTGCTCGACTGCGCGATCATGGAGTCGATCGACATCCTGCTCGAGCGCGGTGTGCAGCCGCCGCTCTACATGAGCGCCAACGTCGACGGCGGGCCCGAGTTCAACCAGCGCCTGCTGGACCAGTTCAAGGACCGTCTCGCCGAGTACTAGGCAAGGGAGAGAGGGGAGCGGGCGGGCGGCGTCCTGATTCTGGGCGCCGTCCGCCCCTTCATGTCGAGAGACAAAAAAGCCCGGAGGCCGTATGGCCTCCGGGCTGCAGGTTCATGGTCGCGGGGGCAGGATTTGAACCTACGACCTTCGGGCACAGGAAAGCGCCCTAGGATACACCGAGGTCAAACGGATACTACCTGAGAATAACCGCAGCTAGATAGCCACATTCTGTCTCCCGTCGTCTCCCTGTGAATAACGCTTAATCCGAAAAAATCCCAGCCATACCGTCACCCATACCGTCACCAAGGATCTGGGTTTATCCTCCTGCTACCCATGATGAAGGCGCGCGATCCTCTCGGGAATCAATTCCAATCTGACCTACTTCGGGGGCCGCGTCAAGCCGCGCCTCCCACGGGAACCCCTTCGAAGCGGGCGAAATGCCCGAGCTGCAATGGAAGGGGGACTCCAAATGTCAACCATCAACATCGTCGCCATCTCAGGCAACCTCGTCGACGACGCGGTGCTTCGCTCGACGAAAAACGGGACGATGGTCCTCAACTTCACCGTGGCCGTCACGGAGCGCGTCAAGGGTGCCGACGGCGCATTCGAGGAGCGGCCGAGCTACATCGACTGCGCGGTCTTCGGGAGGCGCGCCGAAGCGCTCTCCCGCTACCTCGCGAAGGGCTCCCTCACCATGGTCCAGGGACACCTTAGGCAGCTCGTCTACAACGACCGCCAGGGGCAACGCCGCAGCAAGGTCGAGGTCATGGTCGAGGAGATCGAGTGGCGCACCAAGCGCTCTGGGGAGATTCCGGCCGAGACGCCGGTGGCATTCCGCGCGGCCGCGGGGCAAGGGGGCGCGGAATGAGGCGAGCCGTCACATCCGCCCGCATCAAGCTCGAGGACACACCGCTGCTCGTGCCCGTCGTCGACCGCTACGGCTGCAACGGGCGCCTCGCCATCGAGCTCTACGAGGTCGAGCCCGAGGAGGGCGACGACGGCCTTTGGTGCGACCTCACCGTGAACCTGCCTCAGTACGGCCTCCCTGGCGACGACTGGGCGTTCGTCCCCGAGGACGGCCTTCCCTACGCCCGCGCCCTCGAGGCGCGGGGGCTCGCCGAGGTCGGCCACGCCCTGCCCTACGGCCGCTTCGGGCGGCTCGCTTGGGCAGTCCGGTTCGACCTCGGCCTCGAAATGAGGGAGGGGTGAAGGCGCGACGATCGCGCCCCGCCTGCGCTGGCGCGCCGTCGACCGGGGTGGGCGGGCTAGGCTCCGCCCTCCCCCTGCTCCCCGGCATCCGAGGGCCCGATCATCTGGCGCTTGCACTCGCCCTCGAGGAACGGATAGGCCTTCGCGATTTCGCGCAGCACGGCGTCGTGGTAGAGGCGGTGCACCTCTCCGATGCCGGTCCTGCCGCTCATCTCATAGAGCTCGTGGTCATAATCAGTGAGCTCATGGCGGACGAAGTTCACCATCCAGCGGGATACCGCCCGCTCGTCGTCGCAGCGATACGAGTCGTCCCAGTAGTTGCCCTTCTGCACCTCCCACTCATAGTGGCTCCTGAGCGCCGATTCCCTGATCTCGTCCTCGGACCATCCCTGAGCGACCTCGATCAAGGGGGCGCGCTCCCGGGCACGCGCAAGCGTTTTCGCGCGCCTCGTCTCCGCCGCCTTCCTTGCGGCGAGGGAGCGCTTCTCGCGCACTTTGAGGTGCTCCTTGAACTCGTCGGTCTCCATGGCGCGGTCGACGTCCGACTTGAGCCACAGCTTCATGGGTGCCCCCGCGTACCGGTAGCGCGGGTTGTCCCGAAGCTCCGGCTCGGGCAGCAGCGCCTCGATGAGCCTGTCGGAGAAACCGAGCTCCTTCACCTCGGTCTTTGTAAGCTTCTCAACCTCGTCATCCATGGGCGCTCCCATCGCTGCTCGGCATCGGGCGTTCGCTCGGACGGGCGTCCGGGCGATTACCGGCCTTATACCCGCAGAGCGGCGGCAGGCGCTCGCCTATAACGGCAACGTGCAGCTCAGTTTTGAAAGGAAGACATCATGGGTAACCGCGCGGTCATCACCACCAAGGAGCGCAGGCTCGGCGTGTACCTCCACTGGAACGGGGGCCGCGACTCCGTCGAGGCGTTCCTCGCCTACTGCGACCTGCGGGGCTTCCGCCCGCCGGATTCCGACGAGTACGGCTGGGCGCGCCTGTGCCAGGTCGTCGCCAACTTCATGGGCGCCGACGGCCTCTCCGTGGGCATCTCCCGCTACACCACAGACCGGGGGATGGACCCCGGAGACAACGGCATATACGTGATCGAGGGGTGGCGGATCGCGGGCAGGGTCTACCCCTACGCCAGCTTCGAGGAGCAGGACGCCTACCCCCTCCGCGAGATGCTGCTCGAGATCGACCGGGCGCAGCCCGAGGGCCAGCGGCTCGGCGGCTACCTCGCCGCGCGCGAGGTGCCCGTCTCCGAGGTCCGGCTCGGCGACCTCGTCTACTTCCGCGAGGTCGGGGGCCGCTACGTCGCCCACGAGGTCGTGGGCTTCGGCGAGCCGGGCAAGGTCGTGAACGGCCGCGACGTGGGCGGCAGGCCGTACGTCGCCATGTACGACGGGTACATGCCCGCGAGCGAGAACTGCAACAACTACGTGCTGGGCGACACCGCCCGGCTCGGGTGAGGGGGGGACGATGACGACGAGGGGCATAGGCCGCGCTGCCATGGGCGCCGTCCTCGACGTGACCGACGAGCTCGGGGCGCGCGTCCGAGACGAGTTCGAGCCGTACGAGGGCGTGTACCGCCTTAACGACATGGGCGAGTACGTCGCCGAGGAGGACTGGCTGAACGTCTGGGCCGACCGTCCGAGCTGGTGGCCCCACGCGTGGATGCTCGCCGACAACGGGCAGCACACGTGCGACGAGGTCAGCCGCATGAGCGTCGAGGAGATCGAGGCCGCCTACGGCGACCCGACCTTCGAGCCGGAGTACGCCTTTTACACTGAGGCCGGCGAGGAGGGACTGCTATAAGGCGACGAAGCCCCTGCTCAGCATATAGCTGAGCAGGGGCTTCAACGTTTTAACCGATTAATAGTGAGGCTTCGTGAGTTCGCGTGGGTAGGGGTCACGCCGCCGCCCTGCCGGGTAGCGCGGGCCTGAGGTCCGAGCACCTGAGCATCACGAGCGCTATCAGGTTGTCGATGTTCCTGAACCCGTAGCCCTGCCTGACCGCCACCTTGATCTTGTTGTTCACCGCCTCGACGCGGGCGTTCGAGACCCCGAGCTCGATCGACCTCAGGACGCCCTCCCGCTTGCGCCTCGCCTTCCTCGAGAGCTCCACGAACTGCGGGATCCTGCAGCGGCACGCCCACGAGAGCCACCGGTCGAGCGAGGCGCGGGCGTCCGCCGGGTCGCCGCGGAAGACCGCCCTCAGCCCCTCCTTGAGCAGGTATCCGCGCCACAGCGCCGTCCCCGAGCGCCTGAGCGCCCCGAGCGCCGAGGCCTGCCCCTCGCTGAGGTCCTCGGGGTTCTTGAGCAGCGGGAACCTGAGGCCCTTGACCCCCTTGGCGGAGTCCGCGGGGGCCTCCTCGCCCTTGCGCGGCCTGCCCCGCCCCCGCTTGGGGCG
>UMLF01034118.1_pt1 | contig 14424 bp, 8 predicted proteins | sample 1966501 | NCBI WGS metagenome assembly UMLF01 (sample SAMEA4836194, study PRJEB28245) | human gut metagenome | biome: gut microbiome; material: fecal sample | place: Denmark | collected 2008 | reverse complement strand
ACTTTTTCCCTCTTTTACATAAAAAATAGGTATCTCCTTCTATTTTTCACTAAGAGCTGCCAAAATATTCTCATAATCACGATTTCGCATACTTGTCTCTGCCAAGACATCTTGTGAGAAAACAAAGCCATTTATTACACTTAAACCTGCTATCCCCACAACCAAGCCTAAGACCTGACATCCCTGCTTTACATACGTTTTTTTTCCTGAGAAAGCCAACTGGACGCTTAGCGTAAATAATACCAGGACTACCAAGGCGGCAAGATAAAGTCTCCCTCCCAGAACCCCCTCTTCCATTTTCAATACATTTGTAAATAAAATGCTAACAAAAGCGGACGTGTCTGCTATAGAAATATTCTTTAAAGCATAATAAGCAAAAACACTAAGAAGCCCAAAAAAGCCTGCCGACAACCAAAGAGCCTTCTCTTTCCGCTCAAGAAGATATATTACTCCCGAGATAGAAAATATTTCTACATAGGGCATCAAGATTCTAACATCAGCTAATGCTGTGGGCTTTCCGATCCCAACATGATAAAAGCTTATAATACATAGTGTCAGCAAAAATGCTGAGATTAGGAACTGCCGAATCGTTAAATCCATTTGCTGTCTTCTTCTTATAAATCTGACTATTCCCGGAAAGATAAACACAACGGTGCTAAGTCCCAGAACAAATCCTTTCACAAGGATACTCTCGATCCCCTTTAAGGCCCCTTGACTATTCCATGCTTCCAATACATTTGCGGCTAAAACTTCCATACTTCCTTTCAGTCCAAGCAACGTATTACTGTCTATCTGATATAACCATATCTTTTCAATCAGAAATCCAGAGCTGACTATAAAAATTGACACAAGCCCCAGACAAAAAACTGTTTTTTCCCTAAGTCTTTGTGTTCTATACCATCGATATAGAATCATAAATGAGGCTATGGTCACCCCTATCATTCCCGCATGGAACCAGGTTCCCACAGAAGTCGCTATTATAAAAAGAACAGCTTTCCAACTTTTTGATACTTCTTCCATGCTTACCAGACATGCCGTTGCAATACAGAATAATAATAGTATCATCATATCCGGTACAGCCGCATATCTTACAGCAGCAAAGCCAGGGCAAAATAAAACGGCTGCGCAGAGAACAGACAGCAATCTCTTGTCTATTTTCATAAATAGCCTGGAAGATATATAAAGCAGCAGTAGGTATGACAGGCAAGTAGCTACCCCATTTCCTAAAACCGCCGCTTTATAAATAGCACCTGGCCGTCCTTGCAAAACGGCAATTACAGGTGACAATAATACACTATACCCAAATGAAACAAGTGAGTTTTGCTTCATATAGACCGACCAGTCCACACCGAACAGACTATAAGCAAACCCCCATACCCTACTCTCATCCTCATCCATCAGCATTTGACCTGCATTCATAATTTCAGGGATAAAACTGGCAAAGATTAAAATCAATAGCGTAATCTGCAAAATCCGCAGACTAGTCTTGCTCTTCTTCGTCATCTCTCTTCTTTGTTCCATCATAATCCAACTTTCTTACATGGTACTGAATATCTTCCAGAAGCTTCCTGTTTCCGGCTATAATGTCTGCTTGCAAGCCTACAATTCCCGTCATTACACCCAGGATAATCATCATGCTGGCTAAAATCAGAGATTGAGTATGTCCATTTCCCTGCCCTATCGCAAAATAATACACAAACCGAACACCAATCGCCACACCCACGGCCGCTAAAACACCGCCCAGAGTAATAAAAAACTGCAATGGCCGGTACATCATAAATGCTCTGATAATCGTAAGCATAGATTTCTTCACATATCCCATCATACTGTTAAACAGTCTGGAGGGCCTTAATTCCCCGTTGGTACGGATCGGTACCGAGATGCAGGCAATCTTGTTTCTTCCCGCCTGAACAATGGTTTCCAGCGTATAGGTATATTCATTAATCACATTCATCCGCATCGCCGCGTCCCGGCTATAGGCACGAAAACCGCTGGGCGCATCCGGAATTTCCGTCTTGGACGCCTTTCTTACCACCCAGCTTCCGAAGTGTTGCAGTTTCTTTTTCACCGGCGAGAAATGCTCTGTCTGATCAATAGGTCTTTCTCCGATGACAATGTCAGATTTTCCTTCCAGAATCGGTTTTACAAGCTTTTCGATATCTGCTCCGCAGTACTGGTTGTCCGCGTCCGTGTTTACAATGATATCCGCACCGTTTCTTAAACATGCGTCAAGACCTGCCATGAATCCCTTGGCAAGTCCTTTGTTTCGTTTAAAGTTCACCACATAGTGAACCCCCCAGTTTTTCGCTACCTCAACAGTGTTATCTGCACTGCCGTCATTGATAATCAAATACTCAATCTCATCGATCCCGTCTATTTTCTTGGGCAGATCATTTAAAGCAATCTCCAGGGTTTCCGCTTCATTATAGCATGGTATCTGTATTATTAACTTCATAATCTGTTCCTCTTACATTTTATCGGCATTAACCGTTCTTCTTCCGATTGAATCATAGATAATGTCCGTACCGTCGAATTGCTCTGTCCTGAAACAGTTTCTTCCATCCAGTACAATGGGCTTTCTCATTAACTGCTGGAATTTCCGGACATCCAGATTTTTAATCTCATCCCATTCTGTGAAAATAAAGCACAGATCCGCTTCTTTTAGAGTTTCCTCTATCGTCTGGCAGTAGGTAATCTTTCCACCCACCCTCTTTTTAAAATTCTCCACACCCACAGGATCCCATGCCTTTATGGCAGATCTCTCCTCTTGAAGCCAGGGAATATTTACCAGAGAGGGAGCCTCTCTTAAATCGTCCGTTCCAGGCTTAAAGGTCAGGCCCAGCACTGCCACGGTCAGCTCTGAAAATTCCTCGTAATACTTCTTTGCTTTCTTGATCAGCTTAAATTTTTGACTTTCATTCACCTCAATGGCAGCTTTGATTGTCTTAATCTCATTATCATTAAAGCTGGCCAGCCAGCTGAGCGCCTTTGTATCCTTGGGAAAACAGGAACCTCCGTAGCCAATCCCGGCATTCAGAAAACGGCTTCCAATCCTGGCATCATACCCCATTCCCCTGGTCACGTCCTCAATATCGGCTCCCACGGTCTCACAAAGATTCGCAATCTCGTTGACATAGGAAATCTTCAAAGCCAGAAAATCGTTGGATGCATATTTAATCATCTCTGCGCTCCTACGATTGGTGGTAAGCACTGGAGCGTCGAATTTTTCATAAACCCGTCGCAATATTTCCTCTGCCTCCTTTTGCTCCGTTCCGATTACAATTCTGGAGGCGTGAAGCGTATCTCTCACAGCCGTGCCCTGAGCCAAGAATTCCGGGTTGGAGGCCACATAGATGGTCACATCCCGATTCACCAGCTTTGTCTGAATGTAAGTCTCAATTTTATCGTTGGTACCAATGGGCACTGTAGATTTCACCACTACCACGCAATCCCTGCTCACAGTCTGAGCGATCTGTTTTGCCACCTGAAAAACATAGGACAGATTGGCTGATCCGTCCTTGCGCTCTGGCGTTCCCACTCCAATGAAGATTACTTCCGCATCCCGATAAGCAGATGCATAATCTGTGGTAAATGTTAAATGATCCATATGCGTTTTCATCAGTTCACTTAATCCTGGCTCATAGATGGGAGAGCGTCCTTGCTTCATGACAGCTATTTTTTCCTCATCCACATCCACGCAGGTGACGTGATGTCCCTTGCTTGCCATACACCCTCCTGTTACCAGCCCCACATAGCCGGTGCCTGCCACTGCAATATTCATGTTCCTGTTCACTCCAATTTTATTTTTATACTATCTGAGTCAAAAGATGCTTTCCCCTCTGACCCACAAATTCCTTCCTATACTGCATAGCTTTGTACATTCTAGCATATTTTTTTACAAAATGCCATAGGAAATATTACATTTCTTTTAATTATTTATTTCTTTTTATTTTCAAGAAAACGAATCGGATCCATCTTTCAGGGTTTTCCCGCTGGACTCTACTATATCGCAGAGCTCCTCTCCCTTTACATACAGATACTCATTCTTGTCCAATTTGGTATAAACATAACCTGCGTCCAAAAGCTCTGCGTCATTCTTCCGATTGCAAAATACCATGGCCTCTTTGGCACCTTCCGGCACTCCGGGCCGGATCTCATAGCGATTCAGAAGAATCTGATATTCATAATACGTAAAATGATCCTTCTTTTCTCTTCTGTCCACCACATATAGTTGCTCTGGCAGCTCCTGCCTCTTTTGTTCCATTCTTTTAACAAAAGTATACCCGCCGTTGGCATGCTTCATACTGTTCCAGGCGCAGACCGCATCGTAATAGTAGGCATCATAAGCATACTGATAAAATAAAAACGCTGCCAAAAGAACCGGCACCACGTTCCACTTTTTCCGATATAACGCCAAAGTGAACACAAAGAATACTATAAGGGGAACCGCTGTACCGATCAAATATTTGCCGAAATCGGCTTCCCCCCTCTCGGAAAGGGCAAATGGCATATAAACCTCCATCGTGGTAAAACTGTCCTGGATATAAGGAAGAATCAGAACCACCCAGAATACGGTCAAAGCTGCGTAAATTACCATCCCAGCCTTCCAAAACGGGCGGATCTTTTCTCTCATTGTGAATAGGGCGGCCAGGCCGCACAGGAATACAGGCCCCACATAGGGGCCAAAATAACGCACATAGGTTACCGCTTTCATTCCATAGGCTTTCGTCCCGTATCCCTCTGCAATTCCACCGATCACACCGCCTAACCATGAGAAGGACTGGGCAAAAATAGTAGCCCCGCAACACATCGTAAAAAACACCAGTACCGTCACGTAGAGCGAATCTCCCTGCCTTTTCACCAGTCCCCTCCAGATCACCCAAAAGGCCAGGGCAATGGACAATAATAGGAAGCCTCCCGTTACCGCCGCGATGGTGTTTAGCTGTCCGAAGATAATGCTAAACCAAGCCTGCCAGGTATCCGGATTCAACAGATCCGTTGGTGGCGTAATGACCACCTGCTCATTACGCAGGGGCTGTTCTCCTGCTCTCCAGATTGCCTGCTGTACTATCTGTATAAAGCGCTGCCCCAGAAGATAACCGGCCGCTCCGCCAACTGCCAACACCCCAGGGGACACCAGCCATCTGCGATATACCCATCCGTAAAAGGCAACCAGCACAACCAGGGCCATCCAATAGGTAAGGGCTCTGGTGTGTATGGTAAGGGCATAGCCTAAAAGCAGCATAAGCAATAGTGTATAGCGCCTCTTTTTCCATTTCCCGGTACACTGGGTTAAAATGCACAAAAGCCAAGCCACAAGCCAACTGATAAAAATCAGGATATGCTCATTGTAAAAAATCGTCGTTCTTGTGACCACCATAAAGGAGCAAGCCAGAGAGGCGGGAATCAGAAAAGGATAGGATGTGATCTTAAAATACCGGCGGAACAAATGAAAACTGATTGGGGCAATCAAAGCTTGTAAAACAGAGGCTCCAATCAACATCCCCTTATAGATCACAAAGGGATTATCCGTCAGCAAAAAGAGAGGTGCAAACAGAGCAGAAAACCCACTTCCATAATACCCGGCATTGGAAATAACGGCGGACCAGTCCAGGCCTGCAAAATAGGCGGCCCCTGATATGGTGGCCAACTCGTCCGATAAGGTGCGCACAGGTACCGTCTGCATACACAGTACGACTCTGGGTATCCAGGCAATCAGAAACAGGCAGGCCAGTATGGCCCACCTTTTCATCCTCTCATTGTTTGCTGCGTCTTGTCTCATGAGTGTTTCGTTCCCTTTCCAGTCAGTTTCTTTTTCAGGCCCGCAAAAAAGACCACCACGCGGTACCAGGAGCTCGCATGGATATAATCCAGCTCCCTTTTGTATTGATCCCGCTCTTCTTTCAGCCTGGACGTCTTTTCCTGCAATTTTTCATGGCGCAAGGTAAGCTTTTGATAGCGGACACTCTGCCTTGCATATTTTCCCGAAATCTGATCATACTCCCGAAGCAAATATTCCATGGGAGCAAGCTCCATCATTTCCTGGTATTTCCGATATCCGCCTTTCGTATAGTAATACTCCTCTCCCTGGTCCTTTACAAACAGTTTTTCAAATCCTTCTTTTTTTAATGTCTCATAAATAGACACATAGGCTTCCCCATAGGACTGTTTTTCCATTCCATACACCAGAGAGCTTAAAGCCCGGTTGGCAAAGCTTTGTACCACCAGAGGGTTTTTAAACCATCCCTCCTTTTCCAGATCTTCCCTGGCATGAAGCAGCGCTTCGTATGTGCACAGAGGCGAAGAGGAAAGACCTGAGGTAAGACTCGTACCGCTGCTGACCCGGTAACGGATCAGATGCTTTTTTACCAGTGTTATCCTTTTTGCCAGAGCAAAGGCTCTGAGTACAAAATAGTGATCATTCGCTCTTTCCCGATCCTCAAACACCAGGCCGTGCTGTTCGATAAATGCTCTCCGATACATCTTGTTCCACGGTACATCCGTAGTAAAGTTAAAAATATAAGCGGGAAGCGTCTGGATCGAAAAGGGGGTTTTTTCCGGCAGATACTGTTCCTTTAAATATCTTACTTCCGTGCTTAACCTATCTGATCCGTCCTGAAACCGAACGGCATCGCAGACGCAAATATCCGCATCCTCTTGCCTGATCTTCTGGTACATGGACTCCAGCGCATCTTTCTCAAACACATCGTCCGCATCCCAAAATACCAGATAGTCTCCTTTTGCTTCCTGCATCCCCCGGTTTCTGGCGACTCCCGCATACTGATTTTTCTGATTGATTAAACGGACTCTGGAATCCTGCTTCATAAACTGGCGCACAATCTGTTCCGTATCATCCGTAGAGCCATCGTTTACGCAGATGATCTGAATTTCCCGAAGCGTCTGGGCCAGTACACTGTCTAAGCACTCTTTGATATGTTTCTGTGCATTGTGTGCAGGTATGATCACTGATACTTTTTCTTTCTCTTCCATACTTTTCCTCCGAAATTCTTTCATACTTTCACAGATAAGAATATAAAAGAACCTCATTCATGTCAAGCATTTCTGGACAATTTTACATTCTTCTGATATAATAGTTCAACTATGAAATTCAAGTAAAAGAGGTCAAATGTTCATGAAAACACTCAAATCATTTTTTACGACAAAACCAGACCGGCGCCAGGTTCTCAATTTCATTTTACTCTTCGCGTCTATCTTTCTCTTCCTGGTTTTTTGGTTTCATCCGGAGTATTATACCACAGGTTCTATGGCAAAGGGAAATCTTTCTTTTGCAAAAAAGAAAATTCTTGTGGAATTCGTTTTTCTCGCAGGCTGCTGTTTTCTGATTTTCTTTCCCAGAAAGTTTTTGAAGGACCGCAAACGCCTGGACCGTGGCCTGGCTATTTTCCTGACTTTACTGACACCTGTCATCACTTACCTGGTTACCACCGTGGTAGTTCGGGGCATGCCCATCAACTTTTCGAAAAAAACAAATCTTAGCACTTCTGTGGAAGCAGTGCTTTTGAATCTCCTGATCATTGCGATGATTCTGCTGGTACTTTTAGTCATCACCAACAGCCTTCGGATTGCTTCCGTCATTACGCTTTGGATCGGCATTTTATTTAGTCTGTGCAATTACTTTGTCTTTATGTTCCGGGACGTGCCTATTCTGGCTTCTGATTTATATTCTATTGGAACAGCTATGGACGTGGCAGGCAATTATTCCTTTTCCTTAAATTTTCGGGGACTCCTGGCTGTACAGGGAGGCTTCGGCTTTCTCCTGGCATTTTTATCTCTCCGGCAAACCAGGCTGCTTGCCCTGAAAAAAAGACTGGTCTTTGCGGCGGCTTCCCTTTTGGTTCTTGGCATTTTTGCAAAGGGAATCCTTTTTTCAGATTTTCTGGAACAGCAAGGCATTAAGCTTGGGATGTTTAAACCTTTGATCAGCTATAACCGCTATGGAACTTTCCTTACCTTTGTCAGAAGCTTTCAGTATTTGCAGGTGGAGGAGCCTGAGGGGTACTCTCCTGAAAAAGTGGAAGAGCTGGCGGCCTCTTACCCCAGCGATTCCGCCTCCCATAATCAACAGCTTCCCAATATTATTGTAATCATTGACGAGGCCTTTTCTGATCTGGGCGTGCTGGGGGATCTGGAGACCAATGAGGATTACATGCCTTTTATCCGAAACCTGAAGGAGAATACCATCAAAGGGTATACCTACGCTTCCGTTCTCGGAGGTAACACGGCGAATACGGAGTTTGAGTTTTTGACCGGAAACAGCGTCCTGATACTTCCGGAAAACTCCATTGCTTTCCAGCTTTATGTAAAACATAATATGTCTGCGCTGGCTTCTAACTGTTCTTTGCTTGGCTACCATGGATTGTATGCCATGCATCCTCACAGAGCCGGTAATTACAGCCGTCCCAGCGTCTATCCCAGACTCGGATTTCAAACCTTCCTCAGCCGGGACGATTTTCCGGAGGATGCGGACAAGCTGAGAAACTTTATCTCTAACAAAGCCGTAAATGAAATGATCACGGAAAAATACGAAGAGGCAAAGGCATCCTCGGACGCCCCCTTTCTCTTTTATACCATGACCATGCAAAATCACGGCAACTACGACACTGCATTTGATAATCTGGCGGAGACCATCACACTTCCCTCCAAATACGAAGACGAAAGCGTCCAGAGGTACCTGAATCTGATCCGTCATTCTGACGAGGCGCTTAAAGAACTGGTAACGTATTTTGAACAGGTGGATGATCCCACTGTGATTCTGTTTTTCGGGGATCACCAGCCCAAGGTCAGCCAATCTTTCTTAAAAAGAGTCACAGACGGCGCTTCTTCCACCTGGACGAATGAGGAATCTATGAAGCAGTATCAGATCCCGTTTTTGATGTGGGCAAACTTTGACATCCCGGAACAAGAGTATGAACGTACCAGCATGAATTACCTTCAGACGATCCTGTTTCAAACCTGTGGCATTCCTTTAAGCGGATATCAAAAGTATTTATCCGATCTAAGCAGAGAGATCCCGGCGCTGACCGCAAACGGCTATTGGGGAGCTGACGGAAAGTTTTATCTTCCAGATGATACCAGCTCTCCCTACTACGATAAGCTTCTGGAATATGAATATCTGCTCTATAATAACATCTTTGACACCGGAAATCAGCCGGATGGATTCTACTCTTTGAATCCATAATCAGACAGGCGAAAGCCGGGAGGCAGGGAAATGATTCCTCTGCCTCCCGGCTTTCTTATGAACGTTATTCAGATCGCTCTCTCCACTTCTTTTTCAATTTTTTCCGCTTTACATGTAGCCTTATCCCAAACAAAGTCATAAGTAATGCCAGAAGAAGCACCATCAGACACACCGGAGTATACTTCCAAATATATACCACCTCTATGGTATGGGGGCCGTGAATATTGCTAAATACATACTCTGAGGAAAAATCCGAAGTATCTACTCGTTCTCCATCCACTTTTACCCAGAAAAGCATGTAGTTCTCCTTCGGTTCATAAGAGATGGCCTGGGTGGTGTCCCGATAGGCTTCCTCAACGGATTTCGTAATCTCACCGTTTCGAACCTTGGTGGTAATCTTCCAGGAGGGAATTTTCGCAAATCTTACCTCTATGGTATGTTTCCCCTGAATATTCTCAAACCGGTAACTGTTTTCATGGCCGTCCAGCTCCACCTCTTGACCGTCCACCAGGATCTCACTCAGTTCATAGTGAGTTTTCGGGGTGTAACGAACTTTGAAGTTCCGGTCCCGATAGACCTTTTTGGATTCTGTGATTGTTCCGTTTTCCACCTTCGTGATGATGTTATACTTTGGAATCTTCCCAAAAACTACTTCTATCGTATGGTCTGCATCCAATCCTTTAAACGTATACTTTCGCTGGTTTGGTTTACACTCTACAGGATTTCCGTCCACCAAAAGTTCCGTTAGCTCATAATTTTTTTCTGGCTGGAAGGCTACTGTATAATCCTGATCTCCCGGCGCGCTTGTAGTACTTTCTGTGATGGTGCCGTTCATAGCCTTTGTATAGACATCAAAGATTGCCGGAACCTTGGCCTCATAAAACCGAAGCCTTCTTGGGTCTGAGATTCCCGCTGCCACCACCAGCACTCCCGGGGAAATTTCACAGATTGACTCCACCTCCTGCTTGCGCTCCCCTCCGGAAAGATTGAGATAATAATTTCCCAGATATTTCTTTTGAGAAATGGAATAAACCTCCACATAATTCTCATCCCGGACAGTTCCACTGTGAGAAATGGATAAAATGTAATCCCCGGATATACAAAAGTCCTGAAAAAACCGGTCCCCCAAATCCGGAAGATCTTCTATGGTGTCTACGATATTAAAATTTTCGTCCGCAATATGAAAGATCTCTCCACCGGTACCGTCTGTCTGAAGAATGTACTGGTTGCGGTCTTCCGAGTAGGCGATGAAATTGTAGTTTATACTTCCATCCCCCATCTTGATCGTCCGCTTATACATCAGCGTATCACCGTCCACCACATAGATATTGCCAGAGTTTTCCTTATTAACCAGCGGCCCTGTGGTGATATAGATTTCATTGGTATTCGGATTATAAGTCATCCCATTTCCGTGCTCATAATCCATCTCTGTTACATGCATTGCATAAGAATACTTAGGTACCGGGTTTCCCTGGGCATCCCTGTCATTTTTATAAAAGGCAATCAAGGTATCCGGCTTACTGTTTTTATTATTCTTATTTTGAAAGCAGACAATATATTGGTCTGTCACGCAGGTGGACTGTATCCATCCCCTTCCGATGTAGCTCACCTCATGCTGATACTCCCACTGCAAATCCTTCAGTGAGTCCGGTGTCTGAATATCTGCCTTTGCCTGGCGGGACGGTACCAGAAAGCAAATCCACATGCAAAGCAGCAGGAAATATTTGATCCGTCTCATTCGTTGCACTCCCCTTTCTATATCCTGCTCCCTCATAACCTCCTATTCGTTTTCTTCCCTAATTAGATAGATGGGTCTTTTCTTGACCTCCAGATACGTCTTAGCCAAATAAAGTCCTATAATTCCTATACAAAACAGCTGAATCCCCCCCAAAAAGGTAATGATACAAACCATGGAAGGCCAGCCCGCCACCGGATCTCCAAACATCATGGCACGCACAAAAATCACAAGCAACATCAAAAAGGCTATGACACAAAACAATACTCCCACCACGGAGGCAATCATCAGCGGCGTGGTGCTAAAAGCTACAATTCCTTCCAGGGAATACAAAAACAATTTCCAGAAAGACCATTTTGTCTCCCCCGCCACACGCTCCACATTCTCATATGCCAGCCATTTTGTCCGAAAGCCTACCCAACCGAAGATTCCTTTTGAAAACCGATTATATTCCTGCATGGACAGGATTGCGTCTACCATTTTTCTGGACATAAATCGGTAATCCCTGGCGCCATCCATAATATCCGCACTGGAAATTTTCTTCATAATCTTGTAAAATTGCCTGGCAAAAAAAGAGCGAATGGGCGGTTCCCCTGCTCTGGATACTCTTCTGGTGGCCACACAATCGTATTCCCCTTTCTCCAGAATTTCATACATTTGAGGAATCAAATGGGGTGGATCCTGTAAATCCACATCCATGGTCACCACATAATCCCCCTTTGCCTTTTGGAGGCCCGCAAACAAACCTGCCTCCTTTCCAAAGTTCCTGGAAAAAGAAATATATTTCACTCTTCTGTCCATCTTTGCCAGATTTTTTAACACTTCCAGCGTCTTATCGCTGCTCCCGTCATCGATAAAAACCAGCTCAAACTCCAGATATTCCTTCATCTGCTCCATAATCCCCTGCATTTGCTTATAATAATAAGGAATCGCACTCTCCTCATTATAGCAGGGAACCACACAGGAACACAGCTTCATCTTCTGTTCCCTCCTTTCCTTCTCCTCCATACCGATATGCCGATTCCGGTCAGGCCACAGAGCGTTAAAATTCCTCCCGGTATGATCCATGGAGCCGTATAGCGGGCTATAATCTCATGCTCCCCCTCTTCCAGATAAATACCTGTATAGGCAATGGAGGAAGGAAATGTCTCCACTTGCTGACCATCCACATAGATGTCCCAGCCTGTGCTGTAGGGAATCGAAAGCTGCAAAATTCTGGGGCCCTGAGCTGTAATGCTGCCTCTTATGGTATTTGCAGATACCTTCACCTGCTTAAGTCCCTCCTTTGCCCGCTCCTGAATCTGCCGTTCTGTGGATTCCATGGGCACGCACTGAATCATCAGATCATCCATCTCATAGGTTCTCCCTTTTGAGAAGCTTAGCGTACACTCGGTAAGTGGCTCGCTGCTGTAACCTAAATTCAGCACCTCCCCTTTCTTTCCCAGACGATTATGATGAATCTCTCCAAATACCTTCAGGCAGGTGTTTCCCGCGCTGCTGGTCACCGTAACGGTATCTCTCTCATCATCGTTTACATGTACCCCCGGAAGTACCAAATAAGTCTCACTTTCCGGTTCTCCCCGGAAGGATAACGCCAAAGTTCCTCCCTTTTGGGCCACGATCTTTCCATCTTTCACTTTCACATTTCTGGCCTCTTTCACTGTCACCTCTCTGGTAACAATCTGACAGTCCGCAGGAAGGGAGATCTGCTCAATCGGTTCTATCGGTTCCTCCACCACGGCGGTGGAAAGTAAGGTCTGCTCCCTCTCCAGGGGCGACAGCTTATCATAGTTTTCTCTGGACATAAACGTGTCGTAGGTATACCCCAGCGGAAGTGCCTGTCCATTTTCATAAAGATAATGGGTCGTCCCATCTTCTTTCTGTGTCTCTCCTGCTTTATGGTATCCGTAGGGGATGGAAGATGCCTCGTCGCTTACGTAGTACTTGACACTGGCCAACGCCGTGAGGGCGGTTCTGCTGTCCAGACTGTCCAACACATAATTGCGCTCCTGTGCGCTGAGCCAGACGCTTTTGTACAGCTCGCTCATCCTCGCAGGGACAACACTGTAGTAAAATCCTGTGGTGTTGACTCCTTCTACCAATGCCTGATTTAAGATATCCCAGTGGCGCTCCACCCGGTAGAATGACTCATCTTCTATCTGGGCCGCCGCATCCAGAGAAGATTCATCCAAACGCTGGGTTGGATTCCCATGGGCAAGATAACTGCCCGGATAATTTTTAAACGCTTCCCCGTATATATTTTCCACATTCCAGAGAACTCCCGCCATGGTTACACCTGCGCAGATCCACATCAGCAGCTCTTTTTTCCTCTTTTGAAGCACCCAGGCTGCCCCCAGCAATCCTGTTCCGGTAAAAAATACCACCGCCGTATTAATGGCTGCTTCCTTTTCTCTCCAGAAAAAAAGCCAGATAAGTCCCAGGGGAATACAGTACAAAATCACCAGAAGCCAACTCCACAGAAGCTCCCTTTGATCCATCTCACTCAGATACGAAAGGGCGTAGACACTGATCAGGGCCAACAAAAAGGCCATCCCATAACTCCAGCGGTTACAAACATAGGAAAACCCATTCATCACAGACCCCACAAACGGCAGACACAGCATCGCCCCTAAACTCAAAGCGCCTATGAGCAACCGTTTTTCCCCCTTCTTGCGGTGTACCAAAAGAAGGAGCAGGGAAATTACTCCCACAGCCCCCGTACCCGGAATGCTCCAGTGAGAGCCTCCCTTAAAAGGCTCTGTGAAAGACTGCCAAAGCCTTCCATAGTACGCCGGTGTGTAGAGTATTCCGATCCCCTGATCCACAGCCTCGCTTCTTCCGTTCTGCAAAAAGGCATAGACAGAGGGCAGAAGGATTACCCCTGCGATACATACGCCCCACAGATAGGCTAACATCACTTTGCCCACAATCTGAAAGAAGCCCTTGATCTTTAAACTTCGATATTGGCCTGACAGACGAATCAGCAGATAAATTCCCACCAGGATGGTGTTCATATACATGAAGTAATAGTTGCCTAAGAAAGATCCTGCCACGGTCAAAGCCAATACCAGGCTCCCCTTCTTCCGAAGAAGCCGTTCAACTCCAATCAAAAGCAACGGCAGATACAAAACTCCGTTTAAAAAGAATGGATGAGTCATGCCTGCATACAGAGAAAAGTTGCAAAACACATACAGAAGACTTCCCGCCAACACCAGCGCCTTTTTTCTTCTCCCGATAACAAAGCAGTATCCCATAAAAGCCAGTCCTGCCAGATATAGACGCAAAAAAATGAAAAAAGCATACATGGCCTCCAGTGCATTGTCCGGGAACAGGGCCGAAAGTAGTGTAAGAGGATCCCCAAAACCATAGTAACTGAGGGTTCCAATCACGTCAAAGCCCTGTCCGATGGAGAAATCCACCATAGGCAGTGTCCCTGTGGAAAAGAATTCCCGAATATAATCCCGGATGTAACACAGTACGGCAAAATGCT
>UMLF01072723.1_pt1 | contig 14519 bp, 10 predicted proteins | sample 1966501 | NCBI WGS metagenome assembly UMLF01 (sample SAMEA4836194, study PRJEB28245) | human gut metagenome | biome: gut microbiome; material: fecal sample | place: Denmark | collected 2008 | reverse complement strand
CGAGGGAAAGTAAGCAGTCACAGGAGAGCGAAAAGGCCAGAAGCGGGGATGAGTTGGAAGAGGCCGATAGCGGGTTAGACCAGGACATCCGGGCAGAGGCATCGGAGACATCCATACAGGAGAGGACAAGCCGAAGCGAAGAAACCAGTGTACAGGATCTCTCAGAAACTGGCGCAACTCAAACGGAAGAACAGTCAGACACGCTGAAACCTCAGAAAGTAGAAGAAACGGATGGTCAGTCCCTTTCGTCAGAGACAGAACAGGGGCAGGTAAGGACCTCCAGGGCAGCGGCAGGCGCTTATATTAATTCGCCGAATGATCCGCAGTTGGTCAGTTTGGTGCCGGATGAAAATTTCCGTAAAGTGATTTATGATTCCCTGGCTAATTATACTCAATATGGTGGGAAAAAGCACGCAGAAGGATGGTTGGGGGGAAATCCGGATGATCCTCCGGAAACGGTTCAGGAAATCCTGGAGACGTATCAGGGGCCGATTAACGGAGCGAAAGACTTTAACGATCCGGATGAAGAGAAGATCCGGGATATTACGGGAATCCAGTATTTAAAGATCGCAGGAACGGCGAACAGATCGTATTCTATAGATTTGTCCGGTAACTTAATTACAGATTTAATGCCTGTGGCAAATGCCTGCAATGAGGAAGAGTACTATTACGGAGGCTATGTCTACTGCGAAGACTATGGGAGATATGGATATCGCGCCGTGGTTATGGAATTTTTAGATAACCCACTTCGGTGTATACCAAAGAAATTAAGCGATAGTAACCGAAAGTTAGGGTTTCTGGTATTTACGGACTTAAGCCGCGGAGATATCCAGTATGTAGAGCCAAAAGATATGCAGTTTTACTATCTGCGGGAAGACACGGAGCGTTTTGAAGGGTATCTGCGGGTAGGATTTTGCCAATATGAGTCCATGGATCCCGATGCGGAATACGTCCCAATCACGGACTTTGATATTGCGGGACAGCCCACAGTAAACCAAAAGTTATTGTCCGCAAAAAAAGCGAATTCGATTGTGGGCACAGATGTGGTAATTGAACAGACGGATCAAGGGCCCAATAAGGACAGAAATGTAGACGTGAAATATACAAATCTGACCAAGAGTTGTGAGCTTGCTATTAATGTCACCCTGGATCAGTGTATGGAATCCATGTCAACGAATTTTACCGGGATTTACAGCACAAATATAACCTCTATGGTCTATCCGATGCTTCCAAGCTTCACCATATTTGATAAAGTGGAGACATCCGGAGAGTACAGTGGAAACGTCCAGTTGAAAAAAGTAGACAAGCTTACAGGAAATGCAGTAAATGGCGCTGTATTCAGTTTATATCGTGAAGCGGAGAGTGGAGAGGACATTCTGATTCAGGAAGGATTGGAAACGGCCACAAGAAAGGTTCGTGTCTATAATGATACCACCAAGAAATATGAGACAAAAACGCTGCCCGGATATACGGAAGTAGTAAAAGGGCTGGAGCCTGGGACTTATTATTTCCAGGAGACAAAGGCACCGGAAGGATACCAGCTTAGCCGGGAAAAGTATTCGGTAACGGTGGAAGACGTGACACCTTATCTCTCAGGGGGATTGAAAAATCTGGATTTTTCCAGTGGAGACGGGCGTCAGATTCAGGCTACTGCAAAAGAGAATGAAACCTATATTTCCTGGAAGATGGGAGAGCCGGTAAAGCTGCATTTAAAGAATGCGGAAGGTGATGTGGCAGAAACAGTCACAGATCAGCTGGTCGAAAGTGTAGAGATTACGTATCATTCTCTGGAGGGCAGTACCGAAGCGGTGACGGAGACCTATGATAGTCTTCAGAAAGCCCAGGAGAAGTTGAATAGTTACATAGATGGAAACAACATCACCGGGGCCGTAGAGGTGAAGGTATTGTATGATAAAGAAGCGGATTCACTGACCCAGTGTGTATCAGCAGGAGATGAGCCCCTTTACACTACGGTAGCTGTGGAAAAGACCTGGGTGGGAAACAAGGAAGAGGACATCTTGCCAGAGGTAACTTTCCAGTTATACCAATCCTCCTCTGAGAATGGGGAAAAGAAATTAGTCAATTCTCATACAGTTCCAGAAGGGACAGAACCAGAAGGATATAGTTATACCTTTGCGACAGATTCGGAGGGCAAGCCGTTGCCCATGTATTACGTGGATGCAAAGGGAGATTTGTTTCAATACAGTTATACCGTAGAGGAAAACTTTAAGTCTGGCGCCTTTATACAAGGAGAGGCGCAAGATCCCGTAACGGAGATCCTCTATGAGACACTTCCGGGTGGAGAAAAGACAGCGGTGGGAAGTAAGATTACCATTCCGCTGACAAACTGTAAGGCACTGGCATCAATTAAAATTATAAAAATAGATGCAAATGAAACTAACAGGAAGCTTAGCGATGTTGCGTTTAAGCTGGAGGTGCAGGAAAACGGCCAATGGAAAGAGGTCGCGACCGGCATTACCGATGAAAGAGGGGAGGTGCAGTTTGAGGACCTGGACAGCGGTGAGTACCGAGTCACGGAGACGAAAACGCAGGATGATTATATTCTGCTGTCTAAGCCTTTGATGATATCAATCGGGGATCTTACCGATCCGGATGCAGAAAGGGAGTTTGTCTATGTGGTAGAAAACGCCAGAAAGTTTGGACTTCCGGAAGCAGGCGGAATCGGAGGAAGATGGTATGTCTGGGTTGGGATAATTGTTTTGGCAGCGACTGGAATTATCCAGATTCAGAGAAAGAAACTTAATAAAAAAATGAGGTGAAGATTATGAAGAAAGTAGGAAAGAAACTTAGCGCCCTCATTGCGATGACATTGATGTTGGCAATGATGGTTGCCATGGGCGCTTCAGCAGCGGAACAAGTTCCGGAAGTGCCTGTTTTCACAGAGCAGTGTGAAGATGTCCCGGAGACCGTGGGATGTATTCATTATTCAGAAAGTATTATTAATCAGGATCAGAAGACAAGTCTTAGCGTTTACAAATACAGCTATTCAGGAGAAGCGCAGGAAGGAAATGGACATTATCCGCCCAATATTCCCGAAGGCGCAGTGCCTCTGGAAGGTGTTGTATTTACTTACCTGAAGGTTGCAGATTTAGTTCATGTCAATGAGGATCCGGTGAGACTGGAGTACAATCTGACAGAGGATGGCGCTGCGGTATTTGATATGACAGCTGGACAGTATTCCTCTGATGAACTGAATGCCGCTTTGGCAGCAGCAAATGGAAATGCAGAATCCAAGGCAGCTCTGGAGCAGTATGTGGCAGAGAATGGTACCGATATGGCTCCTACAAATGCAGAGGGTGTGTCATCTGCCACCGGACTGGATCAGGGCTTGTATCTGGTAGCGGAGACACAGGTTCCGGGAGCCGTTTATGAGAGGACAAATCCATTCCTGGTATCTTTGCCGATGACCAACGCAACAGATATCCATGCGAATAACAAGGATTACGGCCCCGGGGAATTATGGCAGTATGATGTTTTCGTGTTCCCGAAGAATAAGACAGAAATTCCATCTATTGAAAAGAATATTCTGGACAACGAGGACGGGGAAAGCGAAAAGTATGAGAGCCTGGGTGTAGGCGATACCGTTACTTATCAGGTAACCACAGAGGTTCCGGATGGCGCGGCAACCATGTCCAGATTCAGCATCGCCGATACCATGAGTGAGGGACTTACCTTTACCGGGATCCAGGAAGTCCGTGTAGGTGGCGTTTTGATTCCGGCAGATCAGTATGATCTGTTCACCGATACCGATGCGGCGCCTTATACATTCATTCTGGAGCTTGTTGGGGATGATTACAATCATCTGATCAAAGGGGAAGCCGGAGACGCGATTACGGTAAAATATACAGCGGAGTTAAATGATAACTGTATCGTAACCGAGGAAGGCAATCCCAACCACGCAACATTGATTTATAACCATGACTCTGGAGTTGGCGGAGAAGGGGAACCTCAGATCGTAGAGGATATCGTAGATCCGAAGGTGTATACTTATGGAATCGATCTGACCAAGGTAAATAAGGATGACGAGCCTGTGGCAGGCGTTGAATTTGATCTGTTTGCGGCTGATAAGGAGACGCAGATTTTTGTAACACAGAAGGAATCTACAAATGAAGCATATGCCGGAGTAAATTCTTATTATCCAAACGGAACAAAAAGCGGGGATAAGATTGTCACAGGAGAAGACGGACGCGCTTATATTTGGGGACTGGCTCCTGGAACTTACTACCTGAAGGAGACAAAGACGGTGGAAGGCTATACCCTGCAGAAGGATCTGATTGAGATTAAAATCGGAGAAGAGGTAACCTTCCATGAGGCAGACGCAGAGAACAGAGGAACCTACGTTCCAATTGACGCGGATACTACTTATTATACCCAGAAAGCAGATGGTTCTTATGTCGCATTTAAGGATCTGACGGATTACGAGGATGGTACCTACATCAACTTTGGAACCGATTCTGTTTTCGTCATGACAGGTGAAAATACTTACGAGAAAGTGCAGACTTACTATCCGACGGTAAAAGCGGATATCGAAGTGGCAGATCCCTTTGGAGTAGATGGCATGAACGTCCTGTTAAAGGTGTTAAACAACGCGGACTTTGATCTTCCCGGAACCGGTGGAATGGGTACTTATGTATTCACGATTGGCGGCGCCGTGATTCTGCTGGCAGCTTTAGGTCTGATCGTGGTGAGAAGAAAAAAGAACTTAGCCAGATAATTTGACAGATTCTATGGAGCAGTACATATGGGAAAAAAGCTAGGCAGCGTTTTGCTTGGTTTGGTGTTTGTCGGTGGGATAGCTCTCGTCAGCTATCCTGCCGTAAGCAATTGGGTGAACCAGCGGTTTTCCAGCAGCGCAATCGGGAACTACCGGGAACAGGTAGAGCAGTTGTCTGATGATGAGATTGAGGAGCGCAGGGAAGCTGCAAGAGCCTATAACGCAACACTCACCAATGACCGGGAATATATTGCTTATGGCGACGAGGATGAGAGCAGAATGGATATTCTCGATGTGGGAGATATCCTGGGCTATATTGAGATTCCCAAGATTGATGTAAGCCTGCCAATCTATGAAGGTACTTCAGAGGCAGTTTTACAGAAGGGAGTCGGTCATCGTAGAAATACTTCGCTGCCGGTTGGGGGAAAAGGAAGCCATGTGGCCTTATCGGCACACAGAGGATTGCCCTCAGCCAAGCTTTTTACCGACTTGGATGAGCTGGAAGAGGGAGATCTCTTTTATCTCTATGTTCTGGATGAGACGTTGGCTTATGAGGTGGATCAAATTCTGGTCACAGAACCCCACATTACCCATGAACTTGATATTGACAAAGAAGAAGACTATGTGACGTTGATTACCTGTACCCCTTATGGAATTAACAGCCACAGACTGTTGGTTCGGGGAAAACGTATTCCCTATGCGGAGAAAACAGCGGATCAGCTGGATGAGACATATCAGGTGGAACCGGAAGTAAACTGGTATTTTGTGGTTTGCGTACTGTCCTGCATGACAGAAGTCGGTTTGGTGGGTGTGTTCATAAGATGGATGATTCGTCGCAGGAGATTTTAAGGTACAGAAAGGGAGCAACTCATGAGGAGATTTTTTACTATCATAAAAAGCAGCATTGCGCTCCTGTGTTTTTTGGTACTTTCCGGGCATCTTTTTAGTTTGGATGCACAGGCGGAGGGATCGTATTCGTTTTCTGTGATTGATCAGGAAATGACAGGATCTATTACGGTAGAACAATGTGTATTTGATTATGAAAGCGGATATCAGCCGCTTAGAGCAGCGGGTGTGGAGTACCAGATTACTTATCTGACCAGGTTGGATCAAACAGAGGTGAAAGCGCAGGATGCGGACTTCTTTCAAACCACAAAGACAACCGGGGAAGATGGTATTGTAATATTTGAAGATCTGGCGCTGGGAACTTATCGGTTGGAAGTGACCGGAGGGATGCCGGAAGGTTACAGGGTAGGGAACCCTTTTCAGGTAAGTGTGCCTGCATTGAACGAATCAGAGGTTACTTATGACGGAGTTACCTATGACCCGGGTATGATCTGGGAATACGATGTGAAAGCAAGGCCAAAAAGTGAACCGGAGTGGGGAGCGGTGCGCCTGATTAAATACGACTCCAGAACCGGAGAAAGCCTGGAAGGGGCCGTTTTTGTACTCTATGATGAAAATGGTGAAATCTGTCATACCGTATCCGGGAAAGATGTGGAGCTGACCACAGATGAGCAGGGAAGAATTGAAGTTTATCGGCTAGCCTATGGGAATTACTATTTCCAGGAGGTAGAGGCACCGGAGGGGTATGAAAAGTCAGATGAGAAGGTGGAATTTCGTATTACGAAGTCTTATGTAGAAGGAGATGAATCCACGATTGAACTGGTTACCATGGGGAATAAGGCAATCGAAGAATCCGATGAGCCTTCCACAGAGCCGGGGAATCCCAATAAACCGGAAAACCCCAAAGAACCGGAGGATCCAAATAAACCGCAGGATTCTACTTCAAATCCCAATACGCCCCCGAAAAGAGAGGTGATTAATCCACTGCTGGCAATAAAGACCGGAGATACTACGCAGATCGGCATCTGGGTGGGAGTCCTGGTGGTGGCGGCAGCGGCTCTGATCTGTTTAAGAAAGAAAGAGAGAAGACGGAAAAGAGAATAGAAAAGCTCAGAATCAGAAGATTTTGAGCTTTTTTTGTGGTATAATAAGCCTATGAAAGGAAAACGGCTGAATACAGCCTGTAAGAAGAATGTGCCGCTGACCATGGTATAAAAAGGCGACAGGAGAGGTGTGACATATGAGTAAGGTAGTTCAAGTGAGAGAACTGGCTATAGGAGAAGGCAGGCCTAAGATTTGCGTGCCTTTTATGGGAAAAACGGAAGCGGAGATCAAAGAAGCAGCCCAAAGTGTACTGGAGACCGGGGCAGATATGGCAGAGTGGAGAGCAGATTGTTTTGAAGGATTGTTTTGCCCGGAGAGAATGAAAGCAATGTGGCAGATGCTTCGGATTTTGTTGGGCGAAATGCCGCTGCTTTTTACCATTCGCACCAGGGCGGAGGGCGGAGAGGCAGATCCTTCTTTTGAGGATTATACCAGAGTGAATCTGGATGCCGTCACCAGTGGATGCGTGGATTTGGTTGACGTGGAAATTGCCAGGGGAGATGATGTAGCTTTTTTGATCGTGGAGTCAGCTCATGAACACGGGGTGAAAGTGATCGGCTCTTACCATGATTTTCAGAAGACTCCCAAGAAGGAAGATTTGATTATGAGGCTGTGTAAGATGCAGGAGGTGGAAACGGATATTGCCAAAATTGCAGTGATGCCTAAGAACCCAAGGGATGTGCTGGTTTTACTGGACGCTACACTGGCGATGAAGGAGCTCCACAACGAAACACCGGTGGTGACCATGGCTATGGGAGACCTTGGCAAGGTAACCAGAATCAGCGGAGAAATATTTGGCTCCTCCATCACCTTTGGGATGGCTGGAAATCCTTCTGCTCCGGGACAGATGCCGGTAAAAGAGCTGAGAGCCTGCATGAAATGTTTGAAAACGGATGAATTTGTCGATGAAAAATAAAATATTGCAGTCTTAATTTGACAAACTTTGCACTCCCTTTCCTCTATAATAGTATTTGTTTTGAAAGATACTCCAGGGGACAGGGGGTGTTTTGTGTATTATGAGTTCTATGTAGATATATTTTTTTTGGAAAATATATTCATGGATTTCACATTGTTGCTGCTGACCGGGCAGATTCTTCACTGGAAAAGGAGGCCCGGCAGGATCTTACTTGGAAGTTTTACCGGGGCAATGGGAGCCATAGGACTTCTGATGCTGCCAGCGCAGGGATTTTTTGTCACTTTTTGTTTCGGGTATGTGATGACCAGCGCATTGATGATCAGGATTGCGTTTGCCACCCAGGGGAAGAGACAGCTGATCAAAGGAATTTTGTATCTGTATGGGATCACGTTCCTCACCGGTGGGATTTTTCAGATGCTCTTTTCCAGGATTACGCTGCCGATAGTATTGGCTGGATGCTTTAGCATTCTGATTCTGATACTTTTACTGGAGGGGGTTCGGGGGCTGAAATACAAAACGCAGAGTATCTACGATGTCACTTTATCTTATCATCAGCGTTCCAGGACAGTAAAAGGACTCAGGGATACCGGTAACCGTCTGAAAGAACCGATTTTCGGAAGGCCGGTCTGTGTGGCGGACGCACAGGTAATGAGAGAATTGTTGGATGAACACGCAAAGATTTTTTATATCCCCTACCATTCCATAGGGAAGAAGAGGGGAATTTTGCCAGGTATCACCCTGGACTTTATGGAGATCCAAAGAGATCGCGCAGCCCAGAGAATCGAACATCCTGTGGTGGCCATCAGCAAAGAGCCTGTCAGCAGTCAGGGAGAGTATCGAATCTTATTGAACCCGATGATAATAGATGAGTAGGAGGATGAGAATATGGTCATCAAGGTTGCAATGCCGCATCATTTTCAGCTTCGGATGGTTTCCAGCTGGCCAAGTTTGTTGTTTCACAGGCCAAACGACGTTCATTATATAGGGGGAAGTGAAGTACTTCCGGCACCTTTGGAACCGGAACAGGAGGCCAAAGCGATTGAGAGTCTGGGTACCCCCAGAGAAGACGAGGCCAGATCCAGACTGATCGAACACAATCTCAGATTGGTGGTATACATAGCGAAGAAATTTGATAATACGGGTGTGGGAGTGGAGGATTTGATTTCCATTGGAACTATAGGTCTGATCAAAGCCATCAATACTTTTAAGCCGGATAAGAAAATCAAGCTGGCTACCTATGCTTCCAGATGTATAGAAAATGAGATTTTAATGTATCTGCGCAGAAATAATAAGACAAAAATGGAAGTGTCCATTGATGAGCCTTTGAATGTGGATTGGGATGGAAATGAGTTGTTGTTGTCTGATATTTTAGGTACAGATGAGGATGTGATCTATAAGGATATGGAGACAGAGGTGGAAAAGAAGCTGTTGACAAAGGCAATCGGTAAGCTTTCTTCCAGGGAGCAGACGATTGTGAAGCTTCGGTTTGGTATCAATACCGCGGATGGAGAGGAGCGCACGCAGAAAGAGGTAGCAGATCTTCTGGGAATTTCTCAATCCTATATTTCCAGGTTAGAAAAGAAAATTATGAAACGCCTGAAAAAAGAAATCGTCCGGTTTGAATAAAGTATCCTCTTTTTGTCAAGGACTAAAACTTTATTAAATTTGGGCTTCAAGCGTATAGGTAAGCGCCATAGTGAGAATCATCTTACTAGAAACTAATTCTAGGAGGGTTCTAACTATGGCGCTTAATAAAGTTGAAATATGCGGTGTAAACACAGCAAAGCTTCCGATTCTGTCCAATGAAGAAAAGGAAGCTTTGTTTGTTCGAATTAAGGCGGGAGACGAGGAAGCCAGAGAATTATATATAAAGGGAAATTTAAGGCTGGTTTTAAGCGTAATCAAGCGATTTGGAAGCAGCAATGAAAATGCGGACGATTTGTTTCAGATCGGATGTATCGGGCTGATGAAGGCCATAGATAACTTTAATCTGGAGTTGGGGGTACGCTTCAGTACCTATGCAGTACCTATGATTATTGGTGAAATCCGAAGATATCTGAGAGACAATAATTCCATCCGGGTGAGCCGATCGCTCAGGGATACCGCTTATAAAGCGATCTATGCCAAAGAAGGATACGTAAAGAAGCATCTGAAGGAACCTACAATCCACGAGATTGCTGAAGAAATCGGAATTTCCAAGGAGGATATCGTATTTGCCATGGATGCCATTCAGACGCCTATGAGCCTGTATGATCCGGTGTATACGGAGGGCGGAGATACTCTTTATGTGATGGATCAGATCAGCGATAAAAAAAGCAGGGAGGAAAACTGGGTGGAGTCCATTTCCTTAAGCGAGGCAGTGAAAAGGCTTGGGGAGCGGGAGCGCCATATCATAGAGTTGCGCTTCTATGAGGGAAAGACCCAGATGGAAGTGGCAAAGGAGATTAATATCTCCCAGGCCCAGGTCAGCAGGTTGGAAAAAAGTGCCTTAAAAAGTATGAGGGCCTACCTGCGTTAAGATACTATTACGCAGGCAGGCCCCAAGAAAAATGCCTATTCTCTTGAGTAGACTGCCGCCTTTTGGGCTGTGGCCCAGGGGCGGTAGATCACCAGATAACAGATGCAGTTTAAGATCAAAGCGCCAAGAACATCGATCACCGAATGCTGTTTTAAAAACATGGTGGACAAGATGATGGATACGCACAGAACAAAAGATAAAAGCACGACCCAGCGTTTCTTTTTCAGTGTCTCGCAGTTCATCACTGCCATATGAGCTGCCACAGAGTTGAAGACGTGGATACTCGGAAAAATATTCGTAGGAGTGTCTATACTATAGAGATATTCCACCAGTCTGGTAAAGAAGTTGTCTCTGGCAATATAGAGGGGACGCAGTTCATGTCCATTGGGAAATATAAAGGACACAATCAGAAACAGTGTCATTCCAATGCCGAGATTGGTAATATAAGCGTAATACTCTCCCTTATTTTTGTTCCAAAACATAAAGTAAAAAAGTGTTACTGCAATATACAGAAACCACAAAAAGTAAGGAATAATAAAGTATTCACAAAACGGAATGTAGCTGTCTATTTTCGAATAGAGAATATGAATACGTTCATCCGGGCGCCCCTCAAGGAAAGCGAACATCGCCATATAGAATATAAAATAGACAGGTACAATCCAAATATGGAGATTCTTTTTCAAAAACTTCATGCTAGATGCCTCCAATACAGATTGTCTTTTCCAGGAGATTATAGCACAGGAAAAAAAACCGCACAATGTTCTTTTGTTTTATTTAAGAAACTTTAGAGAATCCTTAAGCCTTCTTCCATGGAACCATCTCATGACAGAGGAAATCGAAAGGAATCTTAAGATTTCAGAAACGGAAATAAGAAAATTTTACTTGTCATTCGCCCCAAAAGATGAGAAAATGAATTGGATTACGAAAACATAAGGGGAGATTTACGAATGAGCAATGAGTACAGGAAACAGGAAGAAACGGAACTGGGAATGCGTGCGGCAGCTGAACGCAGACGCAGGCGACGGCAGCAGCGCAGGCGGGCGATGATACTAAGGTGTATCATATTTGCAGTCCTTTTGGTTTTGCTGGTGGCGGTGGTGGTTATTGCCGTTAGGGCGATTAAAGGACCGGAACAGGAAGGAAAACCTGTGAACGCCACGGTTCGTCAGGAAGAAGAGACCAAGGAAGATCAGACAGTGAAGGAAACAGAGAGCGAGACCAGGCCTTCAGATGATAAGACAGCACTTATGGAGGAGGCTGATTTGATGGCGGCCGGATACGATTACGACGGAGCTATAGACTTGCTGAAGACCATACCGGGATACGAGTCGGATCCGGAGATTACAGAGGCAATCAGCGGCTATGAGTCCACAAAGGCCAGCTGCGTCCCTGTAAATGTGGATCAGGTGCCGCATATTTTCTACCATTCTCTGATCAATGACACGGACAGGGCCTTCAATGTGGCCACGCTGGGGCAGGCCCAGGTGGATGGTATGAATGCCTGGATGACCACCGTGGAGGAGTTTGACAAGATTACGCAGCAAATGTACGATAATGGATATGTCTTTGTGCGGTTGCGGGATCTGGTGGTAGAGACCAAAGACGAAAATGGAAATGTGAAATTTGAGAAAAATACGAATCTCATGTTGCCTCCCGGCAAAAAAGCGGTGGTATTGTCTGTGGATGACTTAAGTTATTACCATTCTTACGAGGCTGCAGGCTATCCTGATAAGCTGGTATTGGATGAAGAGGGTAAGGTAAAGTGCCATTACGTGAAATCCGACGGCACCGAGGAGGTGGGGGATTTTGATGTGGTACCCAGATTGAATGCCTTTCTGGAGGAACATCCCGACGGAGCGTATAAGGGGGCAAGAGGAATGATTGCCCTGACCGGGTACGATGGCGTTTTCGGTTACCGCACGGACGTGGCATATAAGACAGGAGAAAAACTGACCCAGGATCAAAGCGACTGGCTGGCAAAACATCCGGATTTTAACTGGGATCAGGAGGTGGAAGAAGCCAAGAAGATTGCAGAGGCGATCAAAGAGAGTGGCTGGGAATTTGCCAGCCATACCTGGGGGCATTTAAGTGTGACGAACCGCACAGTAGAAGAGTTAAAGACGGATAATGAGAAATGGGTTGCCACGGTACAAAATATTGTGGGACCTGTGGATACGATTATCTTTGCTCACGGCAATGATATCGGAGACTGGCAGGATTACAGCCAGGATAACGAGAAGTTCCAGTACTATAAGAGCGTAGGGTATAATTTCTTCTGCAATGTGGATGGTTCTACCCCTTACTGGGTACAGATCCGGGACAATTATGTGAGACAGGGAAGAATTGATCTGGATGGTTTTATGTTGTATAAGGCCAGTACCGGACAGACGGATGTCTTAGACGGCATGTTTGACGCATCCCAGGTATTCGATAGCAGAAGACCCACTCCAGTGGTGGCGAACGGAGAATCTTAAGAAACAGGAGAGAAACTCTGTGCAGGAGGATAAAACCGAATGCATAGGGTTTTCTTTTGCTCTGGAAAAAAGAGAAATACCCCGCCCGCGACGCCGTTGCCGCAGACGGGATATTTTAAGGGGAGGATAAGTATTAATCTTATCTTTTGTATTCGATTTTTCCCGTTGGAGGGGGATCCAACAAGGAAGCATACGCGGTAATCTGATAAGAATGCCGGTGCCTTTGCTCCGACTGTTTTCTTATGAGATTAGTCATAGTATATCCGGGTTTTAAAATCCTATACAAATCTTAAGAAAAAAATAGATATTTTTTAGAGAAGAAATTTTATAATAGAAAAACAGGCAAAACCTATCCCGGTTAAAAGGGAAATCAGGAAGAAAAGAGGAGTGTTTATGGAGGAATTGATCAAGGTGGTGGACCTTTGTAAGGTCTATAATCCGGGAGAGAACGAGGTCAGGGCTCTGGATCATGTGAATCTGTCCGTTGGAAGGGGAGAATTTGTGGCGATCATCGGCCAGTCCGGATCCGGAAAGTCCACTCTGATGAATATGCTGGGGTGTCTGGATATTCCCACATCCGGTACGTACTACCTAAATGGCACAGATGTGTCCACCATGAAAGACAATGACCTGTCGGCCATTCGAAACCGGGAGATTGGATTTATCTTTCAGGGATTTAATTTGATCAGTAATCTGACGGCGTTGGAAAATGTGGAACTTCCTTTGATCTACCGGGGAGTCGACCGCAGACATCGAAAGAAGTTGGCGGAGGAATCGCTGAAGATGGTGGGACTGGAGAAGCGAATGTCCCATAAGCCTGCGGAAATGTCAGGAGGCCAGCAGCAAAGAGTGGCGATTGCCAGGGCCATTGCCCCCAAGCCTCCTGTGATTCTTGCAGACGAACCCACGGGAAACTTAGATTCTGCGTCCAGTCGGGAGATTATGGACATTTTAAAGGAATTGCACAGGGGAGGAAGAACCGTGGTGCTGATTACCCACGATAATGGAATTGCCGAACAGGCAAAGCGGGTTGTAAGAATTTTAGACGGGAAGATCGAATCAGATGTGATCCATGAGGAGTGAAAAAATGAAGAAGAAAAAGCAGTTAGGTATTTTAATTGGAGCGGTTCTTTTAATTGTCGCAGTGGCGGCGGTGGGTAAAAATCTGTTTACGACTGCCACAGGAGGGGAGGCTTCGCTGCCTCAGGTTGAAGTTGCAACCGCCAAAACAGGGCAGGTGGAGGAGCGGCTAGATGCCAGCGGAACCGTGGTCAGCGACCGGGTGAAGGTGTTCTTTTCACCGGTCAATGCCACGATAGACCGGTTGAATGTTCAGGTGGGAGATGTGGTGGATGAGGGAGAGACCTTGCTCACCTTCAATCTGGATGATTTAAAGGAACAGAATGAAAAGGCAGAGCTTACAAAGCAGGCAGCGGATTATGGAAATCAGGATACCATTAACAAAGCCAACGCAGCTGCCGGCAGACAGGCCCAGGCGGCTGCAGATGCGAAAACACTGGAAAGCCAGGTGGCGGCCAAGGAGCAGGAGGTAGCCGACTTAAAAGCTGCCATAGCGGATGCCGGCAAACAGGCACAGCAGGATGCCGAAAAGGAGGCCGAAAAGACGCAAAAGAAGGCTCAGGAGGCTTGCAAGAAGGCATCAAAGGAGTATCAAAAGCAGGTGAAAGCGGCCGCAAAAGCAGAAGCGAAATGCCAGGATCTGGTCAATAGCGCTCAGGCTGCCTATAACACAGCGAAGGCAGAGTATGAGATTGCCTTTGCTTCCTGGAATGGTGAGTCCAATCCGCAGACAAAAGAAGCCAAGGAAAAGGCCTTGAGAGAAAAGAATGAGGCCGTCAATGGAGCCCAGACGGCGTTGAATCAAGCCGAGGCCAGTCTGAAACAGGCTTCAGAGGGAAGGAAAAA
>UMLF01026193.1_pt1 | contig 14531 bp, 10 predicted proteins | sample 1966501 | NCBI WGS metagenome assembly UMLF01 (sample SAMEA4836194, study PRJEB28245) | human gut metagenome | biome: gut microbiome; material: fecal sample | place: Denmark | collected 2008 | reverse complement strand
GTGCAAAAGTACTGCTGTAAAACATATTTTCCAAATGTTTTCACAACTTTTTTACAACTATTTTTTACTTTCCTTGATTGTCAAGGTTTTATAAATGCTCTTTTTTCCCCTCTCGGATCGGGTTCTTCCTTTTCACTCTCTTTAAATTGTCAATTCTCAAAAAGCTGGCGTGTTTTTACCAATTCGCGCCGGCTTTTCAGCAATATACGCCGGCTTTTTATCATTTTATGCCTACCTTTCTAAATCAAATAAACGGGAATCGATTTCAATCCTCACTAGATTTACTTTCGATTTCCGTTTATCTTGATTGTATTCTTCTATTATATACCTACTATTACCATAGGCGATTTTTCTTTATACCCTTCACACACCTATTCATTCTCCTAATATTCAACTACTTCCCGTGAAGGGTGTGAAGATCGGAGGTTATTCTTCAACAGGCTCACCAAAAAGAGTTGCTGAAGATGCTCTTTGGATTTTAACTCGAATGAATTGACCTACATGAAAATTCTTCTTATCGAAAATCACCACTTTATTCTGACTGGTACGTCCAAATAACTGCTCACGTGAACGCTTAGAATAACCCTCAATCAGAACTTCAAATACTTTTCCTATATCGCGCAGATTGCTTTCTTCTGATAATTTATTCTGCAAATCGATCATTTCCTGCAAACGACGTACTTTAACTTCTTCCGGAACATCATCTTCCAAATGCTTAGCAGCATACGTTCCCGGACGTTCTGAATATTTAAACAGGTAGGCACTGTCGTAACCCACTTCACGCATCAAAGATAATGTTTCCTGGAAATCTTCTTCTGTTTCCGAATGGAATCCACAGAATAAATCGGTTGAAATCGCACACTCAGGCAATATTCTGCGAATAGCTGCAATCCGATCCAAATACCATTCGCGAGTGTATTTACGATTCATCACTTTCAGAATTTTAGAGCTACCCGATTGAGCCGGCAAATGAATATACTGACATATATTCGGATACTTAGCAATTACATGCAATGTTTCGTCGCTCATATCTTTGGGATGAGACGTTACAAAACGAATACGCATGTTGGGAGCTTCGAGAGCTACTTTCTCCAATAAAGAAGAGAAATTCACTTGTTCGCCGTCCTGTTCATATAAATAAGAGTTGACATTCTGTCCCAGCAAGGTTACTTCTTTAAAACCTTTATCACGCATATCCCGAATTTCATTCAGAATACTATTCACTTCCCTACTGCGTTCGCGTCCGCGTGTATAAGGAACAATACAATAAGAACAGAAATTATTACAACCACGCATGATTGATACGAAACCCGAAATATGAACCCCCGGCAACTTCAGCGGCATTACATCTTTATAGGTTTCTTGTGTAGAAAGTTCTACATTAATAACCTTCTCTCCATTTTCAGCCGCAGCAATCAAATTAGGTAGATCCATGTATGAATCAGGACCTGCAACCAAATCCACGTGATGATTGGCTATCAAATCTTCTTTGACACGTTCGGCCATACAACCCAACACACCAACCAACAAATGTTTCTTTTTCCGCTTCAACGACTGGAAATACTGCAAACGCCCTAAAACTTTCTGCTCAGCATTGTCGCGGACAGAGCAAGTATTGACAAAAATTGCATCAGCATCCTGAATCTCTTCCGTCATTTCATAGCCAGCCATTTGCATAACAGATGCTACAACTTCACTGTCTGCCACATTCATTTGGCAACCATACGTTTCGATAAAAAGCTTTTTTTCAACGTTTTCAGCAGCAGATTTTAAGTCCGCGCCATTTTCATTCTTTTCCATAATAAAACATCAATATTTAAAAGTATGTTAAATATAAAATTTTATCACAAATATATTTGCACAGCTCAAAAACAAGCTTTACATTTGCAATACGAAAAACGTAAATTTTTTCATAGTTAAGGTTTTGGTTTGAGTAAGGGTGGCTGTGAAGTTACCCTTATTCGTTTTTATAAAGGTTACTTTCTCTTTATTACTCAACAGAATATTATTCATAAATCCTCGCTAATTAAAAATTTCTATGTACATTTGGGAGTGCAAATATACAGAAAAGTTATGGATAATCTTGGAGAAGTTATATACATTATAATATTAATAGCCTTTATAGCCAAAGGCTTGCTCAGTGCTGTCAAAAAAGCATTAACGCAATCGCCCGAAGAGCATTTACCTCCATTTAATCCACAACAAAAACCGCAAACAATCTCTCCAGCAGACAGACAGCCTAAAAGTATGCAGGAAAATCAGCCTGCAGAAAAGTCGTTGCTAGAAACAATCTTTGGTCCGGAAATACAGGACACTACTCCTCAAAAACCGGCCAAAAAGAAAAAGAACAAACAGAAAGCGAAAAATATACAGCCAACTTACACGAAGCAAAAAGAAGACAATCAGTTAGCTGATACAACAGAAATAGGCAATGAAGATTCGTTACCCAATATGGCGCCTTTTCAAAACGCAGATGATCTGAAGCGAGCAGTCATCTATTCTGAAATATTAAATCGGAAATACAGTTGATTATAGACGGTCCATTGTTGTTATTTTTGTAAGTTTGCAAACAAATTTAGAATATTACCTAAAATATAAATATCATGGCTTTAAAATTTATGACAGCAGAAGAAGCTGCTGCTTTCGTTCACAATGACGATAATGTCGGTTTCAGTGGTTTTACTCCCGCAGGATGCCCGAAAGTGGTTCCGGGCGCTATTGCCAGAAAGGCAATTGAAGAACACGAAAAAGGAAATCCATTTAAAATCGGCATGTTTACAGGTGCTTCTACAGGTGATAAACTGGATGGAGAACTGGCTCGTGCCAATGCAATTAAATTCCGTACTCCGTATCAATCGAATAAAGATTTGCGTAATGCGTTAAACGCACACCAAGCAGAATATTTCGATATGCACCTGTCGGAACTGGCACAAGACTTACGTTATGGTTTCTTAGGAAAAATCGATGTTGCCATTGTTGAAGCTGCCGATGTGACAGAAGATGGTGAAATCGTTCCGACTTGCGGTGTGGGTATTCTGCCTACTATCTGCCGTATGGCCGACCGCATCATCGTTGAATTAAATGACAAACATCCGAAGGAAATCCGTGGTATGCACGATATTTACGAACCGGCTGATCCTCCTTACCGTCGTGAAATCCCAGTATTTACTCCGTCAGACCGTATCGGTTTGCCGTATGTAAAGGTTGATCCGGCTAAAATCGTAGGTGTTGTTAAGACAAGCGAACCCAATGAAGGCAAACCTTTCGCTCCGCTGGATGATGCAACATTGGCTATCGGTAAGAATGTAGCTGATTTCTTGGTAAGCGAAATCCGTGCTGGCCGTCTGCCGAAAGAATTTGTTCCGGTACAGAGTGGTGTAGGTAATGTAGCCAACGCCGTATTGGGTTGCATGGGTGAAAACGAAGAAATCCCAGCATTCAACGTTTATACAGAAGTTATCCAAGATGCCGTTATCAAATTGATGAAAGAAGGTCGCGTTAAATTCGCCAGCGGTTGCTCTCTGTCAGTCAGCAACGAGGCAATCGACGATATTTACAGTCACCTTGATTTCTTCAAAGACAAGATTTTGTTGCGTCCGCAGGAAATTTCAAACAATCCGGAAGTGGCTCGCCGTCTGGGCTTGATCGCAATGAATACGGCTTTGGAAGCTGATATCTTCGGAAACGTTAACTCAACACACGTATTGGGTACGAAGATGATGAATGGTATCGGTGGTTCGGGCGACTTTACCCGTTCGGCTATGCTGTCAATCTTCACTACTCCTTCTACGGCTAAAGATGGTAAGATCAGTTCATTTGTTCCGATGGTTTCTCACTTGGATCACAGCGAACACTCTGTTAAGATCATCATTACTGAATACGGTGTTGCCGACTTGCGTGGTAAATCACCTATCCAGCGTGCACGTTGCATCATCGACAACTGCGTTCATCCGGATTACCGTCCATTGTTAAACGAATACCTTGAAATGGGTATCAAGGGACAAACTCCGCAGAACTTGAAATGCTGTTTCGCTTTCCATGAAGAGTTTGCCAAGAGCGGCGATATGCACAATGTAAAATGGGAAGAATATAATAAATAAGTAAACCGATGCAAGTCCCGGTTTTTTGGACTTGACTGAATATAATGTTTTCTTCACGGCAGCTTTCTCCTTCGAGAGTAAGCCGCCATAAAGGTTTTCTCTTTATTTTTCGTAGTGATACGAGGAATAAGGAGAAGCCTTTTTTCTTTTAAACACCCTCCTCTCTGTTAAAATATGTCTATATTTGGCCGGCCGAGGCCTACGAAGCTTTGAAAACGTGCGTTGGCAAACCGTCCGAAGGCGACGAAGCCATGAAAACGAACGTTTTCAAACCTTCAGAGGGCGACGAAGCCATAAAAACGAGCATTTTCAAACCTTCTGAAGCCTACGGAGAGAAGAAAACGAGATTTTTCACTATTTTTCCAGCCTCCGCTGGTTTGCCAACGATATTTTTCATACCTTAGAAACCGTTGGGCGTATGCCCGATATGCCCGGACTAAAAGATATAGGAATAATTATTTTAAACGAAAACGAATATGGTAGAACAAATCCGATCATTCGGTATGACAAAGATGACCGTCGGCTCGAGCTGCGACTTCCACACGAAAGTGGTGCAATTTATCGACGAGACCGGAGACGACTTGCTTCACATCAAGACGCAAGCCCCCGTGTACAAGGAAAAGACCGAATTGTTACAATCTATCGTGAACCGTCAACTAGGCTTTGTGGCAACAGCCGATATGAAAAAAGCAGATCGCAAACGCGACAATGCTGCCGGAACTATCTGCGCTGTAACAACGGACTATAAGACCAGCCCCGTAGCCGAAAAGCAGGAGGCTGCCGAGTTTCTCGATCCGCAACTTTCTCCCTATCGGGGAATCCGTAATCACGAATACACCAAGCAAACAGCCGAAATAAAAGGCATGTTGGCAATATTGGCTCTTGAAGAGAACATGGATGCATTACAAACACTTGGTTTAACGGAAGAAGTGGAAGCCCTGCGCGAAGCAAACACAGCTTTCGAAGCGGCATTTCTTGCTAAAGGTTTAGAAATGAATGCTAAAAGCCAACTATCGGACATTGACACGAAAACATTACTCAACGAAACAAACGCCTTATATCAGGAGATTGTTAAAATCGTCAATGCCTACGCGATTGTCGACACGAACGCTGGCGTGCGAGAATTTATCACAAAAGTAAACGGTTTGGTGGGCATGTACGCCAATATTGCAGGCAGTGCCCAAACAGTCGGAACAGCCCCAGAAGGCGACGGGGCAGAATTTCCCGACACTTGATAAACGCGGCATCTATCGGGCAAGATGCCTAAGCCAATAAAACCGCGGCGGTCCTTTTCGGGAACCGCCGCGGTTGTTATTTGAAAAACGCAACCCCAGGAATAGGCTACGTATGCTGCTTAATACTGAACGGTCAATGTATCCCTTACCTTCAGGCTGACCGTGATCGTTCCATCCACTACCGGAAGGGAAATGGCTTTTTGGTTCACCAACAAGCTGAGAGGCGAAGCATCCTTGCGCGGGAGTTTGATATGGAAACTGCCTTCGTGAGTAGCCTTCACCGTCATCCACTCGACTGCACCTTCTTTCCATTCTGCCGACACTTCGGCGCCACCCAAGGCTTTCAATCCCGAAAAACTACCGTTTGCCCAAGCAGTAGGCAAAGCCGGAAGCACTTCTATACAACCATGCTGGCTTTGGAGCAACATCTCTGCCACACCGGCACAACCACCAAAGTTACCATCGATCTGGAAAGGAGGATGCGCACAGAAAAGATTCGGATACGTACCTCCACCGTTCACCATGTTGGTTTTAGTATCCACACAAGGACGCAACAAATCCGTCAACAACTTCCAGGCATGGTTGCCGTCCCGCAAGCGAGCCCAGAAATTAATCTTCCACGCCATCGACCAACCCGTGCTTTCATCACCCCGGGCAAGCAACGTCTTGCGTGCCGCTTCGGCCAGTTCAGGCGTCTTGTCCAAAGAGATTTCATTTCCCGGATAGAGACCATACAAATGAGAAACATGACGGTGATGGGGTTCCACTTCCTCGTACTCCTGCAACCATTCCATGATACGTCCGTCACGCCCGATCGAAGTCGGCATCAAACGAGCCTTCTTGGCAACCAACACCTGGGCAAAGTCGCTATCCACCCCCAAGATAGCAGCCGCATTGATCGTATTGGTAAACAACTCGCGAATGATCTGGTTGTCCATCGTCGAACCGGCACAAATGCTGGCTGTATTCCCATTTGGCAGGCGATAAGCATTCTCCGGCGAAGTAGTCGGAGCTGTCACCAAGTATTTCGTCTTCGGATCTTCTACCAGCATATCGACAAAGAACTGAGCCGCCCCGCGCATGACCGGATAGACATCTGCCAGATAAGCCGAATCCCGTGTATATAAATAATGTGTATATAAATGCTCGCACAACCAAGCTGCCGAAGTATTGGTTGCACCCCACGACGGATGTTCGCCCGGCGCAGTAAACTCCCAGACATTTCCCAGAATATGCGTTACCCATCCTTTGGCATTATAATATGCCTTCGCCGTACGTTCGCCACTTGCCACCTGCTGCTTGGTCCACTCAATCAGCGGAAGATGCAATTCCGACAAGTTGGTTACCTCGGCCGGCCAATGATTCATCTGTAAATTAATATTCAGGTGATAATCACCATTCCAAGGCGTATGGATCGTATTACACCACAAGCCCTGCAAATTAGGAGGCAGTAATCCCACACGGGTAGAAGAAATCAGCAAATACCGCCCGAACTGAAAATACAAAGCTTGCAAACCCGGATCATTCTTATCCTGCGCAAAAGCAGCCAAGCGGCGATCAATCGGCCAATTTTCCCGTTCGGAAGAACCCAAATCCAAGGTTACTCGATTGAAATATTGCTGATACGCCGAGATATGTTCACGCTCAAGCGCAGCATAAGTCTTTCCAGAAGCCTGCTCCAACAACCGAGAAACCTGTCCGGCATAATCAGGCTGGAAATAATCCGTTGCCATACTCACCAGCAAGATTGCCTCCGAGGCATCTTTAATCGAAACCCTTCCGTCTTGAGCCGTCATCGAACCACCTTTAGGTAACAGCACACGAGCACAAGCGGCAAACTTCATTCCCCGGCAAGCTGTTGTGTCTACTCCATCTGGCAACTGTCCTTCGAGCCACAAATCATTCCCTTCCAAACGCAGCGAAGCATGTTCCGGACGATTCATGGTAAACGAGAAATTCAATGCCTTCTCTACGTCAGCTGTCAGATGGATCACCCCTACATCCTGCGTAAAAGAAGTAAACGATTCACGTACAAAAGAGACACCGCCACGCTTGAAAGACGTTGTTGTCACCGCTTCCTGCAAATCCAGCTGCCTACGGTAATTACTCACCGAATCAGCGGAAGCATACGCATAATCAATCTCTAGATTTCCGAACAACTGATAACTTCCGTAAGGAACATTCGCACCATCACCTTGTCCGCTTCCGGCACCTTTACAAACAAAAGTCTGATACATTAACTGTTGCGCCTCATCATTCCGGCCTTCAAACAGCAAACGGCGAATTGTCGGAAGAGAATAACTAGCTTGCGGATTATCCGTATCCTGTTTACTACCCGACCATAGAGAAATTTCATTCAACACCACTTTCTCTTTTTCCAGACCACCATCCGGCATCATCCCCAGACGTCCGTTTCCCAAGGGAAAAGTCTCTTCCCACATCCGAGCTGGCCTATCGAAAAAATAGGCAGTCGAACTGGCTGTTTTCACTTTTACTTCCTTGCAGGCAAATAACCCGGCAAGCAATAAAAAAGCACAACAGCCATCCATGATTTTCATTACTAGTTTTTTCATCTCTTATTTTGATTAAGTTAGAAACTCTGCATGTCGCACAATCGCTTATAATAACCATCCAGCTTCAATAAATCTTCATGGCATCCACGTTCCACGATCTCACCTTCGTGCATTACACATATTTCATCGGCATTCTTAATAGTCGACAAACGGTGTGCGATAACGATCGTCGTTCGGTTACGCATTAAATTTTCCAAGGCTTCCTGCACAAGATGTTCCGATTCTGTATCCAATGCCGAGGTTGCCTCGTCCAGAATCAAAATCGGCGGATTCTTCAAGATCGCCCGCGCAATACTGATACGCTGCCTTTGCCCACCGGACAATTTTCCTCCACGGTCACCAATATTGGTATCGTATCCATGCTCCGAAGCCATGATAAAATCGTGGGCATTGGCGATTTTGGCTGCTTCTTCCACTTGCTCCCGTGTGGCACCTTCCACACCAAAAGCAATATTATTGAAGAAAGTATCATTAAACAGAATCGCCTCCTGATTGACATTTCCCATCAAGCCACGCAGATCCACCAGTTTCACCTGACGGATATCCGTATCATCAATCGCTATCGAACCTTCCGTTACATCATAGAAACGAGGTAACAAATCAACTAACGTGCTCTTTCCCGAGCCCGACTGCCCTACTAAAGCCACCGTTTTACCTTTCGGAATCGTCAGATTAATTCCTTTCAACACCCAATCATTCCGATAGCGGAACCAAACATTCCGATATTCGATAGCATGGGTAAATTTCACTGGCTTGGGTTGTTCCGGATCATTGATATCCGATTGAGCCATCAGAATTTTGTCGATTCGAGTCATTGAAGCCAAACCTTTCTGAATGGCATAGGCCGCCTTACTCAAATCTTTCGCCGGATTAATAATACTATAGAATATAACCAAATAATAAATAAAGGTAGCCGCATCAATCGAACTGTTATTGCTTAAGATTAATGAACCACCATACCATAAAACTACTGCGATCGTAGCCGTACCCAAAAATTCACTCATCGGATGAGCCATTTGCTGCCGACGATATACCCGTGTCGTTGTCTGACGAAACAGTTCGTTAGCCCGCTCAAAACGGTCTTGTATCTTTTTCTCAGCATTAAAAGCCTTGATAATACGCAAACCGCCTAAGGTTTCTTCGATCTGGCTCATCAAAGCGCCCCATTGCTGTTGTCCTTCCAGCGAACGACGCTTCAACTTCTTCCCTACTTGTCCCATCACATAACCAGCAAAAGGCAATAGGATAAACACGAATAAAGTCAGCTGCCAACTGATCAGAATCATTCCGATCAAATAAATCGAAATCAGAATCGGGTTCTTGAACAACATATCCAAGGAACTCATAATTGAGGCTTCTATCTCATTCACATCACCGGAGACACGCGCCAAGATATCACCTTTCCGCTCTTCCGAGAAAAAGCCCAACGAAAGCTGCGTAATCTTCCGATTGATCTGATTGCGAATATCTCGTACAACACCCGTTCGGATAGGAATCATCATATAAAAGGCCAAATACATCGAAGCCACCTTCAAGAAAGTCATGACAACCAAAAAGATGCCCAAAATAATCAGTGTAAACGAACCACCTTCACGTTCAATCAGATCACTTACAAACCAAAAGAAGTTATTCTTCCATATTTCCGGAAGAGCCTTCACTGAATCCCAATTAGCCCAGTCAACAATGACCGGCATATACGTATAAACACCCTTGTCTATCTTGAATAGAATCTGTAAAATCGGTATGATTAAGGCAAATGAGAATAAATTCAGAATGGCAGAAAGTATATTGAATAAAATATTACCCACTAAATACCTCTTATAAGGAGGGACAAAGCGCCTCAATATGCGCAGAAAATCTTTCATAAGCTTTTAATGATTTATATAACTATTTCTCTTCAGCCAGCTTACGAGCATGGATGAGTGTGCGAATTTATAAAATATTCCAGTAACCATCGCTGCAATTCCTGCTCATTACACCGCTTTTATACAAAATATTCAATTTAGTGAAAGCTATTTGCCCCACCTGCATAGTCGATTATTTGTTAATATGTAAAAACATTGTTCAAAAGTATCAAATTAATAAGTATCTTTACGACATTATAAATAATCTAAATCAGAAAAACAAATATGAGAATTACTTCTATTTTTATTTGCTCTCTACTAGGAGCATCTACACTGGCATACGCTGCCGACAATAAATCGAATATCTACAAAAAAGGATGGATTGATTTCAATAAGAACCAAAAGAAAGATATTTATGAAGATCCATCCCAACCACTGGAAGATCGTGTTAACGACCTGTTAAAGCAAATGACGTTAGAAGAAAAGACAGGTCAGCTATTGGCTGAATTCGGTTGGCCTCTCTTTAACAGACAGGGCGATAAGATAACATTAACCGATGAAGCACGCAAAGTCGTTGTTGAACACGGTACCGGAAGCCTTTGGGGATTCATGCGAGCAGATCCTTGGACTCAAAAGACATTAAAGAATGGGTTAAATACCCACTATGCTATCGAAGCGACGAATTTACTCCAACATTATTGCATTGAGGAAACCCGATTAGGCATTCCGATGTTCTTAGCCGAAGAATGTCCACATGGACATATGGCAATCGGAACTACCTCTTTTCCGACCGGTATCGGACAAGCTTCTACTTGGAATCCGGATCTATTACGTCAATTAGGAGCCGCTCAAGCAAAAGAAGTACGTAAACAAGGTGGACATATCGGATATGGTCCAGTAATTGACTTAGCTCGTGATCCTCGCTGGTCACGCGTAGAAGAAGGTTTTGGAGAAGATACATATCTATCCGGAGAATTAGGTAAGGCCGTTGTAGAAGGCATGCAGAATAATCCGGATTATCCGATCATATCAACTGTCAAACACTTCACCGCTTATGGATGGACAGAAGGCGGACATAACGGAGGTGCAGCACATATCGGAGAGAATGAAATGCAAGAAGTCGTTCTTCCATCATTCCGTAAAGTGGTCGAAGCCGGATTACTTTCTTTAATGACTTCCTACAATGAAGTTGATGGAGTACCTTGTACCGGGAATAAGAAATTAATTACTGATTTGGTAAAAGATACATGGGGATTCAAAGGCTTTGTTGTATCAGACTTATTCTCTATTGATGGTATGACAGGACATGGCGTAGCTGGAAACCTGAAAGAGGCAGCAGATCTGGCTTTTCAAGCAGGAGTTGAATCGGATTTAGGAGGACAAGCTTATCGAAAATTACCGGAACTAGTCAAAGAAGGTAAAGTTAGTGAACAACAAATAGACGAAGCTGTCAAGAAAATTCTACGTCTTAAATTTCAATGGAAGTTATTTGACGAACCTTTTACCAATCCGAAAAATGAATTATCCAAAGCAGAATTGAATGAACACCGTGCATTAGCCCGGGAAGTAGCTCGCCAATCTATCGTGTTGCTTAAGAATGAGAATCAAACCTTACCACTGCAGAAAGATAAGATCCGCTCTATTGCTGTTATAGGTCCGAATGCTGATACTCCTTATAATATGTTAGGTGATTATACAGCTCCTCAACCGGATGGTAGTGTTATTACCGTTCTTGATGGCATCAAAAACGCCTTGCCTAATGCAGAAGTCAATTATGCTAAAGGTTGTGCGATCCGGGACATGTCAGATGAAGGTATGGCAGAAGCTAAAGCTACCGCAGAAAAGAGTGATATCATAGTATTAGTTCTCGGAGGATCAAGTGCGCGCGATTTTTCTGCTGAATTCGAAGCTACCGGTGCAGCCAAAGCGAGTCGAAACGAATTAAGCGATATGGATAGTGGAGAAGGGAACGATCGTTGTACATTAGATTTACTTGGCCGACAAAATGAATTACTGGATCTAATGAAAGAAACGGGTAAACCACTGGTGGTCGTATTAATTAAAGGTCGCCCATTAGCCGTTGGTAACTGTCAGGAAAAAGCTGATGCTTTGCTGGATGCCTGGTATCCAGGAGCGGAAGGAGGTAATGCCATTGCAGATGTTCTTTTCGGAGACTATAATCCGGCCGGACGTTTAGCGGTTTCTGTACCTAAAAACGTCGGACAACTCCCTGTATTTTATAATCCGAAACGAGGTTCCAATCGCCGAGGTTATATCGAAGGAGATGCCAATCCTTTATATCCATTCGGATATGGATTAAGCTACACAACTTTCAGGTATGACAATGTAAAGGTTACTCCCGCCAACTCACAAATCAAAGTAGCTGTAACAGTTACCAATACGGGGAAATACGATGGAGACGAAGTTATTCAAGTGTATGTAAAAGATGTTGTTTCATCTCATAGCACACCCGAGAAAAACCTGAAAGCCTTTAAGCGAGAACATTTCAAAGCCGGAGAGAGCAAAACCGTAGAACTCCGGGTCGATAAAAAAGAGCTGGAATTATATCAAGGAAACGGTCTATGGAAACTGGAACCCGGAGAATTCGAGTTTATGGTAGGAAGTTCTTCCGAATCATTACCCTTAAAAGCTACAATTTCTTTATAACGGCTATTTTCATACTGGATTTATTATGTTCAAACTTATTCTAAGTATCTGACAATATAGGATCATGAACTAAACAAATAGACTTATGAAAAGGATAATCTTATTAATCACAATCATCGGATGGACAATTCATTCAGCCTTGTCTATCGAGATTAAACGAATGGAACCAACATATTGGTGGGTTGGAATGCAAAATCCAGAATTACAGTTGATGATCTATGGAGAAAATATTTCTGGTTCGGAAGTATCTATTGATTATCCTGGGATTAAGCTCAAAGAAGTTGTAAACGTAGAAAACCCCAATTTCCTATTCCTTTATCTTAACATATCCAAGGAAACCGCTCCTGGAACACTGAATATAATATTCCGTAAAGGAAAGGAAACACAAGTAAAGACCTTTGAGTTGAAAGAGCGAAACCGTAAAGCTGGAGCAGCTGGATTCTCTCCTGCGGACGTCATGTATTTGATTACACCAGACCGTTTCGCTAATGCGGATCCATCTAATGATAACTTAGACGATGTAAAAGTCGACCGTTCCAATCCAAATGCTCGCCATGGTGGTGATTTACGAGGAATTATCAACAAGCTGGATTATATTCGAGATTTAGGTTTCACTACCATTTGGCTGAATCCGGTATTGGAAAACAAAATGCCAGGTGGTTCATACCATGGATATGCCATCACTGATTTTTATCAGGTAGATCCTCGCTTCGGCAGTAATGAAGAATACATAGAGTTGGTAGACAAGGCACACGAAAAAGGAATGAAAGTAGTCATGGACATGATCTTCAATCATTGTGGTAGCTCACACTGGTGGATGAACGATTTACCTTGTTCTGATTGGCTGAATAATCAATCCCAATTCATGCAAACGACTCATTACAAATGGACGTTGATGGATATACATGCTCCTCAATCCGAAAAGGACAGGCTTGTCAAAGGCTGGTTCAGTAGAGGTATGCCAGATTTAAACCAACAGAATAGGCACTTGGCCCGTTATCTGATTCAGAACAGTATTTGGTGGATCGAATATGCCCGGATTGATGGTATCCGACAAGATACACATCCGTATGCTGATTATGACTTCATGGCAGAATGGTGTCAGGAAGTTGAAAAGGAATATCCGAACTTCAACATCGTGGGAGAAGCCTGGTATCCGAAAGGAAGTGCTTCTGCCTGGTGGCAACAAGGCTCGGCTCTCAATCATGCGGACAGTCATCTGAAGACAGTGATGGATTTCGATTTGACATTTACTAGCCAAAAGGCTTTTAACGAGAATTGTTCCAGCAATGAAGGATCAGAAAGCGGACTATTTAAGATTTATGAAGTGATTGCTCAGGATTTCTTATTCCCTAATCCGAATAACATTTTAATCTTTCTCGATAACCACGACATCAGCCGTTTCATGCAAAAGGATGAGAATGACCTACGCAGATATAAACAGGCCATTGCTTTCTTGCTGACAACCCGAGGTATTCCACAAATTTACTACGGAACAGAGATTCTGATGTATGGGAATAAGTCAGAAGGGGACGGAAATATCCGAAAAGACTTTCCCGGAGGTTGGGCTGGCGATCCCGTTGACGCATTCACGTCTTCCGGACGAACGGACCTGCAGAACCAAGCCTGGGATTATCTCAAGAGACTCTTGAACTGGAGAAAACAATCCGAAGCTGTCACCACAGGTCAATTGATTCATTACACTCCTGATGAAAGCGGCTGTTATGTTTATGCTCGTGTAAAAGGCAATCAAACAGTGCTTGTCGTGATGAATGGGACAAATGAAGATAGAATGCTAGATATGAATCGCTTCCACGAAGTTATACAAGGGAAACAAGTAGGAAAAGATGTAATCAGCGGCAAAACAATTGATATTACGAACGCAATGAACATTGCTGCCCGTGGTGTATATATTCTGGAACTATAAGAATTTACAAGTATCTGATAGCAGATTATACCGATAATAAGTAAATGGGCTGGCCTTGAATACGAAGCCAGCCCATTTCATTCTACCTAAAAGGAAATTCGACTTTATTCCGTTTTGAGTTTGTTAAACTCCAAAGGTTTATCGGTTGTTATGAAATCAACGCCCTGTTCAATCAATGATTGCAT
>UMLF01014591.1_pt1 | contig 14671 bp, 9 predicted proteins | sample 1966501 | NCBI WGS metagenome assembly UMLF01 (sample SAMEA4836194, study PRJEB28245) | human gut metagenome | biome: gut microbiome; material: fecal sample | place: Denmark | collected 2008 | reverse complement strand
TGGTATTTATTATCAATGAGCTGGACAAAGCGGCTTCAGGAAAAGGAAACGGCAATCCGGCGGATGTGCTGCTGACTTTATTGGACAACCTGGGCTTTACGGACAATTACATGGAATGTATGATTCCTACCGTTGGAGTATATCCCATTGCCACGGCTAATGATAAAGACCAGATAAGCGCTCCTCTTATGTCCCGGTTTGCGGTGATTGAGATTCCGGATTATACAGCTGAGGAGAAAAAGGTTATTTTCTCCAAATATGCCCTTCCCAAGGTGTTAAAGCGGATTGGCATGAGGGAGAATGAGTGTACTCTTACAGAGGAAGGGCTGGATGCGGTGATTGAGCTTCATAAGAACACCAGCGGAATCCGTGACCTGGAACAGGCGGCGGAGCATATTGCGGCCAATGCGCTGTATCAGATTGAAGTGAACCGTGTAGAGCATGTGGTTTTTGACGGAGAGATGGTGAGAAAGCTTCTCCGGCAGTAGTCTGGTTCCTGGATTTTATGATTTGATTAAAACACCCCTGTGGGACGCCCAGGTAAAGCTCCCGCAGGGGTGGATATTTTATTAGTCTGCTTTTGCTATTTCTGCAGAGTATTTCTATACTTCGGATTTTCCTATAAGTACAGTTTTTCCCTGAAAAGCAAATCCATATTTACGAATTCGATTTTTCGGTATGCCTTTAGACAGCAGCACCCTATCATATTGCCTTTCTTCTATTTGCTGCAGCGCAGCCTGAACTGTATCGGATAAATCCTTCTCATCTACAGAATCCAGAACCTTGAATTCCATAATTATTCCGTATCCGTCCTGGTTTTTAGGCTCCAGAAGAATATCGTATCGTCCAAACCCGCTTTCCCGGTTAGAGGTTATTGCATACTGATTTTCCAATTCTACCATCAACCCAAGCACAAATCCATGATAAAAACGTTCCGGCTCGGATTCCGCAGACGGCTTGTTTCCGGTGTCAAAAAAGCTGAAAGTGGACAAAGCTACCCGGTTCATATAGGCATTCATAGCTTTTAGGTCATCCTGAAGAAGAGCTTTAATAAATGCATTATAATTTGATGCGGTAGCAGCAAACCAGCCATGTACCATGTTTCGAAACATAACCATAACCTCAAAATTTGTTATGGAAAGTTCGTAGCTCGGTATCCATTCGGTATAGGAAGACTCCTGATGGCAGTGATTAGAAATTTTAAGATAACCGCTGGCCAGCAGAAGGCTCCAGATTGCATTTTCATCTAAATTCAGTTGATTATATACAATTTGCTCATCTATATGGATAACAATAGTTTCTCCTGCAAGCAAATGTTCGAAGGATTCCTTGATTTGGCTAGAACCTTCACGAATCACTTTTCCCACAAGACTATTGCTGCTGGTATTTGTCCAGTAAGGACCTACTTTTTGCTTATCAAGATAATTGATAATGGACCATGGATTATAAATATCCTTCTTATCCCCAAAAGTAAATCCATCGTACCAGTGTTTTACTTCACTGATTTTATCAGAGAGGCCATATTCATTTAAAGCGTCCAGAACCTCCTTTTCGGTGAAGCCAAATGCATCTGCATATTTAGACGAAGTGGCAGTTACCACTTCCAGATTATTTAAATCTGAGAAAATAGACTCTTTACTGACACGTGTGATACCGGTCATAAGCCCCCGTTCCAGATAGGGATTAGTTTTAAATGTTGCGTGAAATATATTGCGCAAAAACAATGAAAATTCATCCCAGTACCCATGTACATAAGCTTCCTGCATAGGTGTGTCATATTCGTCTAATAGAATAATCACTTTCTTTCCATAATACCGGCTGAGAAAATCAGACATTTTGTGAATAGCTAATGAGGCAATTGTTTCATCCATATCCGCAGTCACATTTTTAAAATATTTTTTCTCTTCTTCGGTTAATAAGTCCCCTTTTAAGAGGAGTTATGTCGCTAAAGCGACCCGCCGCAGGTGGAGAATCCTGCAAAGCAGGATTCTTTTTCATTATACCTGTTCTTATACAAAAGAACAACGGGTTTCCTCTCTGAACAGTTCTTGGCCGAAAGGGGTTTTTATGGAATAAGTTTATTTACATCCATAGGTTATCTGCCGCCAGCTAATGTGATTAGCTGACGGCTATTTTCTTTTTTTGTCTGCTTTTTTGCGGCTGAATTTTTGCGGTTAAACTTTAAATAATGGGATAAGTATATTATAATTCAGTAAAAAATAGTGCAAGGAGAAAAATATGAGTACACAAGAAGAGAAGGTCCAGTATCTGAACTGTGAACACAAAATAGTATATATCCTTTTAATGACTGCCGCCGGTATGATGGGAGCCTATACCTTTAATCTGAGAGGCGGGGTTTTCTGCAATGCCCAGACCGCAAACTTTGTTATGATGTCCATTGCCTTCGGAAAAAAGCAGCTTTCGGAAGGCTTCTATTATTTAATTCCCATTTCTGCTTATTTTCTGGGGACTTTTATCTCAGAAGTCCTGCCTTCCCCGGTGAAACGCTTTAAATTCCTGCGTTGGGATACTTACCTGGTGGCTTTTGAGGCCATTACCCTTTTTGGCATTGGCTTTATACCACTGAGCGTACCGGACCATGTGGTGCAGGTTATCATAAATTTTATTGCCTCCATGCAGTACAATACTTTCCGTCAGGCGGAAGGAGTGCCTACGGCTACTACCTTTTGCACCAATCATTTGCGGCAGATGGGCATAGCGGGAGCCAGGATTCTGCGGAAAAAGGACTTTGGGGCACTGAGCAGAATGTTTCTTCACGGCGCCATGATTGCCTGCTTTTTCCTGGGGGGATTTATCCTTACCCTGGCCTGCGGGCCTCTGAGAGAAAAAGCCATCTGGTTGGCTTTGCTTCCTGTCTTGGCCGTGCTGTGCAAGCTGGTCCATGGAGATTTGACCGTGGAGCATCAGCTTCTGGGACGAGTTCCCTCCGGCCATTAAAGCTTTTAGAATTGATACTATTGTTATAATATTCTATAGGATATTGATAGACACTCTCCCTATTCGAACGTATAATAAGGAAACCAAACAGATAGGTCAGCGGGCGCAAGTATTCCTGCGCAATGAAGTCCTTGGAAATCTATGGCCAAAGCTGATAATTCCGCTGCCTGCAGCGGAGGACTTCATTCAGAGAAAAATAATAAAAAGAATAAAGGAGAAATACATATGGATAACAGATACCGCAGAGACCATGAGATGGCATACTTTTCAGATGAGAGTGTTATTGAGCAGCAGATGGTAACAAAAAAAGCAATCCGGGAGTACAATACGGTAATGCCTTTTGACGGAGAGAAAGGTATGGAATGCCTGGACAGAACGGGAATGAAGCATGGAAAAAATGTGTACTTTGAGCCGCCTTTTCACTGTGAATATGGAAGCCATATTGAATTGGGAGAAAATTTTTATGCCAATACCAATTGCGTGATGTTAGACGTGGGTAAAATCACTATCGGGAAAAACGTTTTGTTCGGCCCAAATGTTTCTATATATACAGCAGGACATCCCATTCACCCGGACAGCAGAAATTCCGGCTATGAGTACGGAATTGCCGTGACTATCGGCGATAACGTGTGGATTGGAGGAAGCTGCGTAATTCTGCCAGGTGTAAAAATCGGTAATAATGCTGTGATTGGAGCGGGAAGCGTAGTCACAAAGGATATTCCGGATAACGTATGCGCAGCCGGAAACCCCTGCAGAGTGTTACGGGAAATTACGGAAGAAGACAGGCCCTACTATTTCCGAGACAGAAAATTCGACGACGAAGTATGGGAAAAGATTAAGAATAAATAGTGTAATATAATAAATGCAATATAACAAAAAAGAAACCCTCTTATTAGATTTGGTCTGATAAGAGAGTTTCTTTTTTATTTCAGGAAGCTACTTTCCCATATAATCCCATCACTGGAAGTATCTGGTTTCGCAGAATCAAGTATTCTGCGAAAAATCATGACTTTATTATAAGCACTTTTCTTTCTAAAATCAATAAAAATTCGTATAAAAACCGGATTCTAGAGGGTTTCTTTTTGTCATGACAAAAAGCGGTAGATTTCTGACCAAGAATCCAGGTTGAATTATCAAAAATAAAACGAAAAATAAAAAATAAGACAGAAAATTTTTCGCAAAATACTTGATTCTGCGAAAAAAACAATTCTGCTCTTCTTTATGTTTCCTGTACATTGTATGGACGGGTTATTACAAGAGGTAAAAAGAAAAATCATAAATAACGATAGATAGAAATTGGTTAAAGGAGGAAAGAAAAGTGAAGATGAAGCCAAAGCTAAAAAAAGGACTTGCCTGTCTCCTTATATTTCTGATGGCTGTTTCGGTACAGGGTAATTTTGCTCTGTATGCGGAGGCCTCTGAAGTACAGCCGGATTTAGGACAGCAAAATTCGGAGCAAAGCTTCCGGGAAGAGGCTGAAAGCCCAGGGGCTTCTCAGGAAGCCGATGCATCGGGAGGGGAAAATCAAAATCTGAGAACGGTTTCGCAGGATATTAGTGCCCAAGAGAGTCTGCAGGGGGACAATAAGTCTTCGCAGGAACAACAGGGAACTATTGCACAGAACTCAGACTCACAGGACCCAGGCTCAGAGGACTCAGACTTAAAGGAGTCAGACATACAGGGAAAAGACACACAAGGGCAAGATTCCGAAAACCAGAACCCTGAAAATTCTGGCACTCAGGAAGGGAATGCCGGGACAACGGAATCTTCCACAGGTAAACAGCCATCACAGGGCGTTCCCCAGGACACTCCGGAAAATTCTTCAGAAAACTCCCTGCCGGAAGACGGCGGTGATGAGGGAAATGGAGCAGAAAACAGTCTGACAAACGGGCTGCAGACAGGCCCTAGTGTGGTCAGCTGGAACTGGGTGGACGACAATGAAATCTTCCTGTGGTCAGAAGAGAACCAGAGATGGGAGAGAAGCTTTCCCGGGGTCAGTGAAAGTAATCCGCTGGATAAGGAAACTCTTCAGAGTATGCTTCCCCAGTTTATAAAGGCACAGGTGGAAATCACCGCTTCCCGGGAAGCTGAGAGTGCTGCCGGGGATAGCCAGGGAGAAAACGATACATCTGTTTCCCACATAGGGCAGCAGGACACTGTCCTGACGGAGGAACAGGAACTTCCTCTGACTTGGGATTTAAGCCAATATCCGGACAGCGCTTACACAGGAGAATACCTGATAAAGGCGGCTCTTCCCCAGGGATATGCTTTGGGAGAGGATACTCCTGCTTTAGAGGCAGCACTGGTGCTGGAGGGGGCTTCCCTTCGTGCATTAAGTGACCATCTGGTAGAAGGAGTAACGCCTAAGGGAACTACAATCAATCTGTTTGATTATTGGATTAGCGGTCGAGATGACGCTGATAATGCAAATCCTGACAACTTTCAGAATAGGGGCATTAACGCAGGCCACGACTTGAAGTTCCGCACTAATCCGGGCACTGGGTCTGGTATAAATAACTGGACAGGAAGTGCCAGTCCACATACAGGTATTGTCCAGAACACGTTAGATGCAGAAGGCTATCCTACAATGAGCAGTAACAATGGAGAGTCTCTAAGCTATTTGTTCAGCGGCAGCCAGCATGAAGGAAAAGCATCTTATATGGATGTGGGAGGACTTCTGCAAGTAGATGAGGACGGATACTATTACTATAACAGTCAAGAAAACTTTGCTTCCTTTGATGAGGGTACGGGCAGCTTTCTTCTCTATGATACCTGGGGCGTCCGACCGGGAGGAAGAAGCCCGGAAGGACAGTTTTTTCCTTTCAATGAAGGCAGTGATGTTTTTACAGAACAGAGAGGAAGCCTCACTCAGAATAATATTACTTCAACCAGTGGAATAATCAACCATTATTTTGGGGTCAACATGTCCACCCGCTTTATCCAGCGATACGGCGGACATACAGATGAGAATCGAACTCAGGCGGTAACCTATGACTTCAGCGGAGACGATGATGTGTGGGTATTCATCGATGGGGTTCTGGTAGCAGACCTTGGAGGAATTCATGATATGGCTTCCCTGAGTATTAACTTCGAAACAGGAAGAATTTCTATTAACAATAGCTCTAATGGAACTCTGAAGAGTAAATTTGGGGCAGCCGGAAAACCTACAACCGGAGCAGCCTGGTCCGGCGATACCTTTGCAGACAATACCTACCATACCCTGGACTTTTTTTACCTGGAGAGAGGAAACACAGACTCCAATATGAGCCTGAAATTCAACCTGGTTACCGTTCCGGAAAGTGAGATTATCAAAGTAGACCAGATTGGAGAGGCTGTTCCCGGAGCCAGATTTACTCTTTATGCTACCGGAGCAGATTATCGGGTGGATGATGATTCAACCGTAGTGGCAACAGGAGTTACTGACGAAGAAGGTCAATTTATTCTGGTAGATGACGAAGGCTTTATTGTCAGTCTCAACGATTTGTACAGCAAGGGCCACAGAAATTTTGTTCTGCGGGAGACGTATATACCTTCCGGCTACCGATGCGCCGGAGATATGTATCTGTATATACCGGAGGACACTAGGGTTCCCGTATTGCTTTCTGCTAATCCATGGGACACCGGAGCTTACGCCAGTCCCAAGGTTACTGTGACAACGGGGTCAACGGGAAACCTGACAGGAGGCGGTTCCTATAATCTGGATAATGGAGGGCTGCTTTTCGGCGTGGTTCTTCAGTATGATGAAAGCGGAAATTTTGCAGATACCAATGCCTGGCATCCGGTTTCCGGAAATCCGGAAGAGGGATGGATTGTATCCCAAAGCGCAGGTATGGAAGCTATTTTGACAGCAGCAAAGAGTAATCCTTACATATTTGAGATAGACGCCAGCGGTTCCTATAAGACAGAAATCGAGAATATGCCGGGAGATATTAAGTCCTATTACTATATGCTGGAACGTCCCAGTGAGAGTAATGTAAAGTACACCGTGGCCTGCTATTACACCAGTGCCTCTTCTATACAAGAGGCCACGACCGGCAACACACGGAGAGTAGACAGTGACTACAGCGATGACTTTGACCGGGAATTTGCCGCAAGACTCTATGTTCCCAACATTCTGAACCGCCTGTATGTGCAGAAGCTGGATGATAAAGGGAATCCGGTAGAGAAAGAGGCTGCCTTCAGTCTCTACGAAGCTACAGAGGGAGTTAGGGTTAAGGAGGACGGAACCTTAGAAATAGCAGAGGGGATACAGCCTTATGATACGGTAACGACTGCTGACCTTACGGAGTCCCTTGGGGAATCCGGAAAAGGCGTGGGTGTTTTTCCAAGCTCAGGAGGAGGACTTCCTGTTGGAACGTATTATTTAGTGGAGACTTCTGCTCCTGACGGATATAAGCTGAACACAAAAGCTGCCAGGATTATCATAGATAATACAGGTGTTTATGCAGATGCAGGAGAGGAAGGAGACGGAATAACCGTAAGCCGAGGCTTGGGCGCTCTGGTGTACAGTATGCGGCAGTTTGCTGTAGACGATGACGTAGATGCTACGCTCCATGATGTGAGTGCAGAGCTGCAGATAAGTACATCTTACGAAACAGAGAGCGGAGGAAACTGGAGTTCCACTGACCCGGTCAAGGAGAGTCATTTTCAGTATGGAGAAGGTGCTCCGGCCCTTCAGTACACGCCCATGGAGGGACATTCCGGTTTTCTGGTTACAGACACAGGATGGTCCAGACTGAATATTACCCAGTGCCTGGAACATGATGATACTATAAGCTCCCCTAAGCAGGAGTTAGGTGAGGACCAAATCCTAAATAACCTGTATTCCGGCGTTACTATGGTGCAGGTGGCAAACCAGAGAATAGGCAACCTGACTGTTTCCAAAACAGTTACTGCAGAAAACGGAGAAACTCTCCCAGCAGACCAGGAATTTACTTTTCGGCTTACCTTGACCGACGAAGAGGGAACGGCACTGGAAGGAAGTTATACCGGTACAGTTTACCAAGGCGATGCAGTCCAGACTCCGGTATTGAACCTGAAAAACGGAGATACCTTTACCTTGAAGGCCAGCCAGGAGCTGCGAATTACAGGAATCCCCGCAGACAGCAAATTTGCAGTGGAAGAAATCCAGATACCCGCCGGGTTTACTCCTTCTGTTACTGTAGACAGCACTCCTGTTTCCGGCGGAACAAAAGGGGAGGGAATCATAGGAGTAGGACAGGAGCAAACCGTACAGGTAGCCTTCACCAACACCTATTCCAATACAGTGACACTTACCGGGGATACAGCGCTGAAAGGACAGAAGACTTTGGAGGGAGGACCTCTGACAGGAACTGATTTCAGCTTTACTTTAGAAGCAGCAGACGATGCTACCAGAACAGCAATTGAAGAGGGAAGTATCGTGATAGCAGAAGGCGGAGGCCAGGCTGCAGTACCAGGAGCAGATTTAAGTACACCCCAGGAGTTTACTTTTGGCAATGTGACAATTAAAGATGCGGGAACCTATTCCTTCCTCATAAAAGAAAATCTGCCGGAGGGTGTTACAGCAGATAGCCCCAGCAAGGACAATATTACCTACGACACTCATGAGGCTAAGGTTACTATAGAGGTAACAGCGGATGAGACTACAGGTCTTTTAAGTGCTGAGGTAACCTACGACAATACATCTGCTCTCAGTACCGGAGATAAGGTACTGACAGACAAGGCGGCCTTCACCAATGCCGTAACTTCCCGGCTTGCTTTTACAAAGGTGAAAAAAGATGGTGAGGTTCTGGGAGGCGCAAAATTTGTTCTGTACAGGTTAAACTGCCGGGACACAGAAAATCACCACCATGCAAGTGACAGTATCCAAGTCAAGGATGACGGAAGCCTGGCAGATGATTATCCATATGCAAGCTGCTGGACCCAAGTGGGAATCCAGGAATCCTCGGCAGGAACCGGCTCTGTTACATTCCAAAACATTCCGGTATCCGGCGAGTATCGCTTAATAGAATATAAGGCTCCTGATGGATATACACTTCCTAACGGTCAGTGGAGAGTAATCTACGACAGTAATGAAAATAAATTTGTCTTTCCTCAAAACAGCGCTGTGGGAAATCCACCGGCTGTGGAGGAAGACCAGAATGACCCCTTTATCATGGGCAGCGGCTATGTGCTGCCGGACAACTACCAGGAGGTCTTGAACCTGAATGGAGATGGCGTCATGGGATATGTGGAAATTCCTTCTATAGATGTATACCTTCCTATTTATCATGGAACCAGCGAAGAAACCCTGGAAAAAGGCGCCGGGCATCTGGATGTGACAGCTCTTCCCATAGGAGGTCTGAACCGCCACAGTGTTATCAGCGCTCACCGGGGGCTGCCCAGCGCCCAGCTCTTTACCAGACTGGACGAGATGGAAGAGGGGGATGTGTTTTATCTCCATATATTAGACCAGATATTGGCTTATGAGGTGGACCAGATAACTGTTATTGAGCCGGAGGAGCTCAGCTCCCTGGCCCCGGAAGCAGATAAAGACCTGGTAACTCTTCTTACCTGTACCCCTTATGCAGTAAACACCCACCGGCTTTTGGTGAGAGGAACCCGGGTACCCTATGAGGAAGCTTATGAAAAACAGAAGCTTCGGGAAATAGAAACCAGCCATTGGTTAGAGGAATACATACAGGCCATTATCCTGGGGGGAGGAATTTTGGCAAGTATCCTGATTCTGACCGTCATGATTAGAAAAATCAGCAAAAGAAAAGGAGGAAACAACGAGGAAAATGATGAAAAAATTTTTCAGCCTTCTGGCGCTGCTGCTGTTTCTCCTGGGATTGGGACTGGTATGCTATCCCCTGATACAGGGAGCACTGGGAGACAGCAGACAGCAGCAGGCAATTGCAGATTTCCGGCAGCAAAGGCAGACAGAGGTGGAACAAGGGAAGGAAACTGAAGACAAGGGCGCCGGGGATACAGAAGAAGCAGGAGAAGCAACAGGCGAGACAACAGGGGTGGAGAAAACGGCAGATGAGCTGGCAGGAACAGATGCGGCAGATAAGGCTGCAGAGGCAGAAAACTATCGTCAGCTTCTGGAACAGATGGAAAGCTATAACCAGAAAATCTACCAGGAAAAACAGCAGTCTCTCTGCGATGCATGGAGCTATACGCAGAATGTATTTGATTTTCCGGCTTTCGGGCTGGAAGACGATATGATTGGATACCTGACCATAGAAGCCATGGATTTGGAACTGCCTTTGTATATCGGAGCCAATTACGACAACATGACCAAGGGAGGGGCTGTTCTGGCCCAGACCAGCATGCCCATAGGTGGAGAAAATACAAACTGTGTGATTGCCGCCCACAGGGGCTGGAGAGGGGAAGCTATGTTCCGGGACATTGAAGTTTTAAAGCCCGGGGATGTGGTAAAGCTGACCAATCTGTGGGAAGAGCTGTACTACCAGGTGGAAAAGACAATAGCCATCCGGCCGGAAGATATTGACGCTGTGAAAATCCTGGAGGGAAGGGATATGGTGACGCTCATCACCTGCCACCCTTACACTCATAATTATCAAAGATATGTAGTGTACTGTGCCCGCAGCGATGGGCCGTCTATTGAGGGACAAGCTGTAGATAACAGAACAAAAGAAGAAAACCAAGAGCAGAAAAATGAAATTCCCTTTGACGGCGTGGCTTATCAATCCTCGGCCGGGGCAATCAAAAGAGAAAAGCTGTTGACCTGGATAGGTATTGGAATCCTGGTGTTGCTTTTGGTGGTACTGCTCTTTCTTCTTATCAAGAAGTGGACAGGGAAGAAGGGGAAAAGAAGAAAAAGGATGAGAAGAAGACAAAAGAGAGTAAAAAGAAAAGCAGACCATATTAAGGAAAGAACGGAGGAATAATACGACCAACGGTATTCTGTAAATTTGATAAAACAGGAAATGAAAGCTGAACTTTAAAAGGTCAAAAAGGCAGGCGGTAATGTTTACTGTCTGCCAGATTATAATAAAAAGGACATATCAGTAAAACAAATCTATACCACGTCAGATATAAATAAATATTTATAATTATACAGATTATAATAATCATGCAAAAAATAGTCCGGTTTTGTGCGTATTGCCAAAAGAACTGGTTATTTATGGGAATATCCTAAAAAAATAATTCTATTACTTAAATTTTCCTAAATTTTTTATTGATAATGTGATTGCAAGCATATTTTCTATGTTGTATAATAACGTTTGATTACTAGAATGAATAGGTTATCAAAATAACTTAGAATAAGAAGTTTTAAAAACTTCTTCAATTATTATGTATTTAAACCAATGCAGAAAGGGTTTCATAACCACACACTAAGGTTTGAGCATGGACCAGGATGATGAAGAAAATAGATATACACTGTCATGTGCTGCCAAAGCTGGACGACGGTTCTGCTTCCCTTGCAGAGAGCCTTCAAATGCTGAAACTGGCTTATAAACAGGGAATAGAGGCTGTGATTGCCACACCCCATGCTTCTCATCAGTTTAAGGAAAGCAGCCCGGAAGATATAAAAAATCTTTGCAGGGCATTGGAAATCAGGGCACGAAAGGAAATAAGCCCGGATTTCAAAATTTATCCCGGACAGGAAATCTTTTACTCCAGAGATACCCTGGAAAAATTGGAACGGAGACAGTTATTGACCATGGCAGGAAGCGACTACATATTATTGGAATTTATGCCAAACGTACCTTATTCAGAAATTTTTCGGGCTGTCAGGGAATTAACGATGGCCGGGTATCACCCCATACTTGCCCACATAGAGCGATACGGAGTGCTAAGAGTAAAAGGCAGAATAGGAGAGCTGCTGGAAGCAGGGGCTTATACCCAAATGAATTATCGCCGTATCGGGGGGAAATGGTATGAAGAGACTGTCAGATGGTGCAGGAAGATGTTGAAACAGGGAAACATACATTTTTTGGCAACAGATATGCATAATATGAGAAGCCGAAAACCAGAAACAATTTCAGCAGAGGTCTGGATGACAAAGCATTTGGAGAAAGCAAATCGAAGAGCCATGTTTTACGGCAATGCAGAGGAGCTTTTGGGAATACGAGACCAATCCCAATACGCAGGAAAATTTGATTCATAGAAATGTTGTGAGATAAGGAGTCGGAGGTTTGCAACTGCTAAATAGGCCAGAAAAAAATAAGAGAAAAGGATGAATCCAATGGAGAAAAAACACGAAGAAGAACTGGAAATAGATTTAAGAGAACTTTTTTATGCAGTGAAGAAAAAAATATGGTGGGTTTTGGCAACAGGATTATTGCTGGGATGTATTGTCGGAGCCTATACACAGGTCTTTGTAGCGCCTACCTACACATCTACTTCCAGTATGTTGGTTCTGTCGAAAGAGACCACTCTTACTTCTATGGCAGATCTTCAGCTGGGTACGCAGCTGACCGGCGATTACCAGGTGCTGATAAAGAGTACACCGGTTATGGAGCAGGTAATTGAAAATCTGGGGCTGAATATGAGCGCTGGAGCTCTGAAGAACTCTATCAGCTTGGAAAATCCGGGCGGTACCCGCATTTTAAATCTGTCTGTTACAAGTATAGACCCGGAGTTGTCGAAAACTATTGTGGATGAACTGGCTGCGGTTTCCTCAGAGTATATCGGGGACAAGATGGAAGTTGTACCACCTAAGGTAATAGAAGAAGGCCAGATACCCACATACAAAGATGGGCCAAATGTGAAGAAAAATGCATTGATTGGCCTTCTGGCAGGACTTGTTATAAGCGGAGGCCTGGTGTGTCTGTTGGCTATGATGAATGACACAATCAAGACAGAAGATGATATTGCCAGATACTTAGGGATTTCTACCCTGGCTACAGTACCTGATCGTAAGGACTATATCGGCGGCAAGAAGAAGAAAAAAAGTAAAAAGAAAAAAAGCAGGGAGGGCAAATAAACATGGAATTAAAGGTGACATTAAAAGACCCCAAGAAATCAGATTGTTTCTATGAAGAAGCCATTAAAATCCTGCGAACTAATGTTCTCTTCTCCAGCAAACAGGTAAAAGTTATTCTGCTCACCAGTTGCTATCCCAATGAGGGAAAAAGTGACTTAGCCTTTCACTTGGCTGCAGAAATGGGGAAAGCAGGAAAGAAGGTCCTTCTTTTAGATGCAGATATACGGAAATCTATTTATATAAGAAGATACTCCGTAAATCAGAATGTCCAGGGGCTTTCCCAGTATTTAAGCGGACAGGTAGACAGGCAGTGGATTACCTACCATACAAATTATCAAAACATGGATATGATTTTTGCGGGCCCCTTGGCACCTAATCCTTCCGAATTGCTGGGGGACCAGTCATTTGACGAACTTTTGGAGGAAAAGAAAGCAGAATACGATTATATTTTAATAGACACCCCGCCTATAGGCACCATGATTGATGCCGCTGTTGTAGGAGAAAAATGCGACGGAGCTATCTTAGTAATCGAAAGCGATATGGTAAGCTACAAGGTAGCCCAAAGAGCGAAAGAGCAGCTGGAAAGAAGCGGCTGCCGGATTTTGGGGGCCGTACTGAACAAAGTGGATTTGAAGAAGGATAAATACTATTCCTCTTACTACAGTCATTACGGCGGCTATTATAAAAAGAAATAGACGTAGAAGAGGGAGTTGGAGATGTTTGGAGAAAACAGCCGCAGGGACGGAAGCAAAAATCCCATTTTAATTATCCTATGTGTTCTGCTCCTTGTATTGTTTATAGGAATTCTGATTTGGAGTAAAAGGTCAGACAGAGCAGATGCTCAGAGACTTCAGCAGCTGACCGGCAGCAATGCCCAGGCCACTGCCAAAATCCAGGAACAGGATGGGGCTGCAGAGGAAGAAGAGGAAAAGGTATCACAGGAGGAAACACCTCAGGAAGAATCTCAGAAAGAGACAAAGGAAAATAGCCAATCGGAGAGTGAAGTTCAGGATATAGAAGAAGAGACTCAGAAGGAACCAAGTCAGCCTGCGGGAATCGTGTGCTGGGGCGATGATTTGATTAACGGCGATGACTCCGCTACATATTCTTTTCAGGTGGTTTTACAGAACCTGATGAATGAAAAGGGATATACATTACCGGTAATTGATAAGACTCTTCAGGGAGCAGGAACCTTATCCATGATGACCATGGCAGGAGTACCTCAGGAAGAAGTGCAGGGTTTTATCACGGCCCACCAGCAGGCGGCTCAGGGAGCGACCATTCCGGTTACGGAAACAGGTATTCGGGATTTGACGGCCGAAGAGACAGAAAGAACAGATTTGGAGTGTATTCCGGTTATCTTTATGGGTTACTACGGAGGATGGAATCACGACCCTAATGAACTGGCTCAGCAGCAGGAAAAGATTTTAAATACTTTCCCCAATAAAGAAAAATTCATTATTGCAGGAACACGTCCTATGGACGGTACCGTGGACACCGCTTCTCTTGACAGTGTCATGCAGGAAAAATGGGGAGAGCATTATATTAGTATAGATACTACGATTCCACATACCTCCGCATCCTATGAGGGACAGGCAGAAATTGCATCTGCAGTTTTGGCTAAGCTGGAGGAGTTAGGATATATTTCTTTGGATAACCAAGAAACAGCACAGTAAGCAGCAGTACCCGGAAGAGTTGACGGTAAGATGAGAGCAGTGGGTAAAAGGTAACAGGATGGCGGTTATGGGAATGCAGAGAAAAAAAAGAAAAAAGAAAATACAAGTTGGTATCATA
>UMLF01000995.1_pt1 | contig 14742 bp, 7 predicted proteins | sample 1966501 | NCBI WGS metagenome assembly UMLF01 (sample SAMEA4836194, study PRJEB28245) | human gut metagenome | biome: gut microbiome; material: fecal sample | place: Denmark | collected 2008 | reverse complement strand
CACCAGCTAAGCAGGATGAAACAACAACACCAGCTAAGCAGAATGAAACAACAACACCAGCTAAGCAGAATGAAACAACAACAGTTGCACCAACAACTAAGGCTATTAGTACAACAGTAGCTCCAGCAACAGTTAAGAAAACAACAGTTAAGAAGACAACGGTTAAGGCAACAGCTAAGAAGTTATCTTCTAACAAGGTTAAACTTTCAGTTAAGAAAGTAGCAGGAGCAAGCAAATACGCTGTACAGATTTCAACAACAAAGAACTTCAAGAAAGTTGTTGCTAAGAAGACATCTAAGAAGGCAGTATTTACAGTTAAATCTAAGAAACTTAAAGGTAAGAAGAAACTCTATGTAAGAGTTAAAGTTTACAAGAAAGTTAACGGAAAGACAGTTGCAAGCCAGTGGTCAAAGGCAACTAAGATTAGATTAAAAAAATAAGATTACAGTAGGTAATCATAATTAAGTAAACAGAGGCTATGGATTAGTACTAGTAAGAGGTACTATTCCGTAGCTTCTTTTTTTGTTAATAAAAAAATTGAAATTCTATATATTAAAAATCACAAAAAGACAAAACAATACAGAAAAATCGAATTTGTCACAATAGTGATTTTTTGTATAAACAACAATAAAAATGAATATTTATATTAACTAATAAAAACAATTTTACTAATTTTACCTCATTAGGGCAAAGTTAACAAAACAAGGGTAAAAATAATACTCTAAACTCAGATTTTAATGTTAAATTTATATAAAGAATTAGGCATTTTGCTGAAAAGAAACTAAAACTTTTTTTAACATTGAGATAAAAAAAAGGCAATTTATAATATTAAGTATAATATTAGGGAATGGAGGAATATTATGCTAAAAAATATGAAAAAAGCATTGTCTTTAACCTTGGTTACGGCTATGGTAGTTACCATATGTCCTCAAGGACAACTTGTAAACATATCAGCGGCTGATAATACACCATATTGCATATCAGAAGGTAGACCTGTATATGTAAGTTCAGGTAAGAATGAAGACTATGCAGTAGATGGTGACACATCTACAAGATGGGAAAGTGATTACAAGAACAAAATAGAATGGATGTATGTGGACTTGGGAGCAAAAGCAGACCTTGACCATGTTTATCTGAAATGGGAAGCAGCTTATGCTAAGTCATATCAGATTCAGTTTTCTAACGATGAAGAGAACTGGACAACAGTTTACACAAAGGGTAACGGTTCAGGTTCAGAAGAAACTCCCGAAGAAACAGTTAAGCCGGGAGCTATGGCAATCAGTGTTGGAAGCAAGAAAAAAAAGGACAATGGTACAGTAAGTGCCGGCTTTTCATGGAGTGCAGTTTCAGGAGCAGTTACTTACAAGATTTTCGTTGAAAACAACGGTCAGGAAGAAGTAGCAACAGCACCTGATGGATTTACTTTCGATAAGGATTCAAGACTTGACCTTAATAATGAAGTTAAATTATTAGAAGGAACTCATAAGTACATTGTAAGAGCTTACAATTCTAAAGGTGAAGTTATTACAAGCGGTGAAGTTACAATCTCAGGTGATGTTACAGTTGAAGAAACAACTGAAGCACCAACTAATTCAGGTGAAACAACACCGGTTGTAGATGATAAGGAACAGACAATTGATTTAACTAAGATTATTGATAACAAAGAAGGCAGACAGGCAAGATACGTTAGAGTATTAATGACAGAAAAGGCTTTACCGGCTTATGGATATTCATTATATGAATTTCAGGTTTATGGTACAAACGGCGTGGTTGAAAGACCTGTTGACTATGGTGAAAACCTTGCTTTAAATAAGCCTGTTAAATCAAAATCAAATATAGTTAAAAGTGGAGACACTGAAAAAGAAGTAAACACTCGTGATGAATGGTGGATGTATGACAGTGATGGAAATCTTAGAGAGGATGCGTATAACAATGTAAAACCTGAAAATGCAGTAGACGGAAATACAAAATCATCATTTACGTCATATCAGGGTGATGACCAGTGGATTTATGTAGACCTTCAGAAGGAATACACAATCGGTAGAGTTGTTGTTAACTTTAACAGCGATGCTGCAAAGATGTATGACATTCAGGTTTCAAGTGATGCTAAGACATGGACAACAGTTCATAGAAATCTTAGAGGATACGCTAATATGATTGATGATGTTACCATGTATCAAAAGAATGTCAGATATGTAAGAATCATAGGCTATACTAAGGTTGAAAGCGGTAGTGGTGTAGGAATTAACGAATTAAGTGTTTATGAATACAGAGAAGGCGATAGTAAGGAAAACGAAACAATCGCTCCACTTCCAACAAGACAGGTTATTAACAACAAGAATGGTAAAGGTTCATATGTTTCAGGTGAAATGTATAAGGAAAAGAACAAGTTACCAACATTTGTTAATGAAGAAACTATAAAGACACCAATCGATTCAAACAGCTGGTGGTCATCAGCAATGGTTCAGACATTTAGTAACTTACTTTGTTCAACACCATTAAAGGCTAAGTTCTCAACTAAGGGACTTGGAGTTTTGCTTGCAACAGCAGGATGGGTTGGAACAAGAAAGGAAACTGACCTTGGAACAGACCAGTCTACTGAAACAGGAATTGACTTCTATGTATTACCTGAAAAATACAACTCTAAAAAGGGTTATGACAGAGTAGAAAGCTATGGTGATTACTCAGTACAGTTAGGTTTAATGGACAACAGTGGAATGCAGATGAAGTCAACTGTAGTTAAGGGTTCACCTTACATTTTCAGTGAGTTCTGTGATAACACAACATTTTTCATTAACTCATCATCAATTACAGAATTTTTTGATGGCAATGGAAATAGCATTTTAGCTAAAGAAGGGGACACAATTACAACAGACCACATTGGTTTTAAGTCAATGGATGATGAAAATACTAAGGCTAAAAACGATGGCTCTTATTATTGTATGAACGTACCTGAAGGAACAATATTTAAGGTAATGGTTGCAGGTTCAAGATATAACGTTAAGGTGACATTCCCTTCAAAAAATGAAAATTATATGTCACTTGCAGCTATGACAAAGAAAGGTGACATTGACCGGTATTATAAACATGGTTACGCATTTGTAACAAACACACACGTTGGCTACACATTTGATCAGGCTAACAATAAGGTTGTAACAACATATACAGCTACAACTAAGACTATGAGAAAGGAATTCTCAAATGAAACAATGCATTGTTTATTCCCACACCAGTGGAAATATTCATCAGATGCAGATAACCCGGATGCAACATATTACTCAATTCGTGGTGACATGAAATCTATCTGGGCTAATGAATACAAGACAACACAGCAGTTCTCAGGTTTACTTCCAACATTTACAAAGCCTGACAGCAGCATGTTTAATACAACTGAAATGGTTGAATACCTTAACCAGGTAGTAGCATCTAAGATTAACACAGCACCTGTTGCTGATGCTTACTGGGAAGGTAAGAATGTTCACCCACTTGCAATCAGCGCTCTTATGGCTGACCAGTTAGGTGAAACAGAAATTAGAGAAAAATTATTAAAGAAATTAAAGAGCATTATGGTTGACTGGTTCACATATGACGGTGAAGATGATGACTGTTACTTAATCTACAATAAGGATTGGGGAACACTTTATTATCCTGAAAGTTCATTTGGTGCCAACGCAGCAATCTGCGACCACCACTTTACATATGGATACTTTATGTTTGGTGCAGCAGTACTTGCTACATACGACAAGCAGTTCTACAACGATTACAAAGATATGATTGAACTTCTTGTAAGGGATTACGCAGATCCTAAGGAACCTGAAGATGATGGCAATATGTTCTGTAAGTTTAGAGCATTTGACCAGTATTCAGGACACTCATGGGCAGGCGGATATGCAGACAGCGATTCAGGTAACAACCAGGAATCAGCTTCAGAAGCATTGTTCAGCTGGGTAGGTATGTATCTCTGGGGTGAAGTATCACAGAATAGCACTTACATTGATGCCGGAGCTTACGGCTTCACAACAGAAATGGAAGCGATTGAGCAGTACTGGTTCGACTATGATGAAACTAACTGGTTAGGTGATCATCCTGACAGAGCAGCAGATCAGGCTTATGATTATCCGTTCCAGGGAACAGGTCAGATTTATGGCGCTTCAATGGGATATGGAACATATTTTGGTGGACAGCCTGTTTATGTATACGGTATCCAGTGGTTACCTATTTCTGAATACCTTACAAACTATGGTATGAATCAGGAAAAATGTGCCAAGATATATCAGGGATTAGTAGATGATACTAATTATGCAATAAACATAGAAAAGAAATTATTTGATCAGGATTTGGCAAACGGAGTTAGTGCAGATGATTCATGGCACAATCCGGACAAGTATGTAACACCTGATAACGGATGGCAGCATATTACATGGCCATTCCTTTCACAGACTAATGCACAGAGTGCATATGACAAGTTTGAAGCTAACGTAACAAATGTACAGGTTGAAGATAGAGCTAATACATTATGGTTTATTTCAGCAATGGATCAGTTAGGCTACAGAACAAATGATTACATGGTAACAGGCAACATTACAGGTTCTGTATATCGTAAGGATACAAACGGCAAGACAGTATACACAGCAGAAGTTTGGAATGCTACAGACAAGACACAGACAGTAGCAATTAAAGATAAGTTTGGAAAACAGATTGGTAAAGCTAACATTGGTGCAAAGGCATTTGTAAGCTTTAACATTGACACAGAAAAACAGTTTGAATTAACTCAGGCAGCAACACCTACAGTTAAGGCTACAGCTTTAGCAACAGGAAAAGTTACAGAAGATGTAACAGGAAAAGTAACATTTGATGATACACAGTTAGTTGAATTATCATGCTCAGATGCAGATGCTAAGATTTACTACACAACAGATGGTACAATTCCAACAACAGAATCAAAAGAATACACAGGAAAGATTTTGATTTCAAGCAACACTACATTAAAGGCAGTTGCAGTTAAGGATGGATATCTTGATTCAACATATTCAGCAACAGTATTTGAAATTGCCGGGGATACAGTAAGCAGTAGTGCTAATTTAGGACTTAAGAAGAAAGCAACAGCATCTTCATCAAAGGGTGCAAATACAGCCGATATGGCTTTCGATGGTACAACAGACACAAGATGGCAGGCCGACAATGAAGCAGATGATGAATGGATTCAGGTAGATCTTGGTTCAGTACAGGCAGTTAACGCAGTTACAATTAACTGGGAAGCAGCTTATGCGGCAAAATACGAAATTCAGGTATCTACAGACGGAAAAGAATGGACAACAGTTGCTAAGGAAAATGGTATGGTTGGAGAAATCACATCAAGTTTTGCGGCAACAAAGGCAAGATACGTAAAGATGCAGGGTGTTTCAAGAGGAACTCAGTATGGTTACTCAATTTATGAAATGCAGGTATTTGGTGCAGTACAGGCTAAGGCACCAACAATTACACCTGTAAGTGGAACTTATAAGGGAACACAGACAGTAACAATGTCAACAGCAGTAAAGGGTGCTGAAATTAAGTACACAACTGATGGAGCAACTCCAACAGAAGATTCAGCTACTTATGAAGGACCAATTACAGTAGACAAATCAGTAACAATTAAGGCTGTAACATATAGAAAGGGAATGTTATTATCAGATCCTGTTCAGTCAGATATTATTATTGAAGGAACAATTTCATTAAATAAGACAGAAGCAACAGTAGCAATTGGAAACAAGTTACAGCTTTCAGCAATAACAGACCAGTCAGTTACATTTAGCAGTGATAATGCAGGTGTTGCCAAGGTAGATGCCAACGGTTTAGTTGAAGGTGTTTCAAAGGGAACAGCTACAATTACAGCAAAAGCTGCAAACGGACAGAAAGCAACATGTAAGATTACAGTAACAGATCCTGTACATATTACATCAATTGAAATTGCTCCACAGAATCTTGAAATTAAGAATAAGACTTCAGAAACATTGAAGCTTACAATTAATCCAAGCAACACAACAGATGACACAACAGTTACATGGACATCAAAGGATGAAAAGATTGCAACAGTTAATGATGCAGGAACAGTAACAGCTAAGTCAGAGGGAACAACAACTATTACAGCTAAGATAGGTAAGTTTGAGGCAACATGTGAAGTGACAGTTTTACCTATAACTGTAGAAGAAATGGTTGCAGACGGACAATTTAACATTGGATTAGGTAAGAATGTTGTAGCACTTCCTAATAAGCAGAATGGTGAAGGCGGTAGCGAAAGCGACATTACAGATGGTAACTTTGAAGGCAAACATATTGCTACAGCATTTGCCACAACAGGAACAAGTTATACACTTGATTTAGGAGATGCTTATGACAGCGCAACTATTGATAAGTTAGTTGTAAAATACAAAGAAAACAATGGAGGAGATACTCCTGTTAACGGTTACGAAATCCAGTACTCAACTAACGGAGTTGATTTTGAAACAGTTAAAAAAGTAACAGGAGATTCTGTAAAGGATGCCTGCGAAAACAAGAATTGTGTAGATACTCAGGATATGACAGGAGTAACAGGCGCAGTAAGATACATTAGATTCTATTATCCTGAAGCATACACATGGGGTGTTCAGGTAAGAGAAATTGCAGCATTAAGTACAGACAAGAATGCTAAGAAGGCAGAATTACAGTACTGTGATGATCCTGCAGAAGTAACAGTAAAATCTGATAAGTATTGCCAGATTACATATACAATTAAAGCCGGTGAAAATCAGGATGATTACAAGTATATGGTATACTTAAACAACAACCTTGTAGGTGACAGAGTAACTGCAGGAACATATACAATTGATAACTTAGATGCAGGAACATATACAGTTAAGGTAGTTTCATATTACAACAAGTTAACATCTAAGGGCATCTCAAAGGAAGTTAAAGTAGATGACGGTTCATTAAAGGATTACATTAACACTGTAAGAAATATTTCAAAGGGAGCAAAGATAACTGTTGACAAGGTATACGAAGGTGAAGGAAACCAGGATGTATCATCATTAACAGATGGTATCGTATCAGATAACAACGGTGTTTGTGTTCACACAGAACATGGAGCACAGACGGCAACAATCAATATGGACCTTGGAGAAAATTATCTAATTTCTAATATTGAAGAATTTTTAATAGCATTTAAGGCAGACAATACATATGCTAAGACTTATACAGTTGAGTTTTCAGCAGATGGACAGAACTTCCAGGAAATGATTAATGTTAAGGATGCTAAGTACAAAGATGTTATGGAAAATAAGATTGACCCTTCAACATATAATTACGATACAGTAAGATATGTAAGAGTTAAACTTAACGATGGTAGTTACAGTTGGGGATATCAGATTTCAGAAGTAGCAATTATGGGAACAGACATTTATATGCCTGTTGAACCTGAAGGATTAGTTGTAGAAAGCCCAACTTATAATACTGTTACAGTAACATGGACAGGTGCAGATAACGGACAGATATATTGGGTTTACATTGATGGCAAGGTTAAGGATATGAACTTAGCATCAGCCGGAACATATACATACAACAATATTAATGCCGGAACACATATTGTTAAGGTAACATCAAGATTAAATGGAATTGAATCAAAGGGTGTAACAAAAGAAGTTGTAGTAGCTAATCAGCCAACAACAACACCTGAACTTACAACAACAGCTAAACCTAGTGGAACAACAACTCAGGCACCTACTATAAACCCTAGTGGAACGACTGAGGTAACAACAAAACCTGGAGAAACAACACAGGCAACAACAAAGGCTGACGAAACAACTAAGTCAGATGCAACACAGGCACCAACAACTAAGTCAGGTGAAAATACATCAGACATTGGTAATGGTGGCAACACAACTGTAGCACCAAGTGCTTCAAGTGATATTAATGTAAAAGTTGGCAAGACTAAAGTAACAAAGGCAACAAAGAAGAAGAGAACAACTAAAGCAAAGATTTCATTAAAGAAGGTTGCAGGTGCTAAGGGCTATGAAGTAAGAGTTTCAACAACTAAGAAGTTTAAGGCTAAGAAGACTATTACAAAGGTATTCAAACGTAATAAGCTTACATTTAAGAAACTTAAGAAGAACAAGAAGTACTATGTACAGGCAAGAGCATTCACAGTAATCAATGGAAAAAAGAAGTATGGTCCATGGAGTGCTAAGAAGAAAATGAAACTTACAAAGTAAAATGTAAAATCATTATAAAAGAAAAAGGCTATCCACTAATGTGAGGTGCCCCCCAAAAGTTAGACTTTTTACGAGACGACTTCGGTTGTCTCGTTTTTTCTTTTATGCAGTAAGGAGATGGAGCCTGTATGGAACAGGACTCATCCATCCTAACTTTTCTTTTATTCGTTTTTGCTTCGACCTAGCCATAAAAATACCGACCTCCAATCGTTAGATTTTTTAGGTCTAACTTTTTGGGGTCGGTATAATTTATAGCTATCAGGTATGCTTTTAATTTAATTTATTCTCCGAGGAAATTTTTCACATTTCCAATATGTTTCAGCCCTTCTTTGCGGCCAATGTCATATAGAGCCTGCAGTTTTTCAGGATCTCTTTCGGTGCGCCCGATTGTAACAGGATTCTCAGGTCTGATAATGTAGACAAGTCCTTTGCGTTCAAGTTCTTTTAGGTCATCTAATGTTTTGTTGTACATAATATGGCGGACTTCCAAGTCGTGTACAAGATTAGGATATTTCTTGCCCAACTTTAATCTGATTAACGGAAGCATTGAATTTTTCTTTTTTCTGTAGCCGTCATGTTGGGTAAGAATGACAATATTTTTCTCGTAGCCCATTTCCATAAACTTGTGAATTGGAATTGAATCTGAAATTCCACCGTCAAGCATTTTAAAACCGTCGATTTCTACAATGTTTGAAACCATTGGCATTGAAGCAGAAGCCCTAAACCATTTAATGTCCGTTGCATCGCCGTTAGGACAAAGATGATAAATAGGTTTTCCGGTTTCAACATCTGTAGTTACAACGTAGAAATCCATTGGATTCTTCTGATAAGTTTCCACGTCAAAAATATCAAGGCGGTTAGGAATCTGATTATAACAAAAATCAGCACCGTAAATATCGCCGGTCTTAATTAAAGAACGAAGTCCAACATATCTGGGATCACGACAATATTTGGTATTGTATCGTATTGTTCTGCCAATCTGTTTTGACTTAAGATTGCAACCAAAGGCAGCCCCGGCAGAAACGCCAATGGCACCGTCAACAGTAATATCATTTTCCATAAATATATCAAGTACTCCGGCAGTGTACATTCCACGCATGGCACCGCCTTCCAAAATTAATCCTTTTTTCATATAAATACCAATCCTTTTTAAAAAAATTTTTATAATGTGAAACAACTGAACTTTTATTACAGGGGTTGTTACGTGCTTCACGTTTTTTACACTATAATAAATTATACAGCGAATTTGTTAATTTTGTATCAATAAAATAATTTTTATTTTCAAAAAAATTAAGAACAGTCATAATCATAAAAAAGAAATTAAAGAACAAAAAATATGAAAAAAACTATTTTATTTTCAATATTTGTTTGACATCTCTACGCAATTATGGTATAAATATCCTTGTGCTAAATTGCAGATAGGGGTGTAGTTCATCGGTAGAATAAGAGTCTCCAAAACTCCAGAGGTGGGTTCGATTCCTACCACCCCTGTTATTAAAAAGCCTTTGTTTAAAGGGATTCCTTTAAACAAGGGCTTTTTTGTCGTATAAGAAATTACTGTTTTTTACTTGTTTTTACTAATGAATTCTGATTAAATTGGTGGACTAGAGTAGATAATATTGAACTTGCAAATTTTAAGTATAAATATGAAAAACGATGTTTCAGGTGAAGAGTAAGCCACCGGCTAAGCCGGTGGTATTGGATAATTTAAAAATAATAAGTTGTGTGCTATTGGAGAGTTTTGGGAAGATTGTTAATTTCTGTCTCAAATATATTTTTTTCCCCCACATAAATAGAAATATCAAAAGAAACAAATTCGTCCTGTTGATTATATTCTTTACTTTCTACATACTGAACAGCAGACTTTTTCTTTATGGACAAATAATTGGCATATTTGTCTTCAACTATTCGTGCCATAAATCTTTTTTTTGTATGCATGACTTTTATGTTATAATATTTTTCTAAAATGTGGAACATAGATTCTTTTTCTAAATCATGTTTTTCGATTTCGGGAATATCAGAAGCCCGGTAATATCCATCAACAAAAACAATAGGATCATCGTTTCTGTATCTTAATCGTTGAATTCTAATTAATTCATCTCCAACGTTAAATTCTGATTTCTCAGCAATGTAGTCATTGCAAATAAATTTCTCAATGGAAATAAGTTCCGTCTTGGGTTCAAAACCATACATTTTCATTTCATCATTAAAACTAATAATTTCCTTAAAAAATACATTCTCTTTACTTTGTTGGTTAACAAATGTTCCGCGGCTCTTGTAACGGACAATGTACCCTTCACTCATTAATTCATAAAAGGCCTGTCTTGTAACGGTTCTTGACAGACTAAAATGGTTACATATTTCATGTTCTGTTGGAAGTTTATCTCCTGGTTTTAGGATACCATTTTGAATTGCCTCTTTTATTGATTCTTTCAATTGTGAATATAGAGGAACCAGAGAGTACTTGTTAATTGTAATATAATCCATAATAAAAATCTCCTTTAGTAAATAGAGCTATGACTATATATGCTCTTAATAAAATATTAGCAAAAAAATGTTGACATTTCAATAAAAATATTATAATATAACATTGTCATTACAAAGTTACAAAATAAGAAAGGAGAAATAATAAATGTACGAGTACGATGTAAGTAAATCTAATATGTGGAGAGAAGTTCATGAACAACCGGAAATAATAAGACATGTAATTGATGTGAATCTGCCTATAATAGAAAATATATGTAAAGAGGTAGATAATAGGAACATCAGTAAGGTTCTTTTAGTAGGAAGAGGTTCAAGTGAGCATGCATTATTAGTGGGAAAATATGCGTTTGAGATTTATACCGATAAATTAACATCGATGGCTTACCCTTCAATAATAACATTGTCGGATGGAAAAGTAGATTTGTCAGATGTTTTGACAATCGGAGTCTCTCAATGTGGTGAGGCAAAGGACGTTTATACTGTACTGGAAAAATGTCAGAATCAGGGAGGCATTGCAGTATCAGTAACCAATGAACACGAATGTCTTATGAGAAATGTGGGAAATTATTATATTAATTGTGAATGTGGAAAAGAGACAAGTTTCACGGCAGCTAAGTCGTATATGTCTCAAGCGGTAATAACACTATTATTTGCAGCAGTGCTTTCACACGATGAAAAAGTGTTGGAACAGATAAAAAAAGCACCGGATATTATAGAACAAAGTTTGTGTAAGAATATAGAAGAACAGGTAAAGAAAAGCATTCCTTTGTTTAGAAATGTTCAGGATATTTTGTTACTGGGAAGAGGATTTAGTTATGCAGTTGCTAATGAAACTGAACTTAAAATAATGGAAGCAAGTTATACAAACGCAAAGGCATATTCATCCTGTGATTATCCACATGGACCAATAGCAACTACAAACAGATTTATACCTGTAATATTCTTTTTGACTGACGAAAAAACAAATGATAGTACAATAAAACTTGTTGAGAAAATAAAAAAGGATTTTTCTGTTAGTACATTAGTTGTTACAAATAATGAAAAATACATTACAATGGCTAACGAAGCAGTTCTTTTGCCGAAAGAAGCGGAAGGCGTTGCAGGAGTGTTCGGAATGGTTGTGTTTTCACAATTATTTGCATGTCTCTTATCTTTGGCAAGGGGATATAATCCGGATGAACCTATTGGCTTATCAAAAACTACGGTAACTTTTTAAATTTTAATAATAATAAGGAGGTGTAATTATGAGTGTTACATTGTTACAGGGACTGATTCTGGCACTGATTGTATTTGCATTTGCGTGGGATGCCAGATGGGAATGCTTCTTTGTATTCCATCCTATTATCGTCTGTTTTGTTACAGGGCTTGTATTGGGAGATTGGAAACTTGGTTTGGAAGCCGGAGCAATAGCAGAATTGTCCTACTTAGGACTTACAACAGTAGGTGGAACGGTACCACCTAATGCATTGATTGCAGGACTTATGACAGTTGTTTTGGCTTACAAGAGCGGAGTATCGGCAGAAACAGCTTTAGGACTTAGTTTACCATTCGCATTGCTTATGCAGTGGATAGTTATCGCGTGTCAGTCATTGTTCTCAGGATTTAACGTAAAAGTAGAGCAGGCAATAAAACAAAATGATATTAAAAAATTTAAGTTTTATGTGTTCCTACCTGAAATTATTTTAACATCACTTTATGCAGTAGTTGCATTCTTAAGTACATATGCATTACAGAATGTATTATCAAAGTTTGTTAATTCATTCCCTGAATTCGTTTCACACGGATTTGAAATAGCAGGAGGACTTTTACCGGGACTTGGACTTGCACTATTGTTAAAGGTAATGGTGAAAAAAGAAAATGTTCCATATCTGATTATCGGATTTTTAGTTATGAGCATTATGAAACCTGACAATGTTTTACCAGTAGCTTTATTTGCAATTGCATTAGTACTGATTGATTTTATGAGAGACAAAGAAGCAAAAACAACATCAGTAGTAACAGGAGGTGAAGATGATGGCGAAGGAATATAATGAGACAACAAATAAACTTACCAATAAAGATTTAAAAAAATTGGGTTTAAGGTCGATGTTATACCAGACAGGATTTACCTTTGAAAAAATGCAGGGTAATAGTTTCGGATGGAGCATACTTCCAGGATTAGAGAAAATACATGGAAAAGATAGTGAAGAAGTAAGCAAGGCGTTGGATGAGTACGGCGTTGACTTTATAAATACGGAACAACATGCCGCATCTTTTCTGATGGGATTAGTTCTATCAATGGAAGAAAATAGAGCTGATAGAAAATTAATAAAAAATATGAAAACTGGTCTTTTTGGATCTTTTGCAGGTATCGGTGATGCAATATTTTGGTTTACATTATTACCTATTAGCGGAAGTATAGCAGCCTCATTGTGTAAACAGCATTCAATATTAGGACCGATATTCTTCCTGGCATTTTGGATTTTAATGGCAGTTTCAAGAGTATTTTTCCTAAAAGCCGGATACAAACTGGGAAGTGGAGCAATATCTAAATTAACAGAAAATGCCAAAGCATTAACTAAAGGTGCAGGCATTCTTGGTGTAATGGTAGTTGGAGCAATGATTCCAAGTTATGTAACTTTTGCGTTCCCGGAAAAATTAAAATTATTTGGTACTGTTGGAGTACAATCAATCTTCGATTCAGTTATACCTAATTTGCTTCCAGCATTGTTTGTTGGTATACTATATTATATCTTCAAAAAGAAGAAGGTAAGCATAGTAGTACTAATTTTAGCAATAATAGCATTTGCAATATTAATGTCATTATTAGGATGGTTATAGGAGGAAATATGGTATGTCGGATATAAACATTGTTTTTACAAGAGTTGATAATCGTTTGGTGCATGGACAGGTTGGAAATGTCTGGGTTACGGCAAGTGGTGCAAATTTAATTTTAGTTGTTGATGATGAAACATGTAATGATGAGTTATCAAAATCATTAATGAAAATGACTGCAGATGCCGTAGGAGTTCAGATTAGATTTTTCTCAATAAAAAAGACTATTGAGATTATTGGAAAGGCTGCTCCTTCACAAAAGATATTTATTGTCGCAAAAACTCCACAGGTGATTGAACAGTTAGTTGATGGCGGAGTTCCTATTAAGCATTGCAATATAGGAAACATGCATAAATCAGAAGGTAAGCATATACTTCATGAAGTCCATGTTTACGTGGATGATCAGGATGAGGCGTGTCTGAAACGACTGAAAGAAAAAGGAGTAGATGTGTATATCCAGATAACTCCAAATGACAGAAAATACAAGATATAAATTAAAGGGTCCAAAATATTGTATTAATGGTATTTTGGACCTTTACAAAATCATTTGAAACTGTAAAAAATATATTACATATAGTAGATTATGTAATGATAATGACCGTTAATCCGGGGTTTGCAGGTCAATCATGTTTAGAATACATTGACGAAAAAATAGAGGAATTTATTCAAAATAGGAAAAAATATCATTATGAAATAGTTGTGGATGGTGGAATTTCTGAAGAGAAAATAAAAAAATTGAATCAAAAAGGTGTAAAAGGTTTTATTCTTGGAACATCTTCGCTTTTTGGAAAGGGTGACTACGTTCACACAATTAAGAAATTAAGAGTTTTATAAATAATTAATAGGCAGGATATATAAATGGTAGGAATTATTATAACAGGACATTGCAATTTCGCTACGGGAATTGCCAGTGCAGTGAAACTGGTTGCAGGACAACAGAAAAATCTGGAAGCAGTAGATTTCCTGGATACTTATTCAACAGAAGAGTTGAAGACAAAGTTAACAGAGGCTTTAGACAAATTAGAAGAATGTAAAAATATTATATTTTTTACTGATATTGTAGGTGGCTCGCCATTTAAAATTTCAGCAGAACTTGCTGCTACGAGTAGTAAAAATATTAAAATAATAAGTGGTACTAATTTAGGAATGCTGATTGAAAATGTTATGATGCGTGATATGGACATAAATTTTGATGAGTTAGTTGAAACTGCCATATCTA
>UMLF01045114.1_pt1 | contig 14746 bp, 9 predicted proteins | sample 1966501 | NCBI WGS metagenome assembly UMLF01 (sample SAMEA4836194, study PRJEB28245) | human gut metagenome | biome: gut microbiome; material: fecal sample | place: Denmark | collected 2008 | reverse complement strand
ACGAGCGATTGCATGCGCTCTGACAACGTAGCGCCCTCCCATTGAGGTTGATATGTTTCAGACTGAAGTACTTTCACATCTTGATGTTTAGGCGCACCATTTGATGCTAGGAATTCACGACTTACATCAACAATCGCGTCTCCATTCCACTCCATACGAAGACGCTTTTCCTCGGTTACCGTAGCAACAACGGTAGCTTCCAAATTTTCCTCATGAGCGTAGCCGATAAATTCATCCACATCTTCTGCCGCAAGCGCAACAGACATACGCTCCTGGCTTTCAGAAATCGCGAGCTCAGTGCCATCAAGACCTTCGTACTTCTTTGGAACTTGATTAAGATCAATCAGCAGACCATCGCACAGCTCACCAATGGAAACCGAAACGCCACCAGCACCAAAGTCGTTGCAGCGCTTGATTAAGCGACAAGCCTCGCCACGACGGAATAAGCGCTGAATTTTACGTTCAACAGGAGCATTACCCTTCTGAACTTCCGCACCCGAAGTTTCGATGCTTTCAACATTCTGTGTCTTTGACGATCCCGTTGCGCCACCAATACCATCGCGACCGGTGCGACCACCAAGAAGAATAATCTTGTCGCCCGGAGCGGGCTCTTCGCGACGAACATGATCAGCAGGCGTTGCGCCAACTACCGCGCCAACCTCCATACGCTTCGCAACATATCCAGGGTGATAAAGTTCATGTACCTGACCAGTTGCCAAACCAATTTGGTTGCCATATGACGAATAACCCGCTGCAGCAGTGGTTACCAACTTACGCTGGGGAAGTTTACCTTCGAGCGTCTCCGAAACAGGAACAGTCGGATCGCCTGCGCCCGTCACACGCATTGCCTGATAGACATAGCTACGACCCGACAAAGGATCGCGAATCGCGCCACCAACGCAGGTAGCTGCGCCACCAAAGGGCTCAATCTCGGTAGGATGATTGTGAGTTTCATTCTTGAACAAGAACACCCAGTCCTGCTCTTCTCCGTTTACATCCACCTTGCACTTCACCGTGCATGCATTGACTTCTTCGGATTCATCCAGATTCTGCAAACCGCCATGAGCACGCAAATACTTAGCGCCGATGGTTCCCATATCCATCAAGCACACCGGTTTATGTTCGCGCCCTAACTCGGCACGCATTGCTAAATACTTATCAAAGGCAAGCTTGACCACTTCGTCGTCAATTTCAACGTTGGTGAGTTCCGTACCGAACGTAGTGTGGCGACAATGGTCAGACCAATACGTATCCACAACTTTAATCTCGGTAATGGTAGGATTGCGCTTTTCGGTTTCGCGGAAATACTTCTGGAAAAACGTAATATCTGCCAAGTCCATTGCAAGACCACGGTCGGATAAGAATTGCGCAAGACCCGCTTCGTCAAGGTCGATAAATCCTTCAACCACTTCAACTGGCTGAGGTTCAGGAATCTGCATAGCAAGCGTATCGCGCAGCGCCAACGAAGCCTCACGCGATTCAATAGGGTTGATTACGTAATGCTTAATGGCTTCAAGCGCCTCATCCGAAAGGGAGCCCTCGAGCACATAGATCTTCACAGAGCGAACCGTGGGGCGCTCCCCTTGAGAAATGAGCTGAATACATTCGCTCGCAGAATCGGCACGCTGATCAAATTGGCCCGGAAGTGGCTCCACTGCAAAAAGCGAAACACCTTCAGGCACTTCGAGAACGCCTTTGCCGCTACCTGCCGCTCCCATCAAGACGCCCTCAACGGGAAGCTCGAAAGAAGCGTTATCTACTTGAGGTTCACTAAATACCGTAGGAACACACTGATTAAACAGCTCATCTGTGATGCCCTCAACGTCATACATATTTATGATGCGCAATTTGATTGCCTGAGGCAGTCCTTCGGTTATAACCGTATGCAACTCTTGCAGAAGTTGCTGCGCCTCAACGTCGAAACCGGGCTTCTTCTCAACATAGATGCGAGAGACCATGAATCCTACCCTTCGTAGTGGAAATGATAGTTAAAACAGACGTCTCTATGATACGACACCCGAAGCCTTTTTCGGGTAAGGGTTCTTAAGAGTTTTATACTTCGTGAAGGCTCATTTACTTATCTACCTTTATAATCGCTGACATGGAAAAAGCACTCTTAGACATAGCAGAACAACTCAAAACGATTGAATACCTAGACGACAAGGCTTTAACAAAAGTTATCAATCGCAACAATAAACGCATCTTAGAAGAGGAGCGCGCTCGGGCAGCGACTGAAGAGAGTCGCGCTCGCACAGCTGCGACGGCTGAAGCGCCAGCGGATCGCGAACCAGCCCCTCAAACCCTCGATAAGACCGGCGCGAAAATCAACCCTGCGCGCCCCTTATCGAAACGCCATCTTATTGCCTACTACCTTGATGTTAAACGCAACGATCCCGAACATTGGGCGTGTTGGAATTTCACCGAAGAGCAGCAACGTCGAATTGAACGCACCCTTCAGATGAAGCCACGCCGTACTGCATCTGGCGTTGCCACTATTACCGTACTTACGAAACCCTGGAAATGTTCGAGCGATTGCTTATATTGCCCGAACGATCTTCGTATGCCAAAGAGCTATTTATCCGACGAACCAGCATGCCAAAGAGCAGAGCGCACCTTTTTCGATCCCTACCTTCAGGTAGCGGCACGCCTAAAGGCGCTCACCGAGATGGGCCATATCACCGATAAAGTGGAACTCATTATTCTTGGTGGCACTTGGAGCGATTATTCTCTTGCTTACCAGATTTGGTTTGTTCGCGAACTGTTTCGCGCTCTTAACGACGGCTCAAAAGCTCAAAATAACATTGCTAAACGACGCACGCAGTATGAGCATGCTGGAATTTCGAGCGATGTGGCAACCCTCAAAAAGCAAGTTGCTCCCCTGCAGGAGCGCATAGCTAACCAAGAGCTATCCTACAACCAAGCATTCGACCTCCACTACGCCATCAGTGAAGCTTGGGGGACCGTTGCGACTTGGCAATCGGCTACCTGGGAAGAGCTCGAGACCGAACATCGCACAAACGAAACAGCCCACCATCGCGTGGTAGGACTGGTAATAGAAACACGCCCCGAGAGAATCACCCCGCACCATGCCTACACGCTTCGTCGTTTAGGGTGCACTAAAGTGCAAATGGGAATACAGAGTCTCGACGAACGCGTGCGCAAGCAAAACAATCGGCCCACTACCAACGCCCAAATTCAAAGCGCTTTTGAAACACTTCGTTTGTTTGGCTTTAAAACCCATATTCACGCCATGGTCAATCTCTTAGGAGCAACACCCGAATCGGATAAACAAGACTATCTGCACCTCGTTGAAGGCAAGCCATTTCAGCCAGACGAAATAAAGCTCTACCCTTGCGTTCTCGTGGATGGAACGGGCCTTTGCGCGCATTACCAGGACCACACCTGGAAGCCTTATTCGGAAGAGGAGTTAATCGAGGTACTGGTAGCTGATACGTGCGCAACCCCTGCTTTTACTCGCATTTCTCGAATGATCCGAGACATCTCTGCGCCCGATATTGTCGCTGGAAACAAGAAGGTTAATCTGCGGCAATTAGTCGAAAACCGTATCGACACCGAAAAGCTCAGTACGAAAGAAATTCGCCATCGCGAAGTCAGCCTGGCAGACATCGATCCAAGTACCCTTCGATTCGAAATCGTAAGCTACGAAACCACAGTCACCACAGAACACTTCCTTCAATGGGTAACTCCCGAAGGAAAAATTGCAGGATTCCTGCGCCTTTCGCTACCCCATCAAGGTGCCCTTAGCGCCCTTGCTGCTGCCTTGCCAGAATCCCCTCTCGCCGAAGGAGAGGCGATGATTCGCGAAGTGCACGTTTATGGTCGTGTCGCCAAACTAGCTAAGCAAGGAGCAGGTGCCCAGCATCACGGTCTAGGAACTCAGCTGGTAGAAAAAGCTTGCGAAATTGCTTCTCGAAGTGGTTATACTCACCTCAATGTAATCAGCGCAATTGGGACGCGCGGCTATTATCGAAAACTGCACTTTTACGATAACGGCTTGTATCAACAGCGCAGCCTTCGTCAATAGCGCACGCGTTTATCGACAGCGCCGCCTTTATTAACAGCGCAGCATTTATCGACAGTGCAGTCTTTGCGAGTATTTCGTTTTTTGTAAAGACATGCGCGTTTTGTTCGCAGCTCGTACCTTGCTCGCAGCTCGCGCCCGTTTATTTAGGCGCACGCGTTTACTCGATTACTCGTGCCTTGTTCGCCAGCGCCCACTTTGTTCGACGGCGCGCGTGCTTACAAGCTTACAGACGCGCATTTGCTTGCAAGCCTTGTGGTTTTAACGGTTAGGCAAATTCAAGCAACGAAGCCCCTCTAATTGACGTAGTATTGTCTCCGAAAACAAACAAGGAGACACACTATGACACTTTATTCTTCTCGTGATGAAATTAGCGAACAATACCGTTGGGATCTAACCAGCATCTTTGAAACCGATGAAGCATTTTTAGCTGCTCTCGAAAAAGCAAAAACGTATCCTGAAAAGTACCTCGCATTTAAGGGACGTATTTCGCAAGCGCCTGAAACGCTTCTTGAATACCTTCAATTCGATGACGAAGTGAGCATCGAGCTAAGCAAGCTTATCAACTACGCAAACCGCAAAGCAGACGAAGACACCCGCGCGAGCCTTTATCAGGACTATTCCAGTCAAGTTATGTCGCTTTATGTCAGCATATCAAGCGCTTGTTCTTGGTTTGCCTCCGAGCTTTTATCGCTTAGCGAAACCCGCATGGACGATTTTTATCAACAGTGTCCCGATTTGGAACTCTATCGTCGCGCTCTTGACGTTATCTTTCGTCGCCGCGCCCACGTGCTCAGTCCTGCAGAAGAGCAATTGCTCGCAAGCGCAGGAGATATGGCAAGTCAGCCTGAAAAGGTATTTTCTTTGCTTAACGATGCTGACCTTACATTCGAAGATGCTCTCGATTCAAAAGGCGATGCACATCAAGTTACCCACGGAAGCTACGTTCCTTTAATGATGTCCACCGACAAAACCTTGCGCGAAAATGCTTACCATTCGCTCTATGCAACGTATAAACAATTCCGTAACACCTTTGCCGCAACGCTCGGTGCTCAAAACAAGCAACTCAAGTTTTATTCCGACGCGCGAAAATATCCCTCCATGCTTGCAAGTGCGCTCGATGGCAACGAGGTGCCTACTGAGGTATATACGAATTTGATTGAAGCCGTCCACGAAAACTTCTCCGCGCTTCACAAATATGTTGCCTTAAGAAAAGAGTTGCTCGAGGTTGAAGAGCTCCGTTTTTCCGATTTATATGTGCCAATCGTAGATGATATCGACCTGACGTTTACCTACGAAGAAGCATGCGAGATCATCCTTGAAGCACTTAAGCCCCTCGGCGAAGATTACCTTTCCCTTGTTCGTAAGGGTCTTTCTGAACGTTGGGTTGATGTATACGAAACACCAGGAAAGCGCAGTGGCGCCTATTCGGCCGGCGGATTCGGCATGCATCCCGTTATCCTTATGAACTTTCAGGGCAAACTGGATGATGTCTTCACCCTTATTCATGAGATGGGCCACTCTATTCACACCTATCTCTCGTGCGAAAACCAACCCAGTTGCTATTCCGATTACGTAATCTTTGTTGCTGAAGTTGCTTCAACCTGCAACGAAGCGCTTCTCACCCATTATTTCTTAGAGCATGCGAAAAACGAACGTGAGCGCGCATACTTCCTTAATCACTTTTTGGAGCAATTCCGCGCAACGCTTTATCGTCAGACTATGTTTGCAGAATTCGAACTCAAAGTAAGCGAACTTACCGCACAAGGAGCAGGAATTACCGCAGATGCTCTCTGTGAGATTTACCGCAAATTGAATGAGGACTATTTTGGAAGCTCTATTGTGGTCGATGATGAAATCGCTCTCGAATGGGCACGCATTCCTCATTTTTATTACTGCTTCTATGTCTATCAGTATGCAACGGGCTTCGCAGCTGCTATCGCACTTTCGCAGCGTATTTTAGAAGGCAGCACTCAGGAACGTGACGACTACCTGAACTTCTTAAAAGGTGGTAGCTCTAAGCCGCCTATTGAGCTTCTTCGCGGAGCAGGCGTAGATATGATGAGTACGCTTCCTATAACGAAAGCTCTTGCTCAATTCGATGAAATGATTGATGAAATGGCGGATGTTTGCCATGCGCTCAAGCAGGAAAAGGGTGGGGTGTCCAGCGGTGCGACATCCCAGCCTGCAGCAGGCACGGTGTCCGGCGGCGCGCGACCCCAGCCTGTCCCCGATGCAAGCACAAACCACTTCACCAACTTCACTGTCGAAGAATTAGGAGCATCACTTGCCAAAATGGAAGGAATTTTTGTTTTGGCAACCACCAACGAAGACGGAAGCCCCGATGCTGCGATCTTCGTACCGCGCCTGCTCGATGAAACTCACCTTATTATGTTCTTGGCACCGAATCGAACCCGCCAAAACCTCGAGAGGACAAGCCAAGCGTGGGGCGTCTACGAAGTCACCCATGCAGATGCCACCGAAAAGCAACAGCGTTACGCTGGGGCGCGTATGAAGCTTTCCTTGGTAAAGCCTGAAGGAGAAACCGCTGAAGAGTTCGCACAAGCTACGGCACATTTCCCTTCGGTAAATCCCGCTGCCCTCGTGCTACGCATTGAGCAACTTATTGCCTTAGGGTAACGGCAGGAAAATCGATGAACGAAACAGCGCTTGGTATTCTCATAGCCTTAACCCTGCCTCTCCTAGGCACAACCGTTGGCTCTGCGTTTGCTTTCTTTTTGAAAAAAGAAATGAACGACCTGCTGCAAAAAGTCTTATTAGGCTTTGCAGCGGGCGTTATGATTGCGGCATCTATTTGGAGTCTCTTGATGCCCGCTATTGAGATGGCCGAAGAACAACAAGTTGTCGGCTGGGTGCCTGCCGCCCTAGGATTTCTTCTTGGTATGGGCTTTCTCCTGCTCTTCGATCATTTTCTGCCTCATCAGCATATCGACAGCGCAGAGCCTGAAGGGCTTAAAAGCACAATGAAACGCCCTACTATGCTCATCTTTGCGGTAGCTCTTCACAACCTACCCGAAGGCATGGCAGTAGGCGTTGTTCTGGCGGGTTTTCTTACCGGGGAAGCAAGCATTACCCTTGCAGGAGTTGTGGCTCTTACCGTGGGTATCGCGATACAAAACGTTCCTGAAGGGGCTATTATTTCTACCCCTCTTCTGTCTTGCGGACTCTCGCGCAAAAAATCTTTCCTGTATGGATTCCTTTCTGGAGTGGTGGAACCCCTCGGCGCGCTTCTCATGATTGCCTTTATAGGAACAATGACCCCCGCGCTTCCCTACATTCTTGCCTTCGCCGCAGGGGCAATGATGTACGTGGTAGTAGAAGAGCTTATCCCCGAAACGCAAAGCGGCAAACACACCAATGTTGGTGCAATTGCACTTGCTTTCGGATTCGTTCTGATGATGATTCTGGATACGGCGCTCGGTTAAAGTTCGCCAAGATTCGCAAACTGACCAAAAACGTAAACTAGCCGAAAACGCGCCTTACAGAAAACGTACGTGCATGCTTTTATCTTTGTAATGCGGATGATGTTTAACAAAACGCCAGCGGCAAATGCGTGTGATGATAAGCGCAAGCACTCCCACTATTAAGAAAGGTACCGTAATCTCAAGAACGGGGACGTTTGACTCAAGAAAAGCATACGCACTGGCAAGAAGGAAAAATGCGGAAATAATAAGGGAAATTACGGTAAAGAACTGGATGAGCACCTCTTTTGCTTTTGTTGGCGAATGCATCCAAGACACCACAAAATAGATGACGATCGCCAAAATAATAAGAACGATCACCAAAGGCAAAGATTGTAGCATCCGAACAAGAAGACCCATGTTTAATCCCTTACCGTCTTTTTACCCTACTATCATACCGTTTTCGGTGCCTATTCTTCATTACAAGAAGGCAACTTCGCACTATCTCTCCGCGAAACTCAGCTTCGACACCACGAACCACTTCTTCAACCCCGCGAAACCCAGCTTCGGCAAAGCAAGAGCGCTATTCATTAATTCACCAATTCCAATGCGCAAAACGCATGATATTTCTCCTGCAGAATAGCGTAGTATCAATACCGTATCTAAACCTCATTATTTCGGGAGTATCGCATGTCAAAAACTCCTCACTCGATATCAACAACGGAAGATAGTGAAAACCTTTCTCGGCCAAACTTGAACAAACCCAAGCACGATCGCCGATACAGCTACCTTATGATGATCGCGCATCTTTGCGATGACTTAAACCAAGGCGCCTTAGTTGCCGTAATCCCTTTTTTGGTCCTGCATAACGGTTATTCCTACGCTGAAGTCACAGCGCTTCTCTTAGCATCCAACGCAGCATCTGCCATTATTCAGCCTCTCTTCGGATGGCTCGGCGACAAAAAGCCACGTCCTTGGCTTATGGCGGCAGGCATCTTCCTTGCAGGTATCGGCATGGCAGGAGTGGGAGTACTGCCGAACTATCCGCTAAGTATGGCATCAGCCATGTTAAGTGGTATTGGCGTTGCAATGTTCCACCCCGAAGGAGGTCGCTTAGGAAATCTAACCGCAGGCGAGCAAAAAGGCAAAGGAATGAGTATTTTCGCCGTAGGAGGAAAACTCGGTTTTACCTTTGGACCCTTAGTTGCCACCGCAGCTATTACCTTATGGGGTCTTCCCGGTACGCTTATTTTTATTATTCCGTCCACCCTCTGTGCCGCCATACTGCTCTCTCAAAATAAAGCATTGCTGAGCTATAGCAACCCCGATAAGCAGTCTAGCGACGAAAGCCTCTACCAGGACAATTGGGTAGGATTCGGATTCGTTATGGGCGCTATCTCTTGTCGCTCCATTATGTATTATGCGTTCCTGTCGTTTATCCCCTTGTTCTTGGTATATAACTTGGGGCAAGAAGAAGCATTTGCATCATCGGTTATTTCGCTTTTTGCTTTAGTATGCGCCGTCGGAACTATCGCCTCGGGATGGGCGGGACAGCTGCTTGGAGCAAAGAAGCTCATTATTGTGTCCTACGCCTGCGTTGCAATCGAGGTGGTCATCTTTGCCTTCAATGGTTCGCTTATCGTAGCACTCATTCTCATTGCGTTTCTTGCTCTTACCTGCGACATTTCCTATCCTTCGGCAGTCGCAATGGGACAGAGCTTTGTTCCTCATCACTTAGGAATGGCATCAGGCCTGTCATTTGGCGTTATGGTTTGCATTGGTGGATTAATGACTCCCGTTTTTGGCCTCATAGGCGACTATTTTGGACTTCAGGTCGTCATGCTTTGTGTTACCGCAATTGCCCTTTTGGGAATCATTATTACCCTTTTCATCCCAAAGAACAGACCGATGAGATAAGCGTTTCTGCCTATCGCTCGGAAATTTTGAATTTGAGAGACACCGCAAACCTTCCACCCTAGACGAGAGGTTCGACTTACGCCTTAGTTGCTCGAAGAGCCTGAGTTCGTATTCCCTGAACCCGAGTCCGTAGTCCCCGATCCTGAGCCTGAACTCGATCCCGAACCCGAAGAACCAGAGCCCGTATTTGAGCCACCGCCTGTCTGTCCGCTATCCGAGCTGCCCGACCCCGTTCCCGATCCAGAACCAGAGCCCGAGCCGCCAGTGGTATCCGACCCTCCAGAGGTTCCCGAATTATTCGAACCTCCCGTTGTGTTTGAATCGCCCGTCGAACCCTGATCGTTCGTGCTTCCAGAACCCTGCGTTGTTTCATCATTAGAAGAAGTTGTATTATCCGAAGACGAATCAGAGGTAGAAGCGCTTCCTTCTCTGTCCTGATCGGAAGAATCAGCAGCACTGCTGGAATGTGATGAGTGACTTTGGCTGGTAATTGAAGGCAAAATTGGATCAGTTTTAGTCCCAATGCCTTCACCTTGTGTAGCAAAGGTAATCACGCACGCACAAATTACAATCGCAACCAGAGAAGAAACAACTGAAACAATTAAAACCTGACGCTGTACTTTTGCCTTTCTGCCGCGTCGTGCATGCGCGCGTTTAAGGGCGGGATCTTCACCTTGGTTATAAGAAGATGCATAGCGAATGTCGTTCGCGTTCATCACTCGAGTTGCATCGGAAATCGCTGAGGTTTCCATCGGCGAGGTAAGCGACTGTCCTCCGCCTTCACCCACCTGTACCTTCTTGCCAGCAGCTGCTTCGCCTGAAACATCGTCAGACCCGCTCAGAAGTGTTGTGGAGCTTGCGTCACGCAATTTATCCGCAGAAGCCGAAAGGGCTTTCTTGTATACCTGAGAAGAAACGGCAGAAATTACCGAACCAATTGCCGCACCAATAAGGGATCCGGCAACACCAATAACAGAAGAAAGCAAGAATACTGTCGCAGCAGCTAGCGCACCAGCAATGACCTGCGCCATCGATAGGTCGTCGAACAGTCCACGGAAAAACCCCTGCGATTTTCCCGTACCCACCGACGGCGCCGCCTGTTCAGGAGAAATTTGGATAGTAGTGCTATCAATAGAAGATTTTTCTGCTTCGTTTTGCTCAGATTGCGCATCATGTTTTCCAATTTGCGCAGCCTGTATTTCAGATTGCGCAGCCTGTATTTCTGCTTGCGCATCTTGTTTTCCGACTTGAGCAGCCCGTTTTTCTGTTTCCGCTGCCCGTTCTTCGGCTTGCGCAATCTGCTTTTCGGTTTGTGTAGTCTGTTTTTTAGAGTCTGTCACCAAAGTGCCTCCTTTGCTCTATCAAGCTATCAAGCACTCGGAAAATCTTAAAGAGCATCCACTTACTCTTCACTCATTCTTAATTTCTTCGTCACGGAAATACAACTAAAAAAGCATGACTGCCAAAACGCTCATCGCTATGACGCCTGCTATAACGGTTACTACATTAGCCAAGCCGGCTAAGCCCTCGTCACCTTTGAGCCACATGGTGAACACAGGACCCAAGCCTGCAGCGGGTGCCCACAACATTGCCGCAACGACCAGGCGCGTTTCGTAATCAAACGGCAACAGCATAAACACCGCAACACAAAGAAGACCCGACAAGATAAAGCGGCATAACACGATACGAACCAACTGGCCAATCTTGCTGTGATCAATAGAAAAATTGACCATCAAGCCCAAAAGCAACATGGCAAGAAACGAATTTGCCTCCGCAATTGGCTGAATAAACGTAGCTGCCTGTTCGGGAATTTGCACTCCCGCTACAGCAAGAATTACCAATAATGCATAAAGATCGAACGGAACAGCCTTTATAAGGCGCTGCAAAGCCAATAATATTCGCCCTGCCAGAGAGGTGCCCTTCTCCACCAGAGCGCTTGTGAATGGATAGATGCCACCGTTAGTCATAAGCGCATTTCCAGCATCAAAAAGGCAAATCGCAACGATAGTGTGTGAAGGAAACATCGTCATAGCAAAAGGCAGCACAAAATTACCAATGTTGTATCCCGAGATGTTGCACATCATGAAGACCTTATGATCACGATCTTCACGCCAAGTAATCAGCATGGCAACAAACCATGGAATAAAGCAACATAAAAAGCCGACGCCCACAAGCATAATGAGCGAGGGATTAAATTCCGACGTTACAAAGGCATAAAAGATTGCGCAAGGAACTGTGATATTGAAGACAATCTTCGACAGTATATCGATAAATACATGAGGAATTTTGATAATACGAGGCATCACCACCCCTAGGATGATGATAGTAGTCAAAGAAGCTACTGTTATAAGCGCATTTCCCATACTTGCGATGATAACGCTTTATGAACCTGTTCAATTCCTTCAAATTTTGTTATGAACTATTTCAAACTAAGTACTCGTTGAGCGTTTTTCTTAATAACAGCAGCTAGATGGCACGAATCCTGGTTCCGCAATTCAGCTAACAGACGAAAGGTTTCCTGCAGCTCTTCCTGCACCTGCTCAAAAGAGCAAGAAGTTACCGGAATTGCTTCATCTTGAATGGGAACATGAGGCGCATCGGTTTCAAGAAGGAGACGATCCTCCGATATTGCTTTTACGTATTCTTTTCCTCGTTTAGATGAAAGCATTCGCTTACTTATCGAAAAGTAACAACCACTCTCGATTGCCTGCATAAGGTCTTGCGACGACCCTGAAAACCAATGAAAAATACCCGTGCAGCAGGACAACACCTTAGTTTGCTTAAAAAGATCAAACATTTCCGAATACGCTTGCACGCAGTGAAGAGACAAAACGAAGCCGCCTCGATCGGCGCAACGACGAAAGATAAAGGAAAGCGCTTCTTTTTGGTTTTCAGCAGTGTGAAGATGATAACGAGAAAAGTCTAGCCCTACTTCCCCAATAACTTTCGTCCCAGAAAAGGCCCCATCAAAGTCGTTGAGCAGTTGATTAACGTTTTCCTTATCTTCAGGAATCCACCAAGGATGAATGCCTAAACCCGAATGAACAAAAGTAAAGCGTTTGCTGCTTGCTCCCTTCGCATACTGACAAGAAAGCACTTCGGACGACGCTTCGGGCGACACCCCGGGAGCTATTTCAGCCACTTCGGACGACGCTTCGGGCGACACCGCAGCCGACACTTCAAGTAACCCTTCGGACAACGTCTCAGACAACCGAAGATAATCCTGGGGAGTTACACTAGCAGCCAACACATGCGCTTGTGCTTTTTCTGCTTCGCGGGCAAATTGACAAGGGTTGCTCATAAAACCCACATGGCAATGCATATCATCAAAGACACTTTCGATTAATGACATTCTTTACCCTTTCGTCAATTCATCTCCTTCATCCTAACGCAACAATGAAGTAATTTGTTAGTGTGTAGATGTTCGCAGAATCGTGCTGTTAGGGGGAGCTCGTGGCTGCAAAGTATCTTGACCAATACAATTACGGCAAAATGGAACAACTCTTTCCGAGGATCTATCGTGTACCTGTTCCTTTACCCGATAATCCTTTAGAGTTTTTAAATTCCTACTTCGTTCTCAGTGAAGACAAAACCACCATAATCGATGTAGGTTTCGATCATCCCGACTGTGAAGCCGCACTTGAAAATGCGCTTCATGCCTTAGGGCGTGACTGGGAATCGGTTGAAATAGTCCTTACCCATTCTCATCCCGACCACACCAGCAATCTTGATCGCATTTGGCGTCGTTGGATGCGAATTTATGCTAACATGCATTCATTTCAAGAAGTGCAAAACCTCATGAACATCCAATCTCCTGTCTTTAATCCCCTGATCGGGCACCTTCTTCGTCCCGATAAGGTATATGGACGGAGCATGCAAAAACGCGATGCTAACACCTATCGGGTAAGCGCTGAATTGTTGCCTCTTAAAAATCAACCCGACTTGTTCTACTTAGCTGATGGCGATGTCTACCGAAATGGGTCGTATCGTTTCCAAGTAATCACCACACCCGGTCATGATGATTGGCATATCTGCCTCTATGAACCCACCCTGAAAATTCTTATTGCAGGGGATCACGTGTTGGAGCGCATTACCCCAAGCATTATGAGTTGGATTACTTCCTACGACGCCTTAAAGGAATTTTTCAATAGTCTTGATAAGGTACGTGATCTGGATGTAGACCTTATTTTGCCTGGTCACGGAAAACCCTTTACAGGCGTTGCACAGCGCGTCGATTTTTTGAAAGCTTTTCACAAAGATCGCCTCGAAGAACTCTATGAGCTGGTTGCAAATGGCCATGCAAGTCTTATCGACATTGCACGAAGCGCCTCTTGGAAGCACCCTAATTGGGATGAATGGACTATCGACCAAAAGTTTTATTCATTGGGAGAAACCCTGGCCCATCTAATATACCTGGTCAACGCTGGTCGCATTACCTTAACAGTTTGCGAGAATAAACGGCGCTTTTATGTTGCCGATCAATGGGAAGTGCGGCGCGCGCAGCCATAGCTGCCACAAGTGGCTCGTCTTATGTGGTGTTATTACCTACCACACGTACCACGCTTTAACAAACATCTAAAGAGGGGCTTACGCCCCTCTTATTATTGCCTCATGTTTCGTAGCGCTATCACGATTCCCGTGATTGCCCCTATACCTAAAATCAACGCCACTACCGCTAGTGGAAGTGTCGAATCGCTGGTTTCTGGAAGGGCTTTATTGCTTTCAGCCGCGTTATCCATGCCTTCTTGCGAGTTATCGGTATCGGGTACGGTGGCGGTTGCTTCAATTGCACCACAAACAGAACACTTTCCCTCTATGTAGTGGTGGCCTGTCGCCGGGATTACCGTTGCAGAAAGCTCTATCTCTGTCTTGCCTTCTGCATCGCTGAAAATCTTCCCGCAGGTTCCGCACGTCCAGTATTCCTCGTCTCCATCTGCTGTGCAGGTGGCGTCTTTCTTTGGAGTATGTACCATATTTCCATGTGTCACTGTCACGGAGCATGAGGCGCTTTTCCCACTGCCATCCGCAGCGATGGCGGTAATGGTTGCGCTGCCGGCGCTTATGGCGGTTACTTTCCCGCTTGCATCTACCGTAGCAATGCTGGTGTCGCTGCTTTCCCAGTTCACATTTTTATTGGTAGCATTGTCCGGCTCCACCGTGGCTATCAGGGTAGCGCTGCCCGTTTCCTGCAAGGTCAGGCTTGTCTTGTCCAGTTTCACGCCGGTAGCAGGAATGTTCTGCCAATGGGCATAGATGGTACTGTCCACGGTAAAGACCGTGTCGGTAGTAACTTTATCTCCGCCGTCTTTCTGCGTGTACCAGCCGAGGAAGTCATAGCCATCATAGGTCGGAGTAGGCAGGCTTG
>UMLF01017717.1_pt1 | contig 14764 bp, 14 predicted proteins | sample 1966501 | NCBI WGS metagenome assembly UMLF01 (sample SAMEA4836194, study PRJEB28245) | human gut metagenome | biome: gut microbiome; material: fecal sample | place: Denmark | collected 2008 | reverse complement strand
GAGTACGCCCTGGGGGAGGTGGCCGAGTTCGGCGGAACGTTCTATGCCGTAACCTCCGTCGAGGGATTCGATGCGAATCTCACGCCCGCCGACTCCCCGAACTGGGGCGAAATCGCCGAATACGACCCGCAGTACAACGGTTACGAGCTTTCCGACCACGAGTATGTCGTCTATGACGGGCGGGTATGGTATCCGGAGATCGACGTCAATGCGGACGAGCCGCAGGCGGGCGTGAATCTGGTCGTGCGCGATCCGCGCAACTACAACCTCAAGAAGCACATGGTGCGGCTGGCCGTGTACGAGCTCACGAAGCTCATCGCCCCGAACAACGTCAGCACCACGCGTATCAAAGACCATGAGGATTCGATGAAGTGGCTGCAAGACGCGGCCAAACTGCGGATCAACCCGCAGATTCCGCGCAAGATCGCCGAGGACAAAAAGGAGGTCATGGACTGGCAGATGGCGACCTTTCAGGCCGACTACGACCCGTGGAAGAATCCGTGGCTGACATGAACCCGTCAAAAAAAGCCATGTGCTATCTCGTATGGTCACACGGAAACAGGGTGGCCCGAAGATTGCGCACGGTGCGATTCGTGGGGCTGGGATCTCGACCTTTCGTTTATTCGGATATTTTATTTCGTTCCGAAATCGACATATTCGGCCGGAACGATAAAATTTCAGACTTAAACATATTGTTAGAAAAGATTTTATAATTACATTTGTGCACGCGGTCCGCGAATAGGCGGACGTGTGTACTTCGTTTCAGTACAAAGTCTGGAAGCTTTTTTTCGAAGAACGAAGCACAGGGAAGCCCAACGGGTCGTGAATCCCACGTCCGTATTCGGGTTTCATTCAGCTACGACCTTACGGGCGTGGGCTCTTGTGCTGTATCTTCTGCGGTCTTTCCAGAGCCTGTACTGAATATGGCACAGACTCACGCTCCGTTTTTTGCGGATAGCATAAACGAATTGTAAGTTTTATGTTATCTTTGCTCCACGGCAAGACCGTAACATATTGACAAGAAATAAAGGTTAAGACAAACCTTTGTACCTCTGTAAACTCGCGACTGTTATTAACAGAATAGTACGGTATAAAATTTGTCTGAAACCCTTGCTATGCCTGCGGCCTTGCGCCGCGGGCGGCACGGGCGTAAGGACGATGACCGTACTAAGGCTCGCGAGGCCGACAGAGGAAAGTTGTACCTGCGTCCCGTGCTTTTTTATTGGACGGATGTAAGTACAATGTACCCGGCCCGTGAAAAGTTCGCAAGAGCACATGGGCGTAAGGGCAGCTGCCGCGAATGTTCTCAGTACCAGTGAACGGAGTTGTACCTGCGTCTCTTTTTATGAGGTGAGGCCGGGAAACCGGGAAACAGGAACGTTTACTTTTTATTCTCTGCAATATGTTGCGGTCGCGCCTACATCCAACCAGCACGGTTTATCCGGCGGGCATGGCTCGTCAGGTTTTGTCGTGTCTTATGGCGACTGCGACGGGCTGTCGACACTCAATAGTCTCATATGCGACCGATTTCAGACTTTTTCGTAGTAGTCAGTCCCATTCAGACCAGTTAGAGGGCGGGCCGTCTATGCAATCCTCGAGGCGTCAGATTGCAACCACTCCGTCGGCCCGGCCCTCTATTTTTACACAGCATGCGTCGTGTCCCCATCCCGACGCCGGCAGGCCCCTCTTTTTCTTCTACATCGAAGAAATAAAATCGCTCACCGGGGCCTGCCTTCTTTGCAAATTTACCAGTCTACATATCGAAACGATCCGGAGAGCGGATCATCGTGTCAAAAAAATCATCATGTTCAGAATTAGATGCAGACGGATGGTACATCTCTTCTATTTCCCTTGCAGGGGCACGAATAAGCATGGGCCGTGAGGCCGTTGGCGAAAGTGGTACAGGAATATAAATTTTGAATTTTTTAGGTTAAATTATTATTGCATATTCCTGCAGCCCCTGCATCTTACAGCGACGGTCTCCGAAAAAATAAAACTCTCGGCCGGATGGAGGTTCGGTCTGTCTGAAAACGCCAGCGGAACCGTCGCTGTTATTTTCTCCACACCTCAAGTAAAGTCATCTCCGCGGATGTATTGAATAGTCTTTATTGGGGCAACAAATCTTAGCCGGAATAGTCTTGGGATCGTTGCGGAAATCGATACAAACGGATATTATTCAGAAAAAGTAAAATTAAATCGCAGGCTAATCCGATGATTATCGGCGGTTTGTAATTATTTCCTCCGTAATTGTGCGTGATTTAATTACAGTCTTAACGATTTAGCTGTCAAATATTTGCTACATTTGTATAAACTCTCAAAATTACTATGATATGGCACAGAATCAGAAAAACGTAACCAAGGCCGATATGATCAGCGAAATTGCCAGCCGTACGGGCCTGAACAAAGCGGATGTCAAAACGGTTATCGAAACCTTCATTGCTCTGGTCAAGGAGGCGATCGCCGAAGGGTTTTCCATCCAGTTGCGCGGCTTCGGAACCTTCTTCCGCAAGAAGAAAGCCTCCAAGAAAGCGCGCAACATCAGTAAGGGGACAACGATCGAAATACCGGCTCACGAAACACCGGCCTATAAACCCAGCAAGGAGTTTGCCGACAGTATCAGAAATCAATAATCGTCATGGCAGTAGTCAGAGAACGGGTAGTTCTGCGCAAACGCCGCAGCAGCGAACCGAAACAGCCCAATAGGATACGGCTCGACAAACTTGCCCCCGGCGATGAATTGGTCGTGGAGATCGTAGTCGACAAAAAAGAGGGAATCGTGCATTGGTGCAAATTCGATGCGCAACAACTGGAGGGACGAAAAAGCGTTGCCTTCAGTGTATCCGGAGACGAGGTGCACTGGCTGAACAAGGTTGCGCCTATGCCGATGCTCGCCCAGACGGCTGAGAAACTGTTTTCGGCAACGGAGCCCAAACGCAAAGGACGCAAACCGGGTATCGGGACTGCTAAACGCTCGAAGCAGGGGCGGCAGCGCAAAAAGCGCGAACCGAGAACATTCAAGGTCCTGGTATTCGACAACGCCCTGCAGTTGATCGGGATCTATCGTACGCTGAAAGACTCGGCGACATCTTTGAATCTGCGTCCCGAAGCGATAGACAAATTGTGCAAGACCAAACGTCCGTCGCAGGAGACAGGGTTCTCGTTCCGCTACTGGTGGAAGATACTCGATTTCGACGTAACCGATTTCAAGATGACGGCAAAGCAGTACGACGAGTTGTGCAGGCGCAAACCGTCGGAATACGGACAAGCCGAAGAATAGGATGCAAAAAGGCGTGAAGGATTGAACTTCACGCCTTTCTCATCGTATCGGTTTTCTTTATTTTCCGATTGTCAGGGACGCTTTACGAAATTCCTTGAGGAGTTTCTCGAGATTGAGGCTCGCCTTGCGGGCACGCATGCCGGCAGCCTTGTTTCCGTTTTCGTGCTGGAGTTGGGCGTTCGTCTTGACCGCATCCATCTCTGCATACATCTTTTCCAGTAATTCTTTCATGTGCTTTACGTTTTATGTGTTTGATTGCAAAGGATAGCGTGAATGTACGAAAAAATGTTTAATCGCGAAACTCTTCGCACAATTCGGCGATAATGTCGCTTTCATTCTGATTTTTCCAGTAGAACTTGTAGATCGTAATGACGCTGTTGCCACTGTGTTCGGCAACCACGCCCGGAGGGTATTTCTTGTCGACCATCATCGTGATGTAGGTACCGCGTGCGGAGTACCACGTAATCTCCTCGTCATAACCCAACAGGTTCACGATACGGCGCAGGGTTTTGTTGACCTCGCCGCAAAGATGGTTGACACGGTTTTTCTTCCGGATATGCGTATCGTGCCGTGCCGAAAAGATCGGCAGCACGAAGTCCGCATAACACTCGTTGCGGTATTTGTTGGCGATAGCCTCCGCACGCGGAACGAAGGGTGGCTTGGCCTTTTTGGGAGTCTTAATCCGCTCATAGGTAATTTTACGCTTCTTCATGTCGATACAAGCCCATGTCAGATAGGCGGCATCGATCGGGGCGATGCCGCCGCAATAGAAGCAGAACAGGAATAAGTCGAGGCAATAGCTCTCCGTCTTCGAGAGCAGGCTGCGGTCCATAGCTTCCATGGCCCGCAGCAGACCCATGGAAATCGTACTCGGCGTGGTCTCCACCTCACGGAACTTCTCGTTGGTACAGATGAACACGTCGAGGTCGGCACCCGGGACATTCTTTTTCGAGGCTTTCTTGACTACCTGATACAGCGAGTGAAGCTTGCCACGGAGACCGCCGCGAGAATTCCTCTTGGCTCCTTCGGATTCGATGAAGAAGACATAATCTTTCAGAAACTGCTCGGTAATATCCGTAAACTGAAGATTGGAGAACGAACGTCCGTATTTCTCCCGGACGAAACGGGTCAAAAATTCGAGGATACGCTCGTTAGCTTGGGCGTAGGACTCGCAGGGAACCTCGTGGCCGTTCTTCATCTTTTTCGTATTCCGAATCTCCTGTATCCACTGTTTATAGACCTGCTCGACGGTGGGGATGACCGTCTCACGAAGCATAAGCTCGCGGGGCTTGTCGTAATAGTGGGAAAGTTCCTTGGGAGTCCATGCCACGCCTTGCTCGTCCCATGTATTACCGATCTGGGTGTATTTATTGACGGTGGACGACAGCAGAGCGTTGTTGGCAGCCGCATTTTCCGTACGAGGCTTGAAGCGTTGTTGGCCTTGGTCCCAGTTTTTGAACGGGCCCGTGACTGGAAGAACCTTGGGGACTCGGTTGAAACCGGGACGGTAAATGATCATCGTGATCTTGACCATGTCCGGACGGTTCTTATCGGGGGCTCCCTTGAGCATAATTGTAAACATAGCACACTGATTCTTAGTTTGTTAATGTTTTGTAGTCCAAACCTACAACCACAGCTACATAAAAATAGCCTGTGAATCAATGCGAATGTTTGTAAAGCAGAAAGGTTTTTCAGGGGTGATATGGTGTCAATCGCTTTAATATCAATCAAGAACAATCAATATCAACTAATATGTTCACGATATGCCAAGATTTTATGAAACCACATTGTCTATCACCAACTTACACAACCTAAGTATATCAACTCACGTAAACCGTTCTCGTATAATATAACTCAGAATAATTTTCTATTTTTAGGGAGAGGTATGATTGAGGCATTTTCTTAAACAAATAATATCTATTATCTCACACCTTTCCTAACGAATCAGATTCTCTTTAAGCATTTTTCCATCAAAATTGAGGCCTGAAATCTACACTTTTCCATGAAATCAGCAACTTTACTTTATCCTCGTATTCATATATACGTTCATTAAAGTAAAGTCAAAATAAGGGAAGAAAAGAGATGGCTGCGTCTTAATGTCTGTAAAAACCTTTGAATTAGAAAATTAATGGCTATTTATCAAATTGAAGAAACGTCTACTATAACCCGTGTTAACACCGTAAAAACAACATAAGAAAGTTAGACATCTCAGTACTTTATTTTACTTTATTAGGGTACATCCATACAAATTCAGGAGCATCAAAGGTTGAATATGCAATCCAATGCTCCGCAACAAATTTTTCTTCAGCCTTCGTCCAAGAACCACTATTTTTTTGGTCTAATAAATCTATAACTCTTACATCATCTACAATCGTAATATTAGATGGCTTATACGCATATTCTTCCCTAAATTTAGATACAAAATATTTCAACATATTACTTGATTTATCCGTATCTTTATATAAAACATTAAAATTCTGAACAGTTTTTAGAACTTCAGGCTTTCCAATAATCTCATACATAGTTTTGGGTAATAAATCTTTCATATATGCATTATTGGATTTAATCACCTCATATGATAAACGATACTTACCTTTTAATGCCTTCATTTCATAAAAAGTTACACCTACTCCTTCTAAACCTTTCATAATAATTTCTCGTTCCCTTATACCCATATTCAATCCAAAATATATACCTTTAAGTGCTTTTGGATCATACGTTTTAACTCCAAAGGAATCAAAAACCAATCGAACTTCATTTTCATATCTCCAACTTGGCGACTTAAAGCTTAGCAACGTCTCTTTAACATCCTTTTGGACCCGCTTCAAAGCAAAAGATCGAATGTCTAGATCATTATAAGCAACCTCGAATAAGTCTGCATTATCCAATAACCCTAACTTAAGACTTTGGCGAAGAATGTCAAGATCATATTCAATACAAAATCCTTTATGGGAGTTTGCATAATGCGCCCACATTAATTCTTCCAAAACAATTCTTTTGCCCTTTTTATCACAAGACATAGAATATATACCGACCTCATTTTTTATCCTTTTTAACAAACCACTCAACTCATCTTTATCTTTAAAGATATCGCCAAAATAATCTATGATTGTTGATTCAAAAGGATCATTCAAATCTGACAATCTTGATGCATACAATTTGTTCTCTAGAAGCGAAAATGTATCTTGCCTTATATTATCATTACTCCTAAACTTATATACCGAACTCATATAAAAGCAATATATTAAAATCTATATTTATACAAATATACGGAATATTTGAACGCAGCTAATTTCAGCATTATAATCTTATGCCTTTCTCATGTTAGATTCTTCGCAAACGCCCCTCGATTTTACAGCCCATTTTGGCGAAATAAACCCCGACATGCCCTATCTTTGCAGACGGGGTCTGTCAGGGCCCCAAAGGGCCGTTTTTGCCTTTTTTCCCTCTGTTCGGAGGGAGTCGATGAAAAAAACGTTAAATCTTCGTTTTTTTTGCAAAAAAACAAGTAAATTTTTGAGTAGTCTACCTTTTAAGACGCAAACTATTGATAATCAATGGCAATACGATGATGCATCGAAATAATGGCATTGTAAAATATTTTTCTCTCGACAGCACCATTTCACGAAAAATAACTATATTTGCGACATCAATACGATAACAAACCCGTATTTTACCCGCATGAAAAACGGCATTACATCCAATAATTCTTACTCGCTGATCGTCGGACTTTCGGTTTCGATGATGGGTATGATGATGTCGATGCGCAGGTGTAAATGCCGGGTGTAAGATTCGTCGTACGTGTATCTCTTAAATCCGGCTGGTTCAGCCGGATTTTTTTGTTTGTAACAATCCCGAAAACATAAATCAACTTTCAAAACCATGAAAAAACAGAATCTCCGTTTCGAAACCCTGCAAGTACATGCAGGCCAACAGGCCGATCCAGCGACCGGATCGTGCGCCGTCCCCATCCACCAGACGGTGGCCTACACCTTCGAAAGTGCGGAAAAGAGCGCCGCCGTTTTCGCCCTCACGGAACCGGGGTACATCTACACCCGCCTGAACAACCCCACGACCGCCGTTTTCGAAGAGCGCATCGCCGCCCTCGAAGGAGGTACCGGAGCCGTTGCAACGGCATCGGGCATGGCCGCCCAAATGCTCGCCATCACGAACATCGCCCAGGCAGGCGATAATATCGTAAGCACCTCCTACCTCTACGGCGGAACGACCAACCAGTTCAAATACACGCTCCGCCGACTCGGCATCGAGGTCCGTTTCGCACAAGGGGACGACCCAAAGAGCATCTCGGCACTCATCGACGACCGTACGCGGGCCATCTACATCGAAACGATCGGCAACCCGGCCTTCAATATCCCCGATTTCGAGGCGATCGCCGAAATCGGCCGCAAACACGGCATCGCGGTAATCGCCGACAATACGTTCGGAGCCGGCGGCTACCTTTGCCAGCCGATCAAATGGGGCGCCAATGTCGTGCTGCACGCAGCGACCAAATGGATCGGAGGTCACGGCAACAGCATGGGTGGCGTGGCTATCGACGGCGGCAACTTCGATTGGGGCAACGGCCGCTACCCCTTGATCAGCGAACCCTCGGAAGGGTATCACGGATTCAACTTCTGGGAAAACTGCGGCGACCAGGCTTTCGCCGTACGGGCACGGTGCGAAGTGCTCCGCGACACGGGTGCCTGCCAGAGTCCGTTCAACTCCTTCCTGCTGCTGCAAGGACTCGAAACCCTCTCGTTGCGCGTACAGCGATCGGTGGACAATGCACTCGAAATGGCTCAGTGGCTCGAGAAGCACCCCAAGATCGAGAGCGTAAACTACCCCGGTTTGAAGAGTAGCCCGTTCCACGATTTGGCCAAGAAGTATCTGACCAACGGTTTCGGCGGCGTACTGACCTTCCGCGTCAAAGGATCGGCCGAACAAGCCTCCTCGCTGCTCAACCACCTGGAGATCATCAGCCACCTGGCCAACGTGGGCGACACCCGGAGCCTCTTGGTACACCCCGCTTCGACGACGCACTCCCAGCTCAACGAACGCGAACTGGTCGCTTCGGGCGTTTATCCCAACATGCTGCGCTTCTCGCTGGGCATCGAACACATCGACGACCTGAAAGAAGAGATCGGCAACGCATTAAAACGACTGTAAACACAATGAATATATACCGTCATAACCAACCTTTCGAATTGGAGCGGGGAGGCATTCTGCCCGAACTGACGATCGCATTCAGCACCTACGGGAAACTGAATGCGGCCCACGACAATGTCATCTGGGTCTGCCACGCCCTGACCGCCGATTCGGACGTGGCCTCGTGGTGGCCGCACACGGTCGAGGCGGGCAAATTCCTCGACCCCACCGAGCATTTCATCATCTGCGCCAACATCCTCGGCTCGCACTACGGCACGACCGGGCCGCTGCACGTCAATCCGGCGACCGGACGCCCCTATTACAAGGATTTCCCCGAACTGACGATCCGCGACATGGTACGGGCCCCCCGGCTGCTGGCCGACATTCTGGGCATCCACCGCATCCACACCTTGGTCGGCAGCTCCGTCGGCGGCTTTCAGGCGGTCGAATGGGCCGTCCAGGAACCCGAGCGGATCGGCAAGCTGGTCCTGATCGCCACGGCCGCCAAAGCGTCGCCCTGGAGCATCGCCATCGACGAAACGCAGCGCATGGCCATCGAAGCCGATTCGACCTTCGGGGAACCTTACGCCACTGCCGGCATGAAGGGACTCGCAGCGGCCCGGGCTATCGGGCTGCTCACCTACCGGGGACCCGAAGGCTACGACCTCTCGCAGCGGGACGAGAACGACGACTTCTCCTCTCGCCGGGCCTGCACCTACCAGCAGTACCAAGGAGAAAAGCTCTGCCGGCGTTATAATGCCTACTCCTATTACAAGATCCTCAACGCTTTCGACACGCACGACGTCGGCTACCAGCGCGGAGGCGTGGCAGCGGCGCTGCAACGAATCACGGCCGAATGTCTGGTCGTCGGCATTTCGACCGATATCATCTTCACCGTGCCCGAAATGCAGGCGCTGCACCGGATGCTGCCGCGCAGCACCTACCATCAGATCGACTCCCCGTTCGGACACGACGGGTTTCTGGTCGAGCACGAACAACTGAACCGAATCCTCAACCCTTTCATCCATCCAACCCATGAATAAGATCAAAATCGGCCTTTTCGGCTTCGGCGTAGTCGGACAAGGCATCTTCCAGGTACTCAGCAAATCCCGCAACGCCCATGCGGAAATCGTCAAGATCTGCGTGCGGTCGAACAAACCCCGCAGCATCGACGCGTCCTATTTCACGACCGATCCGGAAGTGATCCTCTCCAATCCGGAGATCGACCTGATCGTGGAGGTGATCGACGATGCGGCGGCCTCCTACAAAATCGTCAAGGCGGCCCTCCAGAAAGGCATCCCCGTCGTTTCGGGCAACAAGGCCATGCTCGCCCGCCACCTGCCGGAGCTGATCGACCTGCAAAAGAAACACAATGTGGCACTGCTGTACGACGCCTCGTCGTGCGGCTCGATCCCCGTGATCCGCAACCTCGAGGAGTACTACGACAACGACCTGCTGCTCGAAGTCAAAGGCATCCTGAACGGTTCGTCCAACTACATCCTTTCGCGGGTGTTCGACCACCAGGAGTCCTACGACGCGGCGCTGGCCCAGGCCCAGGCATTGGGATTCGCCGAGAGCGATCCTTCGTTCGACATCGAAGGCTACGACTCGCTCTTCAAATTAGTCATCATTACCGTTCACGCGCTCGGAGTGTATGTCCATCCCGACCGGATCTTCACCTACGGCATCTCGACTATCCACGACTCGGACATCCGGTACGCCCGCGAAAAAGGGGTCAAGATCAAACTGGTCGCCCAAGTGGTCAAGGTCAGCGACCGGAAGTTCACGATGTTCGTCATGCCCGAATTCGTCACCCCCGGCAAATACATCTACAGCGTCGATGACGAATACAACGGCGTGGTGATCCGGGGCGAATGCTACGACCGCCAGTTCATGTTCGGCAAGGGCGCCGGCAGCCTGCCTACCGCCTCGTCGATCCTGAGCGACATCATGGCCCGTCAGCACGACTACCGGTACGAATACAAGAAACAGCACTACCTCGACCGTCCGGAGTACACGACCGACGTGGAGCTGAAAGTTTATGTGCGATACACGGAAACCGACGTACTGAAAATCCTCCACTTCGACCGCATCACCGAGCAATATCGGGGCGAGGACGGCAATTACGTGATCGGCTACATCCGCCTTTCGGAGCTGCTCGCCAAGCGGGAAGTACTGCGGGGCAAGGACGTTTTCATGGCCGATTTCCAGAGCTTCTTCCAAGAGCTGGATCGTTAGAGCCAAAAGACAGGCCGCCATCGAACGAACGCCTCCCGAATTTCAGATTCGGGAGGCGTTCGTTTTTCAGAGCCACAAACTATTTACTCGAACGGGACCATCGCCTCCGCCGCATCGTAATCGGCATTGGTGAAGACATAAGTCCAACGCTCTTTAGGTTGACGACCGTTACCCCTCAAATCCTCGAATACATAATTATCATCGATCGAAGGGTCGTAATGTGCGTCGTAATTCGGAGGGTACGACCGACCGTCGTCCTGGTAATAACGGACACCATAAGTGAATCCAAGCCTCCCATCGTCGAAAATAATCGTCATTTTCCAAATGTAACTTGAAGGAACGGGGCAAACACCCATACCATTATCCATCGCAGTAAAACTTTCTCCAGGCAGTATCACTTCATTTTTGAACTCACACCCTAAATCGGATTCTACGAAAAGAGTGATCTTATGATCGCTGTCGTTGACCCACACAAAATAACTGATTGCATTGTAATCGGTATTGCAACCTGCCGGAGTCCCTGCGGTAAATATCGCCGACAACGCAAAAAATAAGAATTTCCTCATAAACCCATTTTTATATATAACCGTTACGTTGAAGCCAGCTACGCTCGTAAAAAAGAAATTCATTTATTTGATTTTCTGTAAAATATGACCCTGTATACTTACGAAGTGCACTTTCAAAATCATTCCAGGTTCTATAGGCTCCAAACAAATTCACCACGAATTGAGGCATCTTAATTTGATCGTAGCAGCGAGAAGGATAGCCAACACCCTGGTTGTAATCATCCACCAAATCGACAAACAAAGGAGTATAATAATTATTGGTTGTATTTTGATAATCCCATTCTTGCCTTGCTTGACCTGTTATATCCGAGTTTAGAGATGTTTTTTTCCAACCCTGATTTAAATAATATGCTTCTCCCATATGCCATCCGGCATAAGAAGCATAACTTTCGAGCAATATATTCCAAGTACCATCGTACGCACTGAATGTGCCGCCACGCAAATGAAATTGACAATAATGTCCCAATTCATGCAAAGTGGTTCCTATTAGTCTCGGATGATTATTCCTGTTACAATTGCCAACTTGTATAAAAGGCATTCTCCCCACAGAAGTCGGCCAATAATTAAATCGGCCTTGCCACCCACCAGGATCAACGGCTAATGCAACTATTGATATTCTGTTATTAACAAAAGTAGAAATTATAAAATCGTGTTCGCCATAATGATAAAAATTGACTGCACGATGAATTTCGTAGCGGGGATCCGGAGCCGAAGAAGAGTTAATATTAAAGTTCAAATCTTTACCACTTCTTAATTCTCCATAAATTCCCTTTATTTCCTCTATCCGTCCTCCTTCCTCAGAACCCTTGACAATCGTCCATTTTTCGTGCTGAAAAACAAAACTTACCGTTGCCTGGTTGTCGATCAATTTATTGTTGATAGCATAATATCCAGTTTTGTCTGTATAAACCTCCTCAATATTCGAACCCAGCGTAAAACGGATTTTTAGATTCTCCAGCGGTACATAACGCTTTAAATGAGTATCGTAACATAGTACTTTTCCGCGCGGGAATCCACCTGGTAAATGTCTCTCTTCATCTAAAGCCAAAGCAATGGCTTCTTGCTCCAAAATTTGTATTGCCTCCGCACTCAATCCATTCTCACCAAGAGTAATATATTTAGGGAGGAAAACTTCATAAAGGATTTCAAAATCCATTTCAACAGGGAACGGTTTTTCGACAGGCCAAACGGCATATAATACAGGCAATATAATTGTCACAGGCTCCACTGGTCCATCCTTAATCATACCGCCCTCGTAAGTCACAGAATAACGCCTCTCCTCATCTTCCTCGCAAAACTGTGTCCGGGATTTCGAAAACACAAGACTCTGGGTCACCTCATCAGGTAATGACGTATAATTGAAAGGCGTATACGCGATCTTGATCTGCTCGTCCAGTTCAAGGCTTCGTTGTTCCTCTTCCGTTTTTGGAAAAATTTTCAAGGCATAGTGGGTAGCTTTCAGTTTCAACTGCGTTTTGGCAGTTGCTGAGAATTCTTTTCGCACACTCCGCGCGCTTGCTGCAAACTCATCAGATGCCCTGACAATTTTCGATTCACCCGATACTATATTGTCGTACGCCTGCTGAAAGTTCTCAAGCCTGTACGGATCATTCTGCGGCCGGATCCAAGACTGTGTCTCTATGATACACCGCATCCGCCAACTCAATTTCGGTCGTAACAGTAGCTAACATTTGTTTCGGCGAAATTTCGTCCAACAAATCTTCTTCATAATTAGCACAACCATAAGTGCCGATTAACAAGATACCACCAATTAAAAATAGTAATAATTTTTTCATAAGCATAATATTTAGGATTAGATGGTCAAAACATAAATGCCGTTCATGTGTATTGCAATATATTATATAAAATTTGAAAATCAAAATTATCCGAAAATAATATTTACTCTCTTTTTTATACTTATTTGTTTGTGAACATACGGGTAATAACCTATCTTTGCGACGGAAATTTCGTTTAACATTCTATTATTCCGACATGCCTCTTACCAATAACGTAATGATTGTCAGACACAAGTTGCTGACCAATCTCATCAAATTGTGGAAAGACAACCAGCTCGTCGAGCGAATCGACCGCTTGCCGATCGAATTGAGTCCCCGTACCTCACGGGTTTTGGGTCGCTGCTGCGTACACAAGGAGCGCGCCGTGTGGAAATACAAATCTTTCCCGCTGATGGGTTTCGACATGTCCGACGAAACCGACGAACTCACCCCGCTGTCCGAATATGCCCGCAAAGCCCTGGAGCGCAAAGGGCAGCAGCAGAAAGACAATATTCTCTGCGTAATCGACGAAGCCTGCTCGTCGTGCGTGCAGACCAACTACGAGATCACCAACCTCTGCAAAGGTTGCGTGGCCCGGGCCTGTGCCACCAACTGCCCGAAAAACGCCATCGAATTCAATCGTGCCGGCAAAGCGGTCATCAACCACGATCTCTGCATCAGTTGCGGCATCTGCCACAGCAACTGCCCCTACCATGCCATCGTCTATATGCCCGTACCGTGCGAAGAGGCCTGCCCCGTAAAGGCGATTACCAAGGACGAACGCGGCGTGGAGCATATCGATGAGAGCAAATGCATCTACTGCGGCAAGTGCATCAACAGTTGTCCGTTCGGAGCGATCTTCGAAATTTCGCAGGTGTTCGACGTGCTGCAGCGTCTGCGCGAAGGAGAAAAGATGGTCGCCGTCGTCGCTCCGGCCATTCTCGGACAATACAACGCCCCCACGGAAAAAGTATATGGCGCGATTAAGGCCATCGGTTTCGAGGACGTGATCGAAGTAGCGCAGGGCGCCATGGAAACCATCCGCAATGAAGGTGCGGAACTCGAAGAGAAAATTGAGGAGGGACAGGCGTTCATGACCACCTCCTGCTGTCCTTCGTGGGTCGAACTGGCCAACAAGCATATCCCCGAGATGAAGCCCTTCATTTCGAGCACCGGATCGCCGATGTATTACGCCGCGCGGATCGCCAAGGAGAAACACCCCGACGCGCAAGTGGTCTTCATCGGCCCGTGCGTAGCCAAACGCAAGGAGGCACGCCGCGACGAATGCGTCGATTTCGTGATGACCTTCGAGGAGATCAACTCCATTTTCGACGGCCTGGGTATCGAAGTCGCAACCACCGATCCGTTCCCCATTCCGTTCGTTTCGACCCGGGCCGCCCACGGCTTCGCACAGGCCGGAGGCGTGATGGGCGCCGTACAGCTCTTCCTGGCGGACAACAACCGGCCGCAGGTCGAAGGCATCCAGGTCTCCAACCTGAACAAGAAAAACGTATCCCTGCTCCGCGCCTATGCCAAATCGGGCAAAGCCCCGGCCAAGTTCATCGAGGTCATGGCCTGCGAAGGCGGATGTATCACGGGTCCCAGCACCCACAACCTGCACGATGCCGGTAAACGGCAATTCGCGAAGGAGCTGGCTAAACGCTAAATCCGACGGGGCTATGAAAGAGCTCGTCGATCAGTTGAAACGCAACCGCACCCTTTCCCCGGAAGAGTTGCGCCTTCTGCTGACCGATGCGTCCCCC
>UMLF01047841.1_pt1 | contig 14806 bp, 14 predicted proteins | sample 1966501 | NCBI WGS metagenome assembly UMLF01 (sample SAMEA4836194, study PRJEB28245) | human gut metagenome | biome: gut microbiome; material: fecal sample | place: Denmark | collected 2008 | reverse complement strand
AAATGCGGCCCTGCTGTCCTCAGAAAGTGGCTGTTTGCAAATGTACGCCCAAGGTCTGTAAGGGATCAATCTGCGTAATGTTCGCATACGTAAAACCCGTACTTGCATCATCCACAATCGGCTGTCCATCATAAGTATAGCCGCTATTGTAGTCTGCCACTACCTCGTAAATTTCGTCACAATTGAGGTTTTGCTTTTGGGTATTTTTAATGTCCGCATCCAGATGGATGTATACCTGACCGCTCTCCGCAGGATAATGGGTATAAAAGCTCGAAGTGTCGTCCGGCAATACGTCATAAGACAGCTCTACCTTATTTAAGGTAAACTCAAAATTCTCTGTCGTCACCGTCTCTCCGATCTGAATTGTCGGTATTTCCTCCTGTACCTCTTCGGTTACCGCTTCCGTCTCTTCCTCTGTCTCTGCTTCCGTCTCAGCCGCCTCTGTAGATTCTTCCTCAGGCTTATCCGTTTCCATCTCAGCAGCTTCTGTCTCCACTTTCTCCTGCGCCGCTTCCGTGGCTTGATTTTCCACATTGGCACCGCACCCTGCCAGCCCCATGGCCGTAATAATCCACAGACTTAATACCACAAATTTTCTTTTCATAATTGATTTCCTCCAAATCTTTTTCTTTTATTTTAGAATTTATGATACCATTTGTCAATAACATCTATATATTTATTGTCTGTTTTCTTCCTTATAGTTACGTACGCGCTTTCTCAAAGCCTAATCAGATGCGCCGAATGTGATCCTGTATGGGGCCGAAAATTTCCACGCTCCCCTCTTTCGTCAAATACACGTCAATTTCCGTGCGAAGTCCATACGTATCCGTGTATATTCCCGGTTCCACGGAAAACAGGGTGCCAGGCAAAAGGCTTCTCGTATCCACTGTTTCAAAGGCGTCCAGATTTGCTCCCTTTCCGTGGCAGTGATGACCAATATTGTGCCCGGTTCTGTGCTTTCGATAGGCCTCCACGCCATACGCTCTGAAAATATCCAGAGTCTGTCTGTCCACCTGGCATCCGGCAATCTTTCGCCCTTGACTCACTTCTCTTTGAATCAGATTGACCGCCTCATCGCGGGCCTTTCTGACGATCTGAAACAATCGCTCATATTCCGGATCCACTTGTCCTCCCACCTGCATATTCCAGGATACGTCATAAAATACGCTGTCGGCTCCGGGCAGTCTGCCGCTAATGTCAATGATCAGCCTGCTTCCCTCTCGAATTTCCTTGGCCGTGGCAGGCGTTGGCTCATATCCCGGATCTGCCCCATGCTCATCCACTCCAAAAAAAATGGAACGGCCGTCTGCTTCCAGGCCCTCCCGTTGAAACAGTCCGAAAATCATCTGCTCGAATTCCAGCTCACCGATTTTAACCCCCTGATCCAGACAGCCCCGTATCCAGGAAAAGCTCTCATCCAGAACGCGATGTATCCGTCTGCCCGCCTCTGCATGGGTTTCTATCTGTTCTCTGGTCAAAACCGCTTCAAAGTGCTGCAGCAAATCTCCAGAACTGACGGGACGGATGTCAAAGCTTTTTAAATATTCAAATAAGCCTGCATCCACAGTGCTGATCAACGGCACATTTCCCTGCTCTGAATACTGCACGGCAATCCGATTTCCCGGTCTTAATATCTGGCTTAAAGCTTCTCTCTGCTGTTCCAGTCCCAGATAAAGCCTTTTGCTGCCAGGCAGCGCATCCAGCAAGAAAGGCTCTATGCCGGACAGAATCTTCACCGGCTCTCCTGCAGTCGGTATGAAATAAAACATTCTCCTTGTGGCATACGCTCCGGACAACTCCAGGAATTCCTGGGTAATCACGTCCCGCCCCTGAATATCTGCAAACAGCCAGCCATCCAGCTCCTCTTTTCGCAGTCTGCTCTGAATCTCTCTCAAATCAGCCTTCATTTCCTCTGCCCTCCTCTTCTCACAGCACCTTTTTCAGCGCTCTCTTAAGCGGAAGATAGGCGATGCCCACGCCAATCAGCGTAAAGATACCATTCACCGCAGTGGCAGGCAAAGACGCAAAGGAAGCCGCAACGGCCCCTCCCAGAACACTCCCTGCTATCAAAAGCTCAATGACCCCTGCAACAAATTCCAGTACAATCGTCAGAACTACGTAGCATACAGTCACCACCATTGCATTTCGGTATTCCGCACGCTTTCCCTGATGAAACTTCCTGTTCAGATAAGAAAACAACCACCCTAATATCAGGCATTTGAGAATGGTTACAACAAAGATTTTTGGCATAGCCTGAATATAGCCGTTTAACAGGTCAAAAATCAGGAGGCCCAACGTACCTGATACGGCACCCCTGCGGCCTCCTAAAAATAAAATCCCCAGTACCACAAAGATGTTTCCAAAGTGTAAAAATGGTGTTCCGACGGCTGCCGGAATGGGAATCCGGAACACCTGGATACCCAGGTAGGTCACAGCAGCAAAGAATGCTACCACCACAATATTTTTTACCGAATTGCTTCTCTGATCCATGATTTTCCCTCTCTTCTCTTACGAAAGGATCCTTCCGTAGTATTTACACCATGGTATCACCTATGTGGTTCTATCAAAATATCCAGTTATTGTCTTTTTAACCAGGCCAGTTTGGCCGTTTCCTCAATGATTGGGATTGGCTGGCTCGATATTGATGGTTTTTCCTTTTATCTTGGCATGCTCCATGGCAGTCAAGACCTCTTTGGCGTTTTCTCTGGGAACTTCCACAAACGTATATTTATCAAACATATCGATACAGCCCACCAGTCTGCCCGGTATGCCCGATTCCCCGGCAATAGCCCCCAAAATATCTCCGGGTTTCACATTCTGGCGTTTCCCGATATTGATGAACAGGCGCACCATGCCTTCCTCTGCACCCGTATCCCCAAAGTCATAGTTATTACCATTTCGTTCCTCTGTTTCCATACCTGACGCCTGCTTTAAAAAGGCCGCAGCAATGTCCATGGCTGTATAGTCTGATTCATTGAGGTGCCTTTCCAGCACGTTGATCATAGAAGTCAGATCTTCTGTCTGAACGATATCTTCCATCTGATCCAGCACCTTTTCCACCCGAATCGCTGTCACATCGTCGGTAGAGGGAATAGGCTGTGCGTAAATCTTGGTCTTACAATACCGCTGGATCTCCTTTAGTTTATAAACTTCCTTTCCGGTCACAAAGGTAAAGGCCTTTCCCACTCTCCCTGCTCTCCCGGTTCTTCCGATTCGGTGGACGTAAAACTCATCGTCCTGGGGCAGATCATAATTAAATACTGCCTCCACATCGTCCACATCAATCCCCCTGGCAGCCACATCCGTGGCAATCAAGATATCGGTTTTTCCCTTCCGAAAACTGTCCATAACCCGGTCTCTCTGGGACTGTTTCATATCTCCGTGCAATCCCTGGGCAAAATAGCCTCGCCCAATCAGCGCGTTCGTTAACTCATCCACTCTGCGTTTGGTATTACAAAATACCAGTGATAATTTTGGATCGTACATGTCTAGGAGACGGGATAAAACCTCTTCTTTATTTTTCTGCTTCACATCATAATAGTACTGATCGATATTTTTCACGGTCAGTTCCTTTTTTACCACCTTTACCATCTGGGCATCCTTCTGGTACTGTTTCGTAATGTCCAAAATAGGCTTAGGCATGGTGGCGGAAAATAAGACGGTCTGCCGTTTTTCTGGGATTTCTTTCAGAATCGTCTCGATATCCTCACGAAATCCCATATTCAGCATCTCATCCGCCTCATCCAATACAATCGTATGCACTTGCTCGCACTTTATGGTTCTTCTTCTCATATGATCCATGACTCGTCCCGGCGTCCCTATGATCAGCTGCACGCCTCCCTTCAGGGAACGAATCTGCTTCGTAATATCCTGCCCCCCGTAGACAGGCAGTACCTTAATTCCATGCATAAACTTGGCCAGCCTGCGAATCTCATCAGCCACCTGGATGGCCAGCTCTCTGGTAGGACACAACACAATGGCCTGTAGCTTTTTTATCTTTGGATCCAGCTTTTCCAAAAGAGGAATACCAAAAGCCGCTGTCTTTCCTGTACCGGTCTGCGCCTGGCCAATCACATCTTTTCCGGACATGACAACCGGTATTGCTGCTGCCTGAATGGGGGTAGCCGCCTCAAACCCCATCTCCATCACTGCCCGCAAAATCTGCGGTCTAATTTCCAAATCCTCAAATCTTATTGTTTCCATTTTTATTCCTTTCTATTATGGGCTCACACTCTCAGGTATCTGCTTGGCCCGGCTATACAGGATTCCTCTTCCAGGGCATAAAAAAAGCCCTGCAACAGCTCTTGCGTACAGGGCTCAAATCTATTCTCATTCTATCCGGACACAATACACGGGCACTATGTTAACACAGGACAATAAGGCTTGTCAATCTTTTTTCTGTTACCCGGGGAACATTATCCATTGATTTGAAGCAGCTTTTGTTTCAGCTCACTTTCAATCTTTTGCATCTCCTCCTCTGCAGCCATTCGCTTTTCATGTCCTTCCTTCTGAATTTTCATTACCTCATCCAACGTTGAGATCAAAGACTCATTGGTCATCTTCAGGGTCTCTATATCCACAATGCCCCGCTCGGACTCTCTGGCCGTCTCAATGGTGGCTGTTTTTAATGCCGCGGCATTCTTTTTCAACAGCTCATTGGTCATATCCGTGACCTCTCTCTGGGCTCTGGCCGCCCGGGTGGAATGTTCCACGCCCAGGGCAATCACCATCTGGCTCTTCCAAAGGGGAATGGTATTGACGATGGTAGACTGAATCTTTTCCACCATCGTGGTGTCATTGCCCTGTACCAGACGGATCTGAGGAGCCGTCTGTAAGGAAATCTGCCTGGTTAGTTCCAGGTCATGAATCTTCTTCTCAAAACGATTGCAAAGGCCATCCAAATCCTGCACTGCCTGGGCATCTTCCGGAAGTCCTGTTCTGGATGCCTTCTCCCTCATTTCCACCAAATCCGACTGACGTACCTTGGCCAATTTTTTCTTACCTGCCAAAATATACATGGACAATTCTTTAAAATACGTAAGGTTCATCTGATACATCTTATCCAGCATGGCAATATCCTTCATCAACTGAACCTGATGTCCCTCCAGCGCGGTACAAATCCTGTTTACATTCACCTCAGCCTTATCGTATTTTGCCTTCATATTAGCCAATTTATTCGTATTCTTTTTAAAGAAACCAAAAATCCCTTTTTCCTCTTCTTCTCCGTCAAAGCTTCTAAGCTCCGAGACCACGCTGGTGAGCATGTCCCCAATCTCTCCCAAATCCTTTGTCCGAACATTTTCCAGCGCTGTCTCGGAAAAATCGGCCATTTTTTTCTGGGCTCCTACCCCGTATTGGAGAATCATACTGGAGTTGGTCAGATCAATCTGGTTTGCAAAATCGTCTACCATCTTCCTCTCTTCCGGGCTTAACATGCTCTCGTCAAACAGAGGCTTTTCCGGTTCCGAAGCCTTAGCAGGCATTTCTTCGGTCTGTTGGGCTCCAAAGGGATCCAACGTCAGTGTGGGGGCCGGCGTCTCCGTAAATGCTTTAAAATCCTCGCTCATAGATTTACTTCTCCTTTATATGGTACTCTTTCTGTTGGTAAAATCACGGTTCGTCAGCCCCTCCTGAGCCAGCATGGTCTGCAATACAGAAATATCAGAAGAGATATCCCAGGCTGTATCCTGGAAGAAGCTGTCCAGCAGATTTTCAAATGCCTGGTTAATTGTATCCAGCGTATCTTCAATCTCCTTTTTGGAACTTGCAATATTCGCACCCTGTATGGGTTGGGCGTCCAATTCCTCATAGGCATCCAACAATTTTACCGTAATCGGCAGATAATAGTCCATAAATTTTCTTAAATCAGAAACCAGATCAGGCTGCTGCTCCACCCTCTGAAAAATTTTGTGTATAATCAGCTCCATTCTGGAAATTTTTCTGGACATCTCCTCACCGGGAATGGCATCATTGCTTTCCCGAATTTGACGCAGATACTCATTCCCTGCAGCGATTACCTTACGCGCCTCTTCCGGCAATCCCTCTTCTTTTTCCTTTTGCACAGTCGCTCTTTGTTCTTCCGCTCTACGCTTCTCTTCCATCTGTCTTTGAGCCAACCGATACTGCTCATAGGTTTCCTGATCCACCATAAGACAAGTCTGCTGGTCATCCACATATCCTTGCAGGAACATTCTCCGGCGTATCATATCTTTCACATCTTTTAGCACAAATTTCTGAGATTTTCCAATAGACACCCCCAGCTCCTTCAGAGTACAAAAGGTTCGGTTACCCAGACACTTTGTATAACTGCGAAAGCGCCTAAGCCTTCCTAAGATGCTCGTCCCTTTCCATGCCATGACAGCACTTCCCGCCAAAAGTGGGAGCATAACTCCAAGGGATACCTGGATTCCCGCAGAAAATCCCATGCCCAGCAATCCCACCAGGAAAACAGACAAACAGCCGATTCCGAGTCCTGCCACCATCGTGTAACCACAAATGGTCAACGCAAATCCCACCGCTGTCATTCCTGATGTACTTTTATAGATTCTGGGGGAGGGATGACTCATCCTGTAAGCGTTTTTTTCTCTGTGTACTCTTTCCCTCCATTGTTGATTTCTCCATGGATTCTGGTATGACGCTTTTCTGGAGGCGTCATTGATCATGTCTCCCGCTTGGCGCAGTCCCTGGTTCACGCTTTCCATCGCCGAATGGATGGATCTGTTTACCGACTCGTTTAATTGCCGGAAATCCTTGGAATCAATGGCAGACTGCACCATATTTCTGATATCCTCTCCAAGATTAGACCAATCCTGATTTATCATGCTTTCCTCCTGATTTTCATTTCCAGACAGGGTATTTGATTCCTTGAACTGCTCTTCATGGAAACTTGAGCGCCCTGTAGACGCCATCTTGCAGTCCGGAACTTTCATATAAATTATATATGATAGTTTTTCAAATTACAATGCCTCATTGTCCGGAATCCCTGGAAAAACAATCAGAAATGAGAAGTCTTCGGAAAATTTAATTAATTTTTAAGAAAAACCCCTTGTATTTTTTTCTTCATAAGCGTAATATACTAATATCATCAAGTAGTTTTAAATACTATGTTGTATTTTGTTGATATCACATCATGTTTGCGAGGAGGTCTGACATATGGAGAAAATAATGACAAAGGGACAAAAATTAAAGGATCCGGGAAGTGCAATCACACATTTTATAGGAATGCTAATGGCTGTTTTTGCCGCAACCCCACTTCTGATCAAAGCAATGAACAGCCCGGATCGGATTCATGTAATTTCTCTGGGCATCTTCATTGTAAGTATGATTTTACTCTATGCCGCCAGCACCATTTACCATTCCCTGAATTTATCAGAAAAAATCAACAGACGGCTGCGAAAACTGGATCATATGATGATTTTTATTCTGATTGCCGGAACTTATACCCCGGTATGCCTGATTGTCCTGCACGGACCTGTGGGTAATTTTCTCTGCGCACTTGTATGGGGCATTGCACTTGCAGGAATTATTGTCAAAGCCTTCTGGATTAACTGCCCGAAGTGGTTTTCCTCTGTACTATATATTGGAATGGGATGGGTATGTGTTCTGGCCTTTACGCAGATTATCAACAGCCTTTCCCCAGCCGCTTTCGGGTGGCTCCTGGCAGGGGGTATCATCTATACGTTGGGCGGCATCCTTTATGCCATGAAACTGCCGATCTTTAACAGCAAGCACAAAAATTTTGGTTCTCATGAAATCTTCCATCTGTTTGTTATGGGCGGCAGTATCTGTCATTTTGTTTTAATGTATGTATATGTGGCCGCTATGCCTGTGGGACTTTAATTTTAACGAACTGAAAATTTTCCTTAGAAGCGAAAAACCTCTATGGAAAAACCTTGTGTATCATGATAAAATAGGTTCAATAACATGATTACAGAGGAGGTAAGAATATGTACGCAATATTTGACGACAGTTTAATAACAGGAAACAAGATGATTGACGCACAACACAGAGAATTGATTGAAAAGATCAACAACCTGTTAAAAAGCTGCGAAGACAGGTCCAATAAGCTGGGAGCAATCAAAATGCTGGATTATCTGGCAGACTATACAGATTTTCATTTTTCGGAAGAAGAAAAGCTTCAAAAGGAAATAGGGTATCCCGGAATCGAAGAACATAAAACAAAGCATCAGGAACTTCGCCAGGTAGTGGCAGATCTGACAGAGATGCTCCAGGAAGAGGAAGGTCCCTCGGATGCTTTTGTACAGCAGGTACAGGTTAACATTAAAGACTGGCTTTTTGGCCATATTAAAACGTTCGACCGTTCGGTTGCCGAATATGCGCAGATGCATCATCATGCAGATTTGCTGTAACTGTATCTGCTTCATGTCCATAGAGCCTTTATGGAAAAGAAGCAAGAGAGGCTGGAGAATTCTATTCCGAATGCTCCGGCCTCTCTTTTTTTCCTAAAAGTTTTAACTTTTCAGATCTGCTCATTTGTTTAATCTGCCATTCTCTTCGCATAGCCTCTTCTTTTGTAGCAAAAACCTCCCAATATGCCAGCGTGACAGGGGTTCTGCTCCTGGTATATCTTGCCCCTTTACCCAGATTGTGATCTTCAATTCTCTTTTCCAGATGGTTTGTCCACCCTGTATATAAAGTTCCGTCGCTGCACCTTAAAATGTACGTGTAGTTCATCTTTCCGCTCTTCTTTCTGTATGGATTGTATGTAAAGCGTATGTACCTGAGGTACACACGCCTGATATAGAAAGCAATCGAAAAAAAGTATTTCACTCATGAGGAATGGTTCCTGTTTGCAACAATCTTGTAGAAAAAACGATTGCGAATTTTCGAATTTAATTCCTCTCTATAGTATACTCTACTTCAGGCATTTTGTGCAATGGCAAGTCTGTCTCTATCTTTTCCCATTAAAATCTATCATTAGACTTAGTATATGCTCCAGCACAGTATCATCCAACTTTTTTGCCTCTTCCACTACCTTTTTAAGCCTGGCTGGGTTGCTGTTCTCTTCCTCAAAAAATTCCTCCGGTGAAATGCCAAAATAATCGCAAATATAAAAGAAGCCTTGTAGCGACGGTAATGCCTTTTTATTTTCAATCTGGTTAATATAACTGCTGTTTTGTCCCAGCGACAGGGACATATCTCTGGCCGACACTCCCTTTTGCAATCGCAGCTTCGCAATGCGTTCCTGCGTAAAATCTTCGTACATGGCACATCCTCCTTCTGCGTATTATTTTATCCTTCACAGAATCAGATATGCAGTATTTTATCTTTCTTCTATCTTGACTTATCGTATTTTATCCTTTATTATACAATAAATATAGTGTAATATACCTTACTCAGCCAATGAAGCCCTGACAGATTCATGTTTTTTAAACACGTATTTCATATGAGAGGAGCAGGCGTATAAGATTTGTCTGATATTGACAGGAGATACCTAAAATGAAAATCGCTATTATTGACAACAGCAAAATGGATCGGGAGCATTTGGCAGGCATGATAGAAACTCTTTTGGGCGAGATGGGAATCCCCTCAAGTAACATCTGCCTGTTCGCAAATGGAATGGATTTTCTAAACTCCTTTCAAAAAGGTTTCTTTGACCTTCTTTTTCTTGATATTCAGATTGGTGAGCCTGATGGCATTCAGGTGGTTCAAAAGGTCCGTAAAACGGATCCCGTTATAAAAATGGTGTTCCTGACTGCCAGCAATAATTTTGCCAGCGAAAGCTACGCTCTTGGAATAGATTATTACCTTTTGAAACCTTGTACTCAGACAGCTCTGAAGCTGGCGCTGACGCACCTGGATATTTTTGAACTAGAAGCGCAAAAGATTCTCACCCTGCCGGATGGGCAGCGTCTGCTCCTGTATTCCATACTTTACACAGCCTTTTTTAGTCACAAAGTTTTCATCTACCGGCTATCTGATTTTCCACTTCAAGTGCGCTGCTCACAGAAGGAATTGGAAAATCTGCTCCTGCCGCATCCGGATTTTACTCTGTGCAACAGAGGAATGATTGTCAATCTGAATGGAGTAGACAAACTGGAATCTGACAGATTTATCATAAAAAATGGAGATTCGATTCCCATCAGCCGAAGAAAGTACTCACAGGTAAAAAACCACTACTATGACTTTCTCCTTGAAAAGCAAAAAAGAGTACCGGAAAGGACACTCTTTTACTGAACCCGGTTCGTCTTTATCGCAAAAGCACAGGAAAAGGCAGCAACTGCCAAATCGCCTTAGGCATATTTAGCAGTCACTGCCTTCTTTATCACTCCAGATATAAAAAGGGATCTACCGGCGCACCGTCTTTTTTCATTTCAAAATATAAATTGCTTCCTTCTTCACAGTAGTACTTTGTTGGCTCGCTTACGTATCCCAGCAGGGTTCCCGTCTCCACCACGTCTCCCTCTGAAACTGCCACTTCTTTTAATTGTCCATATACCAGTTCATAGCTGTTTCCCAAATTCAGAGTCAGAGTCGTCCCCGTCTCTTCATTCACCTGGATAGAATCCACAATTCCCTTTGCAGACGCTACCACTTGATTTCCCACCTCAGACCCAATGATCAAAGCCGGATTGTATTTATATTGATCTAACGTGGCAAAGTATACTGTGGCATCCATACTGTAATCCATGAGTACAGTTCCTGCAACCGGCCAGGTAAGAGGCGTAGCATCATCATACGCCACAGTTGGTTGGATATTGGCGGCAGCCTCGGCAGCTTCTGTCTCCTCCTGAACCGTGTCCTGCACCTCCTGGTTGATGATCAAAGATGCAGGGTCCACATCCATCTCTGTGGCCAATTTTTCAGTTTCCTCCTGGGGAATATCTGCCTCTGCGTTAGAAGCATTTGCTTCCTCAGCCTGGGTTTCCTCCTCTGCTTTTGCTTCTTCATTCAAGTCCACCAGCTGTTGTTCCTTCGCGTTTTCCTTTTCCGCCTTTTGCATCGTATAGTAGGTGGTAAATGCGGCGGCGCCCACCAGGCAGAGGCTTAATATCAGCATGGCCCCCTGCTTTCTCGTAAACTTCTTTCCATCCTTGTTCTGCATTGTCTTCACCTCATAAGATAAGTAATTGGTTCAACCATAGCATTGCCAGAATGGGCAGAATTATACAAGAAGATCTCAGCGATTATTTTACAATTTTAAATACATTCCATCATTTTCTCTTATTTCTGTTATAAGGTTTCCAAAACTCCTCCTTCAAAAAAGGCCGCCAGGATGTCCGCATATCCCGCTCCCGCCTCTCCCATCAATTCCGCCTGAAATTGGGAAAGGCCCAGGCCATGTCCCATACCCTTTGTGGTAATACGAATTTTATCCTCCGCCTCCTCTATATAAAAACACGGAGAATACAGACCCATAGCTTTACAAAATTCCTCCCCTGGTACTTTCCTGGTTCCCACCTGCACACTCAACACATAGTCCGCACTGTCCCTCTCAGTCACTTCTATCTGCTCTTTGATATCCGTTCCTTCTTCCAATTCCCCTGGCCAAGCAGCGTTTAACTTTTCCTCCAGCTCCTCTGGCGTAAATAAAAAAATCCCCAGATAATCAGAGGATTCCTGATCGCTTGAACAATCCTTGGACGTCAGCCAATCGTAACCCTGACCCGGAAGCGCCTCTTTTCCCACCCGCGTCTTACCTGCGCTCACCCGATGATAGGGAAGGTAGGTACATTCCCCGTTCACTTTCAGAACCTGAGCCGCAGTGGCTTTGGAATCTTCCTGAAAAATCTCTGCCGTTCCCTCTCTCTTAAGCTCCGCTTGGGTCAGATAGGCAAAAGAGGGCAAAGTCTCCGGCTCCTTTTCCATCTGTGTTCGCAGATTTGTTCTGGCAAGAATCATTTGAGCTCTTCTGGCCTGTTCATTGGCGTCTGCGGAGATTTGCTTTGCTGTAATTCCAATCACGTACTCTTCAAACGCAATCTCCCTGACTCCCTCTTCTGTCTGAATAGAAAGGTAGGATTGGGGTACCGCCTCAGTGCCGGTGACATAGGTTTTGCCGCTTAAATAAGTATGAACCATAAGGCAGAGTATTACGATTACCAGGGCGACGCAACCCCAGACAAAACGGGAACATCTTCTCATACAAAGGATTGTCCTTTCGTTTTTTAGAAATGTATGATACCGAAAGTAAAAAAAGAACTGCCGCACTTTCCTGCGACAGTTCTTTTTCTCAGATCTGCTATTCAATAGTCACTTTATCCAGATGCCAAATTTCGTCCACATACTGCTGAATGGTCCGGTCTGCGGTAAACTTTCCACTGCTGGCCACATTCAGCATCGCCATTCTTGCCCAGCCCTCGCTGTCACGATAAGCCTTCTCCACTCTCTTCTGAGCCTCTGCGTAGGACTTAAAATCTGCCAGAATAAAATAGGTGTCTGCCCTGCTGCTGCTCTTTGTATTAAGCAGAGAGTTGTACAGGTCCCGGAAGCGCTCCGGCTCATCCGGAGCATACTCGCCGTTAATCAACTGCATGAGCACCCTGCGGATGTCCTGATCATTGTTGAAATAGTCCATGGGATGATACCCACCGTTGTTTTCGTAATTGATAACCTCATCCGCTGTCAGACCGAAAATAAAAGCATTTTCCTCTCCCACTTCCTGGACAATCTCCACGTTGGCCCCATCCATGGTTCCCAGAGTTGGAGCACCGTTTAGCATAAACTTCATGTTTCCAGTTCCGGAAGCTTCCTTGCTGGCCGTAGAAATCTGCTCAGATACGTCCGCAGCCGCAAAAATCAGTTCCGCGTTGGATACCCGGTAATCCTCAATGAAAACCACCTTCAGCTTACCCTTAATGCTCTTGTCATTGTTAATTACGTCTGCCACGGACGTAATCAGCTTAATGGTCAGCTTGGCAATCCGGTAGCCCGCTGCCGCCTTAGCGCCAAAGATAAAGGTCCTGGGATAGAAATCCATCTCCGGGTGATCCTTGATGGTATTGTATAAATACATTACATGCAGGATATTCAAAAGCTGACGCTTATACTCGTGCAGACGCTTTACCTGCACATCGAAAATCGATCTGGGATCCACGTCAATGCCATTGTGTTCCTTGATATATTTAGCCAGGCGCAGCTTGTTCTGATACTTGATATTCATAAATTCCTGCTGCGCCTTCTTGTCATCCACATAGATCTTCAGCTTGGCAATCTGAGGCAAATCTGTGATCCACTCATTTCCGATGTGATCCGTCACCCAGTCCGCCAAAAGGGGATTTGCGTGAAGCAGGAATCTTCTCTGGGTAATACCATTGGTCTTGTTGTTAAATTTCTCGGGCATCATCTCATAGAAATCCTTTAGCTCCTGCTTTTTCAAGATCTCCGTATGAAGCTCTGCCACACCGTTTACGGAGTAACCTGCCGCGATGGCCAGATGCGCCATCTTGACCTGGCCGTCATAGATGATAGCCATCTTACGGATTTTTTCCTGATTTCCCGGATATTTCTGCTGAATCTCAATGATAAAACGGCGGTTAATTTCTTCTATAATCTGATAGATTCTCGGCAGCAGTCTGGAGAACAACTCAATGGGCCACTTTTCCAAAGCTTCCGCCATAATCGTATGGTTCGTATAAGCACAGGTCTTGGTGGTAACATCCCAGGCTTCCTCCCAAGTCAGCTCCTCCTCATCCAGCAGGATTCTCATCAGTTCTGCCACCGCTACCGTGGGATGGGTATCATTCAGCTGGAAGGTTGCTTTCTCATAAAATTTACGGATATCACTGTGTTTTTTCTTATATTTCGCAATTGCTGCCTGCACGCTGGCAGAAATAAAGAAATACTGCTGTTTTAAACGCAGTTCTTTTCCGGCATAGTGATTATCGTTGGGGTAAAGAACCTCTACGATATTTCTGGCCAGATTCTGCTGCTCCACAGCCTTCTGGTAATCACCCTTGTCAAAGGAATCCAGCTGGAAGTCATCAATGGCCTCCGCGTCCCAGACACGCAGCGTATTCACAATACGATTGTTGTATCCCACAATCGGGATATCAAAGGGGATCGCCCGTACAGACTGATAGCCTTCCTGGATAAACTTATTGCGTCCCGTGGTATGATCGTACTCCACGCGCACGTAACCTCCAAATTTCACTTCTTTTGCGTACTCCGGTCTGCGAAGCTCAAACGGGTTTCCATCCTTTAACCAGTTATCCGGAACCTCCACCTGATAGCCGTCGCGAATCTGCTGCTTAAACATCCCATAGCGATAACGGATACCACCGCCATAAGCGCTGTAGCCCAGGGTGGCCAGAGAATCCAAGAAGCAGGCAGCCAGTCGTCCCAGGCCCCCGTTTCCTAAAGCCGCATCCGGCTCCTGGTCTTCAATTACATTCAGATCAAACCCGATCTCGGCTAAAGCTTCCTTTACTTCCTTGTATTCCGTCAGATTAATCAGGTTGTTTCCCAAAGCCCGGCCCATCAGAAATTCCATGGACATATAGTAAACAGTCTTGGGATCGTCCTTTTCATACTGCTTCTGAGTCGCTAGCCAGTTGTCAATGATCGTATCTTTCACCGTATAAGATACGGCCTGGAATACTTGCTGCTGGGTCGCCTCGTCAATGGTCTTGCGGTAAAGCGTCCTTACATTATCCTTTACACTTTCGATAAAAGCTTTTTTGTCGAACTTCTTACTCATGCAAATCCTCCTTGTGATCGTTAAAGCTTCTCAACGCCCAATGTGACAGTCTCTCCATTGATGTTCCACTCTTTTACATAGCCTTTTGCCAAGCCTAACGTAATGTCATTTGCCAGTACTTCTGATTTCATCTCTTCCCTGTGATCC
>UMLF01058502.1_pt1 | contig 14821 bp, 11 predicted proteins | sample 1966501 | NCBI WGS metagenome assembly UMLF01 (sample SAMEA4836194, study PRJEB28245) | human gut metagenome | biome: gut microbiome; material: fecal sample | place: Denmark | collected 2008 | reverse complement strand
AAAAATCTTAGATTTTTGTCTTGACAACTGAGCCACTATACTCGACTGTATTACCACTTTCCCACAAAGATAATTTTCATACAAATTATTTTTTATTAAAAGTTATATTACCGCAAAGGCTTTAATCTATATGAGCATTCATTCTCCATTCCTTCATACTTATCAATAACTAATTTTGCATAATTTAGCGCCTCATTAGCACTCAAGTTCATTTCTAAGTATATACCTTCAGCTATCTTCTGTGGCACTCGCATATTTTCATCAGTATCGCTTATTATACGTTTGCTTCTCCCTTTAAAATCTTTATGCCGAATTAAACTTCGAAAAATTTGAGCATCATATTCATACATTTGCATACAAATATTTTTCAAAAAACTTCTCCATGAATCCACAGGAATTATTCCTCCGCATATTTCTACTTCGCAAGGTGTCCTTCCAGTCACATCAACTTCATCCATTATGTCAAACTCAGTTCTCGTATCAGTATCTATTTGATTCAAATTAATTACATCTGGGCATTGCCAAATAGAACATATTTCTTTTATAAGCCATTCACTTCTTTTATTTATTTCTGCCTCGCCCCATGTATCCACATTAGATATCTGCTTACTGATGTATATATTAGATTCTTTATACACCTTCTTTTTTTCTTCAAAGCTATCATTGGACATTTCGGAATTGTAACCTGTTAGTGTCAAATTTCCTATACAGTGAACATACTTTTCATATATTTCCGTAGCCTTTTTCCCAAGGTCTATTTTCCATTTTGCCGTAAGTGTTTGTGGCATAATATGTTCTATAGTTAATTCGTCAAAAGCAACCACCTCTTTCCCTTGTCTTCGTTCAACCTGCTCCAAAACATATTTAATATGCGGAAACTTGTAACTGTTACGTAATAACACTTTATCCTTTAACAACTCATCATCTGGAAAAATCACTTTACCCTTTTTTCCTGCCAAAACTAATGCTACTTTTTCGCACAATTCTTTATCATCATATCTTTCAATATCTTTCGACATAGATGCAAACACTTTATTTAATGCATTTGTAGGCATTTCACATAGCAATCGTCTCATAACATATGATAAGATGACATCTAATGTCTTACACATCATTTGCACATCGATATTTCGATACATATAACAATCTTCAAATATGTTCAGCAGGAACGGATACACTGTAGTTGACTTTAATCTTTGCAACTGTGATAGTCTCCAGTTCACCTCCTCACTGGGACTATTACAATATTTAAACCAACTATAATATTCTCCATATGTTGTTAATTCATCAAGAAATCCTTCTGCATCATAATTATCTAGGCTTTGATAATAATCTTTAAAACTATTATAAACATAATCTTTCTTTGGAATTACCCCTGTCTTCAGTGTCAAATAATCTCTAATAAAATCAGAAATCATAGCATCTGGAAGCATTTTCTCTAATTTGGTCCAATAGTTATTATACAATTTCTCTTGTTGCTCGTATGCCTGTCCCATTAACAAATAATTTCTAATAAGATCTGCCTGAGTCAAATCCAAACCTGTAGAATTCAATGATTCAAATATCAGCTGAGGATTTTCCTTTTCTTTTGCCAACTGAATATAAACTATTTCTAATTTTTGTATACCCTGATATATTTCTTCTGGAGATATATCCGATTCTTTTATCAAATCCATGAACAAATTATAATTCAATAATATCTGCGATTCTTCCATATCCTGAATCTGATTGTTTATTAATTTTTGAAAATTACAAGCATCTGATTTCATCGGTTTCAATTTTATCCGCAATGATTCTGGACTAAATCTATTCGTCAAGTAACTTTCTTTTATCTCTAATTTCAGCTCTTCATTTTCTGCGCAATCTAAAATCGCCTTCAGAAGTATCATTATTGAGGTCAGTCGTTGCTGTCCATCTATCACAATGAACTGTCTAAAATTAGGAGTAGAATCCCCTTCAACATATACAATTGTTCCCAGAAAATGACTATCCCTATTTTTATCTACTGCAATCGTTTCAATATCCTTAAACAATGTAATACATTGCATCCTTTTCCAATCATAATTTCTCTGATATACCGGTATACAAAAGGTTCTTTTCCCTGGGCCAATAAATTCCAAAAAACTCAAGTTATCCGCTTTCATATGTATCTCTCCGCTTCTCTTTTGATTTTTACTGTTTTTGATATGATGCTATTTCTATAATTTTTCTTTAAGTATATGTATTAACTCTCACCAAAATCTTTCATTTTTTTTGCGTATTATCCGCCAATTCCACAAAATTATTTAAACTTACCGTCTCCAATGTCTGTAACTGTTGTACCGCTAACTTTCGAAGCAATTCCATACGCTCTTTTTGACTTTTCCCCTGATTAATTAAAACCGCATTATAACTTTCCAGATTCGCAAGTACCAGTAACTGATTCAATGTTGCTACGTCCCGCATATTCCCTTTAACAGTCGGATTTTCATCTTTCCATTGCTTAGCCGTCTTTCCAAACAAAACAACATTCAACATATCTGCTTCATTAGCATAGGTATACGCCACCTGTGCGGGCGTTAATTCTGGAGGAATCAGATTCTCTTTAATTGCATCCGTATGTATCCTATAATTCAACTTAGAAATCTCTCTGTTCAAATTCCAATTCAGAGATAGCCGACTATTCTCATCAGTCTTTAATCTCCTGTAATCTTTCATGATATATAACTGGAATTCAGGAGAAATCCATGTTGCGAAAGACATAGCAATATCGCTATGGGCATATGTTCCGCCATAACGTCCTGCTTTTGAGACAATACCGATAGCATTCATCTGCGTAATCCATTTTGTCGGTGTCATAACAAAACGATTTAATCCAGCCTCATTTTTAACCGCCTCGAATTGCACACGGTTAAAATCTGGATTATGCAGTTCTTCCCAAACGCCTAAAAACTCAATCGTATTTCTATTTCGCATCCAGTTTTGAATCACAAATCGCGGGTCGTCCTCATTTCGATATTTTGCAATATCCGTTAATGAAATAAATTCATTTTCAAAATTTGTAGTATAGATTCCTATGTCAATACCTTTTGCATGGATAGTCTCCTTAACAATTTTCGCCATAAGTATCCTCCTCTCCCCACATTTCCCGATATGCTTCAAAATAGTCCCTAATACAACCGGGATATACATCCAAATACTTTCTACATACCCTTTTGTACAATCCCAGGATTTTTTCATCACACGCAAAGTCCAGTAAATAATCTAACAAATGTGACAATTCATCTTCTGACACAATTCTGCTACACACATCTTCAACCAATGGCAAATAAACCTCATAGGCTTTCTGATGTAATTGGACTATCTGCTCTGCAATCTGGTAAATATTTTCATCCATTTAGATTACCTCAAAATGCTTTAGCGCCTCCATGATCGCTTCTGCCTTTTCTTTCGGCGGATGTTTCCTCGGCTGCTTCAATTCCTCTGCCGCATTAGGCGTATCATAATACATTGACAATCCCAATGCCCTTTTCACTTCTGCAATATAAGCAGTATGTACCTTAAATCCATACTTCTTCTCTACATATTCCTGTATCATCTTATATGTGATTTTCGGTTTCGGCTGATATTTCTTCGCCCGTTCTGCAATCGCATCCAACGATATCTTATCGTCGCCTTCTCCAAATTCTACCTTTACGTTGATAACGCTATCTGGTGATTTGTGGGACAAAAGTACTACCGTCTCGACTTGAGTACCAAATGAGAACATATCCCCACAAAATCACGGAAATATGAGAAATATTTCTGCAGTACGAATACTGTTCGTGAAACCCTTTCCCACAAAATCACGAATAATATCAAATTACATCAATTAAATTCAAATCTAATCGCAACAAAATTCGTCTCTCATTTTATGTTTCATTCTCAACAATTTCTACTTTCCAACTTTCTCGTTGTTTATTATATTCCTTTAATACTACCTTGTACTCATCTCCAACTTGAGTAATCGACTTTAAATTTGGTATATATCCATACCCAAACTTGGTAAATTCTGAAATATGTATACTTCCGCAATATACTTTTCCATAATGTCTAAACTCAACAATTGCAAAGCTTTTAATAATTTTCTTAACAATAGCTTGAGCAACATCTCCTGCTTCTGGCAATTCTCCACGATTGAGTCCATAATTTTGTTGGCCTCCTAATGATAAAGCTCCATGTAAAGCATAATGAACCACCAGTCTCCATTCCTCCGACAAAATAACTCTACTATCTCCCTTATGTTGCCACCTATAAGTTTTTGACACAGGTAAAAAATTTCCTAAAAAACCAAGCCTATATAAATCATCTATTACTTGAGTAAAGTGTGCTTCTAAAATGCTTCCTTGAAAATATGTCTTTATACGTTGTTTTAATTGACTTACAGAAAATGTTGTTTTATACCCCATAAAGCAATTAATAATCGTGTCAATTTGGTCAGTATCATAAAGTGCTCTTAATTCTTCTTTAATTTCTATCAAACTATCTTCTGAATAAGTTTTTACAATACTATCAAAAACCGACTGAGTAAAAGCTTTACTACTGTTATATATACTGTTCTGCACAGTCGTAATCAAGCGTACAATGTCTCGAGGTTTACACCAACTATTATTTAGAATATAATTGGCTGGCTCTATTCCATGAATATTTTCTGGTAACCATCTTTCATACACTTTCTTATAATCTGGATTAACACATCCTTCGCAAACTGCAATTCTTTTTAATAGTATTTGAATAATCGGATGCATATAAGAACTTGTATTGCTATAATTCCACATAAGTGGTACTGCAAAACCAGCCGTTACTTTATTTAACTCTTTTGTTACAATAAACCGAGATATGGCAGTTAATATTTCGCTTCGTACCGAACAAATAATTTTAGTACACTTCATATTAATAGTTGAAAAATTAGAATTAAAACGTTTTACTGTAAATATTAAATCTCTAATCAGACACAAATCTCGTTTAAATACAGAAATATTGCCATAATACGCTTCCAACTCATCAACAAAAATATAATATGGAATATCTGTACGTGTTGCATTCATTAAAAGTCTCTCTGCTTCGTCTATTACCTCCATAAATTTTAGATAGTTATCATCGGATGTATTTTGCAAATCCACCTCAACTTCCGGTGTTATTACAGACTGCGTGCTTGGTTCCACATATGGAACTGCCATTTTTATCTTTTTGGGGATAATAAACTTTCTTTTATTGTTTGGAGACTTTATCTTTCCAATAACATTTTCAAATTTCTCCCAATTTTCATCATCTATAAAGAGACCCCGATTATATTCTTCATTATCAGAAACAATTCGTTTGAATAAAAGCCAACGCCAAATATATTCAAATTCTTGATTATCCACAAGAGCATTTTTTTCTACTGATATTGAAGACAAGATTCTTCTAGCTATACTTTCAAGTTCACTACGTTTTGTATCAGTAAATTCTTCTTTAAAAAATATAAATGACGAACACGTACTCTCATCAATCTCTTTAAATCTATTATCTAAATAGAATAAAAGAGCAGTCTTACCAGTGCCTTTGAACCCTGTGATAAAACAATTGGTTCCACTAATAAGATTTTCAACGTTAAAATGTTCTGCGACAACATATGTTTTTATAAATTCTTCTAACCCTCCAAAATCAATCTCATCTTTTGCATCTGGCTTTCCCGCATAAATATCTTTTATCTTTATTTCATTCATAATTATATTTTCCTCTCACTTGTGTTAAATACCTCGAAATATTTCAAAGCGTCTTTAATCGCTTCCACCTTCTCTGGAGTCGGATGCTTCCTCGGCTGTTTCAATTCTTCTACCGCATTAGGGGCATCATACATTGGCAAGCCCAAACTTCTCTTTACCTCCGCTATATAAGCAGTATGTACCTTGAAGCCATATTTAGCTTCTATGTATTCCTTTATCATTTTGTAGGTAACTCGCTCTTTCGGCTTGTACGCCTCGGCTCTTTTAGCGATATAATCAAGCGGCACTTTACCCTCTCCCTTGCCAAACTCCACTTTTACGCTGATTGTGCTGTCAGGTTTTTTGTGGGAAAGCAGTACAACCGTCTCGACATGCACGGTATGCGGGAACATATCCACCGCCCTTACCCTCCGGACTTCATATCCATTTCCCCGCAGATACTTCACATCCCTTGCCAGCGTGGCCGGGTCGCAGCTCACATACACCACCTTTTCAGGCTCCATCTTCACAATGGTCTCCAGCAGGGCCTCATCACAGCCTTTCCGCGGCGGATCCACCACGATCACATCCGCCCGGGCCTGCTCCCCGTGTTTCTTCTCATAATCGGCATAATACTCCGGCAGCACTTCCTCCGCCTTGCCCACGTAGAACCTGGCATTGGTAATCCCGTTGATCCTGGCGTTGTTCCTTGCGTCCTCCACCGCCTGCGGCACGATCTCCACCCCGTATACCTGCCCCGCCTTCCTGGCAAGGAAGAGAGAGATGGTTCCGATCCCACAGTACAAATCCCAGACCACCGTATCTTCTCCTTTTTTCAGCCCTGCGTACTCCAGCGCTGTTCCGTAGAGTTTCTCCGTCTGCGCCGGATTCACCTGGTAGAAGGAAAGGGGAGAGATCTGATATTTCACGTCTCCGATCTCATCGGTGATATAGCCTTTCCCCCACAGCACCCGCAGCTTTTTCCCCATGATCACATTGGTCTTCTCCTGATTGACGTTCAAGGTGATACTGGTCATCCTGGGGATAGCCGCCAGCCGCGTGGCAAGCGCTTCCTCCTCTGGAAGCGACGTCCCGTTGACCACCAGGCAGACCATGATCTCTCCCGTCCGGAAGCCGTACCGGATCAACACATGGCGCACCAGCCCCTGGTGCGCTTTCTCATCATAGGGGGAAACATGGAACTCCTCCATATATCCCAGCACACACGCCAGGATCTCCCGGTTCACCGCAACCCCCAGCACACAATCCTCCACCGGGATAATACTGTGGGTCCGCCCTGCGTAGAACCCGGCGGTCAGCTTCCCCTCCCGGTCCCGGCCAATGGGGAACTGAGCCTTGTTGCGGTAACGGAAGGGCTCCTCCATCCCCAGGATGGGTTCCATCACTTCCTCAAGAAGCTCCTCCGGCACCTCCCCAAGCCGCGCCAGAGCGCCCCGGACCTTCTCTTCCTTGAACCTCAGCTGCCAGTCATATTTCATCTCCTGGATCTGGCAACCCCCGCATTTTCGGGCGATGGCGCATCCGGGATTCTTTTCCCGTCCTTCGGAGGGTGTAAGAATATCCAGAAGCTTTGCATATCCATAATTTTTCTTCGCCTTCATCACCTTGGCCTCGATCACGTCCCCGATGATCGCATCCTTGACAAAAAGCGTGTATCCATCCACCTTTCCGATACCTTCGCCGCCCACGCCGATGTCCGTGATCTCAAGTTTCACAATATCATTTTTCTGCATAAATATACTCCATTTGTCATTTTGGTACAGGGTAAAATTCAATTTAGGACGTAGCCTTTTTGCATTTTGCTACGTCCTAAATTGAAGTTTTAAATACTGGTTTTCCGCAGGTTTGTTTCAAAAAGCCGGTTATACCCCAGCCAGTCGCTGCTGTTTTTTTCTTTGAAGATCTCGATCAGGGTCTGCATCTTGGCGTCTGCGCAGTCCGCGAAGTTCAGGGCGAAGGCCTCTGCCAGCGCCGGCTTCTTGGGGGATCCGTACTCCAGCTCCCCGTGGTGGGCCAGAATGCAGTGCTTCAGCTCGCTGGCCAGCTTGGGCGGGAATTCCGGGATGGTCCGGATGGCGTCGTCGATCATCTCCACGCCCATCACGATGTGCCCCAGAAGCTGCCCGTCGTCGGTGTAATCATTTTCCGGAAACGGCGACAGTTCCTTTATCTTGCCGATATCATGGCACATGGCCGCCGTATACAGAAGATCTTTATTTAAAATGGGATAAGCTCCCGCCATGTATTCGCAGAATTTCACCACGCTCAGCGTGTGTTCCAGAAGTCCGCCGGAGAAACTGTGGTGCACCGTCTTGGCGGCGGAATGGGCCTTGAACTTCTTCACAAAAGCCGGGTCTTCAAAATAGTAGCGGATCACGCCCCTAAGATGGGGATTCTTCACCTGGTTCCCGTAAGCCAGAAGCTCCTGATACATCTGGTCTTCATTCTTATCCGTGGTGGGCATATAATCTGCCGGGACATACTCCCCTTCCTGCGCCCGGCGGATCTGCCGGATATTCAGCTGCAGATTATTATTGTAGCTGGTGACTTCCCCGTAGACTTCGATGAAGTCCATCTCATCATAATCAGCGATCCCGCTGGAATTGGGATCCCAGACCTTCCCGTCCAGGGTTCCTGTCTTGTCCTGCAGGATCAGATTGTCATAAGGTTTTCCGTTTCTTGTCTCCGCGGAACGCTTTCCTTTGCACAGGTATACGTTGCGGATGGTCTCTCCTTCTACCAAGGTGTTGATATATCTCATGCTGTTGCCTCTTTCTGTCTTTCTTTTTACTCTTTCGCCCCTACTGTGACGTTAAAATTGATCTCTACATATTCGCCGCCGGTCCCCTGTCTCTGGCAGGTCACCCGGAGGCTTCCCCCCGCCTGTTTCTTCATCAGGGCGCTGTGGTACGCCTGGAAATCCGCCACCCCGGAACCGTCGATCTGAGTGATCACATCTCCGCTCTGGATCCCGGCTTCCATGGCAGGCGAATCCGCCTCCACTTCGTCCACATACACACCGGCAGGGATCCCCTGCTCTGCAAGCTCCTCGGTCACGTCAGACCCCAGGATCCCCAGATAAGGCACTCCCTGGTCATTGGAGAGAAACTCGATCACATCCTTGATGTCCGAGATGCCGTATGCCTCTACAAGGCCTGCTTCTCCCCGGCCTTCCGTGGGCTCGCCGATGACGCCGATCACTTCGCCGCTGGTATTCACAAGCACGCCGCTTCTGCCAGCATCCCCTTCCACATCGGTTGCAATCAGCGGATAATGGCCGTCCGCGTGATCCGCATAGCTCTCACTGGCTTCCACCAGCCCGTACAGCGCGATCTGAGCATTCCCGTAGGGCTGCCCCAGCAGGATCACTGCTTCCCCGTCCTCCACGGCATAGGAACTTCCAAGGACCGCCACCCGGATCTCTCCCCAGGTTTCCTCTGTGATGGACTGCCTGGACACTGCATAGACGCATAAGCCCAGATTCCGGTCCTGCCTTTTCTTCACTGCCTCGTAGTTTCGGCCGTCAGCAAAGATCACCTGAAGCTTCTCTTCCTCCTGTCCGTCAAGGATCTGACCCAGGATCAGAAGCTCCCGCCCATTGTCTGCCACCACCACGCCGCTGGTCTGCAGCTTCGCTTCACTGGCCTCTTCCCGGCCGGAGGCCGCCGCGATGGAGACAACACTTTTGCCGGCCTGCTCGGAAATGGATTTCAGAGAATTGAGCATCTGCCGGTAGCTGTCTTCCTCCGGATCCTGCTCCCTGGTCTCTTCCTCCGGAAGCGTCTCTTCGTCCCGGGGAATCTCCACTTCCTCCTTCGCGCCGCCAAACCGACTCTCGATCCAGGGCCCGAAGGCGCAAAAAGTCACACAGGCAACAAGCCCAAAGACCAGGCCAAGGCCTGCCATCCTCCTGACATCCCGCTTAAACTTGCGGCTGCCGTTCTCGTCCTTGATCACTTCCTGCATAAAAGCGTAATCCTTTTCTTCCTGCGGCTCCTGCACGCCCGGATCTCTGCGCTCTTCCATGGGCATTCTCTCCTTTACAACCCTTTTTATAGTATACCTGATAGCCTGCAAATGTTCAACCCTGCTTTCCCCGCCTGCTTCCGGCCTCTCCGGGATAATTTCCTTTACAGTGTCCCGGCGTCCGATTATAATGGGAATGTGGAAGGTGGATATAACAATGAATGAAAAGACTTTATATAAATTAGAATACGACAAGATCATCGATCTCCTTACGGAGAAGGCCTCCTCTTTTGGCGGCCGATCCCGCTGCCGGCGGCTTAAGCCCATGACTTCCATTGAGAAGATAGAGGCGGCCCAGCAGGAGACCGAAGCCGCGTTCCAGCGGATCGTGAAGAAGGGCCGGCCCTCCTTTGGCGGCTGCGCCCCGGTAAATGAATCCCTCAAGCGGCTGGAGATCGGCGGGACTCTGGGAAGCGGCGAGCTCCTTCGCATCTGCCGGCTCCTGGAGAACGCCGGGCAGGTGAAGGCTTACGGACGGCGGGAAAATGGAGACGAATCCACCGACTGTCTGGACGGTTACTTCGACCAGCTGACTCCCATCCTCCCTCTGACCTCCGAGATCCGGCGGTGTATCCTGGAGGAGGATGAGATCAGCGACGACGCAAGCCCTGCGCTTCGTCAGATCCGCCGGCAGATCGGCCAGATCAACGACAAGGTGCACGCTACCCTCTCCGGCATGGTAAATGGATCTCTTCGCACTTATCTGCAGGACCCCATCATCACCATGCGGGGAGACCGCTATTGTATCCCTGTGAAATCCGAACACCGCAGCCAGGTCCCGGGCATGATCCACGATCAGTCCTCCACCGGCTCCACCCTGTTTATCGAGCCCATGGCTGTGGTGAAGCTGAACAACGACTTAAAAGAACTCTACGGCAAGGAGCAGGAAGAGATCCAGGTGATCCTTGCCCGTCTCAGCGCTGACGCGGCAGAGTATACCGATACCATCCATACGGATCACACCCTGCTGACAGAGCTGGATTTCATTTTTGCCAAAGGGGCCCTGGCCCTGGAAATGAACGCCACCGCTCCCATATTCAACACAGAAGGGCGCATCCATATCCGGGAGGGCCGTCATCCTCTCCTGGACAAGAAGAAGGTAGTCCCCATCACCATTTCTCTGGGAGACACCTTCGATCTTCTGATCGTCACCGGTCCCAATACCGGCGGGAAGACAGTGTCCCTTAAGACGGTGGGCCTTTTCACCCTGATGGGACAGGCCGGGCTTCATATCCCCGCCCTGGACCGCAGCGAGCTGGCGGTGTTCCACAATGTGTTCGCCGACATCGGGGACGAGCAGAGCATTGAGCAGAGCCTGAGTACTTTTTCTTCTCATATGACCAACATCGTCTCCTTCCTCCGGCACGTGGATGAACATTCCCTGGTGCTCTTTGACGAACTGGGCGCCGGGACTGATCCCACGGAAGGGGCGGCTCTGGCCATCGCAATCCTGGACGGCCTCCACCGGCGGGGGATCCGGACCATGGCCACCACCCACTACAGCGAGCTGAAGGTGTACGCTCTGTCCACTCCGGGAGTGGAGAACGCAAGCTGCGAGTTTGATGTGGAGAGCCTGCGCCCCACCTATCACCTGCTGATCGGCATCCCCGGCAAGAGCAATGCCTTCGCCATCGCCGGGAAACTGGGGCTTCCCCAGGAAGTCATTGAGGAGGCGAAGAAGCACTTAAGCGAACAGGACGAATCCTTCGAGGACCTTCTCACCGACCTGGAAGTAAGCCGGCGCACCATTGAGAAAGAACAGGACGAGATCGCCGCCTACCGGCGGGAACTGGAGCGTTTGAAGGAAGAGACGCAGAAAAGACAGGAGAAACTGGAAGAACAGCGGGAGCGCATCCTGCGGGAAGCCAACGAGAAAGCCCACGCCATCCTTCTGGAGGCCAAGGAGACTGCAGACGAGACCATGCGCAACTTCCACAAGTTCGGCAAGGAAAATATCTCCGCCGCCGACATGGAACGGGAGCGGGAGAAGCTGCGCAAAAAGATGGAAGCCGCCCGCTCTGGCATGACGGAGCACAAAGAGACCCCACATAAGATCCACAAGCCAGAGGATTTCAAGCTGGGTGAATCGGTGAAAGTACTGAGTATGAACCTGACCGGGACTGTAGTCTCCCTGCCCGACGCCAAGGGGCGCGTCACCGTGCAGATGGGGATCTTGCGTTCCCAGCTTCCCATCTCAGACCTGGAGATCCTGGAGGAGAAACCGGTCTATCTCAAGAAGACCGCCCGCCAGACCACCAAGGGCAAGATGAAGATGGGCAAGTCCATGTCCGTAAGTCCGGAGATCAACCTTCTGGGCAAGACGGTGGACGAGGCGGTGGCGGAACTGGACAAATATCTGGACGACGCGGCGCTCGCCCACCTCTCCTCGGTGCGCATTGTCCACGGCAAAGGCACCGGCGCCCTGCGCCAGGGCGTCCACGACTACCTGCGCCGCCAGAAGAAACGGGTGAAATCATTCCGGCTGGGCGCCTTTGGTGAAGGCGATGCCGGCGTTACTATCGCAGAACTCAGATAGGAGGATTATAATGGCAACAAAACAGAAAATACTGATCGTAGACGACGATGAGAATATCGCGGAACTGATCTCCCTCTACCTTACCAAAGAATGCTTCGACACCATGATGGTCCATGACGGGGAGAAGGCGCTGGTAGCTTTTGAGAGCTACCGCCCCAACCTGATCCTCCTGGACCTTATGCTGCCCGGCATCGACGGCTACCAGGTGTGCCGGGAGATCCGTACCCGCTCCAGCGTGCCCATCATCATGCTGTCCGCCAAGGGAGAAGTCTTTGACAAAGTCCTGGGGCTGGAGCTGGGCGCCGACGACTATATCATGAAGCCCTTCGACTCCAAGGAACTGGTTGCCCGGGTCAAGGCGGTGCTGCGCCGCTACCAGGCCATTCCCAAACCGGAGACTCCGGCCGAGGACCGGGGCAAATGCGTGGAGTATCCGGGGATCGTGATCAACCTGACCAACTACTCTGTCATGGTGGACGGCCAGAACATTGACATGCCCCCCAAGGAACTGGAGCTTCTTTATTTCCTTGCTTCCTCTCCCAACCAGGTCTTCACCCGGGAGCAGCTCCTGGATCAGATCTGGGGCTATGAGTACATCGGCGACACCCGCACCGTTGACGTCCACATCAAGCGGCTCCGGGAGAAGATCAAGGACCACAGCGAGTGGAGCTTAAGCACCGTGTGGGGCATTGGTTATAAATTTGAAGTAAAATAACGCAGGGGGATTCCCCTGCCTGGAAGGATCTCTATGAGAAGTACACTGCATTTAAAATTTATCATTGTTTATATCATCTTCGCTTTCCTTAGCGTATTTACGGTGGCCACCCTGACGGACGCCCTGACTTCAGGGCCTCTGGTGAGCGTTACCGCCTCCAATACCTATCAGGAGGCCAATATGATGGCAACCGATTATCTGCCGGACTACTTCTCAGAGGAAGTATCCTTAAATGAAGTGCGGCTCCAGCTCTCCGGCATGGAGACCCACCTGGACGCCGCCCTCTGGTTCGTGGACCGGGAAGGACGGCTTCTTGCCTCCGCCCAGTCAGAAGGACTCCCGCCGGCCCCCTCCCAGATCCAGGATTTCAACCCGGCAGAAGCCGGGAATTCCCAGTATCTCACCGGGGACTACCACGGCTACTTCCAGGAGGATGTGATCACCGTGATCGCCCCGGTGATCCACGGCTATTCTCCTGCCGGCTATCTTCTGGTCCACAAGAGCCTGGATTACGTGGATGAAGTTCAGGGGATCCTGATGCGGGCCGCCCTCATCACCCTCCTGGTGATCTACCTTCTGTCTTTTATCATCCTTCTGGCCCTGGAATTCTTTGTCTACCGGCCTCTTCGCAAGATCACGGAGGCTGCAACCCAGTATGCCTCCGGCAATCTGGACTATGAGATTCCGGTCCGCACTGAGGATGAGATGGGCTATCTCTCCGCATCCCTGAACTACATGTCCTCTCAGCTCCGGGATATGGAGGATTACCAGAAGAAATTCGTGGCCAACGTCTCCCACGATTTCCGCTCCCCTCTCACCTCCATCAAAGGGTATGTGGAGGCCATGGCGGACGGGACCATCCCTCCGGAAATGCAGAAGAAATACCTGGGTATCATCCTCTTCGAGACTGAGCGCCTGACGGATCTGACCCAGGATCTTCTCACCCTCAACGAGTTTGATTCCAAGAATCTTCTGCTTAATAAGGAAAATTTCGATATTCACGAGATGATCAAGAATGTAGCCGCTTCTTTTGAAGGCACCTGCACCCAGAAGAAGATCTCCATCGAGCTTCTGTTTGCTTCCAAGCAGATGGAAGTCTTCGCGGACAGGCGCAAGATCCAGCAGGTCCTCTATAACCTTCTGGACAATGCCATCAAGTTCAGCGACCTGGAATCCACCGTCACCATCGAAACTACCGAGCGGGGAGATAAGGTTTCCATCTCCGTCAAAGACTACGGCATCGGCATCCCCCGCAGCGCTCTTGGCAAAATCTGGGAACGGTTCTACAAGACAGACCTGTCCCGGGGCAAAGACAAAAAAGGAACGGGCCTGGGGCTTGCCATTGTCAAGGAAGCCATCCAGGCCCACGGAGAAAATATCAGCGTGGTCAGCACCGAGGGCGTGGGCACAGAATTTATCTTCACCCTCCCCCGGACACAGACTACAGTTTAAATGTCTTCATTTCTTCCAGGAAGTTCCGGATAAATCCAACCGACAGATCCAGGGCTTCCTGTCCCAGTTCGGCGCTGGAATCTTTGGGATCCAGCGGGCCGAACCAGCCGCTTGGCGCGAGTTCTTTCGTATCTCTTGCCAGCTTCACCGTCCCTCCCTGGAACTTCACCGCCTGGATATAGGCCGCCTCCGTGTTGGCGGAAGGGCTCTTCGGATTCAGGGGCTTCGTCAGCTCCAGATGTACCGCCTCCGGGTCTATCGCCATCATGGCTGAAGTCTCCAGCACATCCCCGTGTCCGCCTATGAACTTCTCATCCAGCTCCGCCGCCAGGCTCCACCAGTCGATCTGGGCGCAGATTCCCCCTT
>UMLF01043140.1_pt1 | contig 14832 bp, 10 predicted proteins | sample 1966501 | NCBI WGS metagenome assembly UMLF01 (sample SAMEA4836194, study PRJEB28245) | human gut metagenome | biome: gut microbiome; material: fecal sample | place: Denmark | collected 2008 | reverse complement strand
GCGCCGTCGTTGAACTCCACATTCAGCAGCGTGTAGGGCTTTAAGCCCTTTTCTGCGGCAATGGTATTGTCCTGAAGCTCACGTTCTTTGAGGGCGGTATAAGCAGTTTCCTTTGCAATTCGGATGATTTCAGGGTTATACCGTACCAACGCGCTATCGACAAGCTCCTGCTGTACCTTTTTTGTTCTGGCTTGCCGCGTTATATGGTTGCCCAAAAACAGAGAGCCGCCGTTATCAAAGCGAATGGAAATATCACTTGTGCCGCGCCATTTTCCCGTGCAGGGCGAGGTTTCAATCGTGCCGGACGTGCAGCCGAACGCCTGCGCAATTATGCCGATTTTTTCCTGCATGGAAAGCGTTTCATACCGCTTGGCAATTTCAACAGCCTGTTTCTGTAACTCTGTCAGCGGTCGTTCCGCTGGCGGGGTGTCAGCCTGTGCTTCCTGCTCTGCGGTCTGCTCCGGCTGTAAAAACTCCGGCACTTCGGTATAACCGCCGCGATCCAGATAGTGCGCCGTTTCCTGTTCTCCGCGATGCAGCACAATGACATCGGACATGGAAAGGCTATGCCCGGTAAAATCCGGAGGCCTGTCCATATTGAAGCGAACGAAAATGTCCTCCAGCGTGTCCGTGTCGGACAGCGGTGCGGTATAGACCAGCTCATAATTGTCACGGTCAACCCGCAGCCCGGCGGCCTTTACCTGTTCCAGCGGCTCAAATCGGAGATCCCGCGTTGCGTCGCCGTCTTTAAGCTGATAGATAGAAAAAGTGTTCTCCGGCACATCCTGCGCAGCAGTCTGTTCCTGCTCTGCGGTGTGCTGCGCCTGAAGCTCTGCAAAATGCCCCTCGATTTCAGAAATAAGCTCGCTGGCGGCGGTGCGAATGGTTTCAAGGGATGCTTTCAGCTCCTTAATATCGCGGCCGCTGCTCCACCCGGCGACGTAGCCAAAGGAGTAGTCCGACGTGTCCAGTCCGAAATGCTGGCACACCGTATAGGCGACGCTTTCCGCCTGCACCTCGCGGGTGCTGCGGTCAGGGCGCTCCGCCTGCTCCGGCGCGTTCAGGTCAATATCGTGCAGCTTGGCATGGGCAATCTCATGGATTGCCGTCTTGATGGTTTGCAGCTCGCTCATGCCGTCGTCAATGGCAATGCGCTTTTCTGCAAGGTCATAATAGCCGTGTGCGCTGCCGTCGATTTTTTCAAGCGTCACGGGAACGGGAGAGGTCAGCTTCAAGGCTCGCCAAAAATCCTCATACTGTTCCACATTGCCAGTGAGTGCGTCCACGGCAATGTCGGGAAGCTCCTTGCCCTCGGTCTGGCTCACATCAAATACCGACACCACCTTGAACGCCGGAATCGTCACCTCCTGCTGCTCCGTGACGGGCTTACCGTCTGCGCCGATCACGGGCTGCCCGGTGTCCGGGTCAGTTTTCGCCACGTCCTTTTTGATTTTATAGGGCGCGGGCGCAAGAATCTTGATGCCCTTTTCGCCGGATTTGACATGGCGTTCAAATTCGTCGCGCCACTTTCCATAGCCTGCAACAAGGGATGCGTCCGGCTTCTGCATGACGATCAGCAGCGTATTGTTCAGGCTGTAATTGTGGAAGCGGGACATGGCTTTCAGGTAATCCCGATACCGTTCACTTTCAAAAACCTCCTGTACGCCCTGTTCCAAATGCTCGGTGATCTCCTTGATTCTGCCCTGTGTGTCGGTGGCGTTCAGCACCAGCGGACGCACGGGGATTGGCTCGACAGGCAGCGCCGCGCCCTGCGGCAGCTCGTCCATATCCCGTTGGGGGCTGGGCTGCGCAGTCAGACGATATTCCTGCGGCACTTGGTTGGCTTTGTACCACTCCGCATAATCGTTGCCGTTATTGTAGACATAGCCATAATCGGTAAAAATGCCGCGATCCTCTTTGACCGCTTCGCGCCCATAGCTCTTGTAATCAAAGAACCTCTTGGCAGCGTCCGGCAATTCCAGCTCGTCCAGATCGTCAATGAGGTAATGCCCGTAATCGTCGGAATTGTGTACGGTTGGATAAAGCCAGTAGCAGTCCAGATTGTGCGTCAGGTTGATTAAGTCCGCCGCGCTTGCCGCATGGTCGCCGCACAGCACAGCAGCGGCAAACTTGTCGCGTTCCTCGTCGCTGCGCTGGGTGAGCAGCGCGGCAAGATAGTTCAAGTCGTCCAGACTTTCGCCGGGCTGCAAGGCTTCGCTCCACCCGTCCAAAGAGGATTGATAGGCAGATACCTGATACTGTTCCGTGTCGCTCCCGTCTACGCCCAGCCGTTCAAAAACAGCTTTCATCGTTTCGGCGTCGGTAGGCAGCGATACCCATTCCGCAACAGGCGTTTCCTCGGTGTGCCGTGCGGTGTTGATAAGATATACTTCCAAAAGGTGTTCGTCCACGTCTGCGCTCCTTTCTGACATAAGGGTTTGGGACTATCCCAACAAGCAATCGCCGCCCGGTCTGCACCGGACGGCGATTTTCGGGAGTTGTAGCCACACTCCCTATGCTTGCTGCGTTACTGAATCGTTCTTTTATCTCCTCAAAATGCGTTCGGTCACGCTTTCAAAGCCGTTTTTCGCAGTTTCCATAGGAATCCCCCGCATACTCCAAAAGCGCGTCTGGAAAACCGCTTGCCGCAAGGCTTTTGAAGCCCCTAAACCGTGACGCACCGCGCCTTTGCCCGCTGGCGGCGCTTGCGCTCGGCTGCATTGCGTCGGGCAGCATAGGGCGCACAGCGGTCACAGTATTTTGCACGGTTGCTGCGGGCGGGAAAAGGCTTGCCGCATAGCTCACATTTCTTGCGGGTGTCCGCCGTGGCTGCAAGATCCGCGCACAACTCCCGGTCTGCGGGCAGCACCGCTTCCCGGAAGTATCGGCAGAGCAGCGAATAGCTGATGGCCTGCACACAGACGCACGGCTCGCCGTCGTCCAACAGCAGACAGCATCCGCGCATATTGTTGGCGCAATGGCAGCGAATCAGCTTTTTCACTCTGCGATGCTGCGCGTCATTCAGCCGGATCATTTTCTCTGCTCGATACGGTAATTCACATACTTCTCTCCCGTATCACACAGCAGCACCGTCCCGTCATAGGTCTTGCCCGTGCGCTCAGAGTACAGCCCCTTGACTTTCGCCTTGCCGTCCTTTAGGAGTGCGGCGGCGATTTTCTTGGAAAAGACGGTTCTCCGGCTTTCAAAGAACTTGTCATTCTTCCACATGACAAAGCGGCAGGAGCGGTCAGAGCAGTAGAAATTCTTCTTGCCCTCATAGACAGGGCTTTTGCAGCGTGGGCAGATGCCGACTGCTTCCTTTTCCGGTGCGAACAGCTTTTTACCGTCCTCGGTGATGTGGGAATACTGCTTCACCAGCTCCCGCGTCATATCCTCGATTCCCTGCATGAAGCTCTGTGGGTCGTCGCTGCCCTTGGCGATCTCCGTCAGGCGGGTTTCCCATTCAGCGGTGAGCAGCGGCGATTTCAGCATATCCGGCAGGATGACAGCGAGATTGATGCCGTCCTTGGTCGGCACAAGACTTTTGCCCTTGCGCTCGACAAATCCGGCAGAGAGCAGCTTTTCAATCATCGCTGCCCGCGTTGCCGGAGTTCCCAGCCCTTGCCGCTCTGCATCCTCCGGCATATCCTCCTTGCCCGCGTTCTCCATTGCGGACAGAAGCGAATCCTCGGTGTAGGGCTTGGGCGGCGTGGTGTAATGCTCGGAGACAGAAGCCGTGACCGTTTCAAAAATCTGCCCCTCGGAAAGCTCCGGCAGCGCCGCATCCTCTGCGCCGTCCTCGTCCGGCTTTGCCTTGAGCGCGGCGCGGAAACGGGCGTCAATGTCTTTCCAGCCTGCCATCAGGATCGTTTTGCCCTTGGCGGTGAATTGCTTGCCGCCGCAATCAAAAACCGCCGTAACGGTTTCATACTCCTGCGGCGCGGCAACGGCACACAGCAGCTTGCAGCAGACAAGGGACATCAGCTTCTTTTCGCTCTCCGGCAGTCCGTTAAAGCCGTTGCCTGCAAAGGCCGCCGTGGGGATAATCGCGTGGTGGTCGGAAACCTTGGCGCTGTTGATGACGCGCCCGATCTCCGGCGTAAGCTCTGCGCCCTGCATAAAGGGAAGCACAGGCAGCAGCGCCGCAACAAGGTCAGTTGCCGTCTGCGCCATATCCTCGGTGAGATAATTGCTGTCGGTGCGGGGATAGGTCAGGAAGCGCTTTTCATACAGGCTTTGCGCGTAGTCAAGGGTCTGCTTGGCGGTAAAGCCATAAACGCGGTTGGCTTCCCGCTGCAACAAGGTAAGGTCAAAGAGCTTCGGCGGCAGCGCGGTTTTCTTCTCTTTTTTGAGAGAAACACAAACGGCCTGCGACGCTTCGCAAGCCGTTCTCAGCGTTTCCGCAGCGGCAGCGTCGGAAATGCGTTCACTTTCCGCGTCCACGCCGCAGTAGCCGATATGTACGATGTGGTATTTTTCCTTGTGGAACATCGTAATTTTTCCGTCGCGCTCCACCAGCAGATTCAGCGTAGGCGACAGCACCCGTCCCACATTCAGCGTCTTGTGATACAGTACGGAGAAAAGCCGCGTCGCATTGATGCCCACAAGCCAGTCTGCCCGCGCACGGCACAGCGCCGATTGATACAGCGCGTCGTATTCCGTTCCGGCTCGGCGCCCGGCAAAGCCCTCGCGGATGGCGCTGTCCTCCATAGAGGAAATCCAAAGGCGGGAAAATGGCTTCGTGCATCCGGCCTGTTCATAGACAAAGCGGAAAATCAGCTCACCCTCACGCCCGGCGTCGCAGCCGTTCACCACCTCGGAAACGTCGCTGCGGTGCAGCAGCTCTTTCAGAACGGCAAGCTGCTTTTCCTTGCCGGGAGTAGGGGCATATTTCCATGCCTGCGGCAGAATGGGAAGATCCTCATAGCGCCACTTTTTGTATCGCTCGTCATAGCTGCCCGCGTCTGCCATGCTGATAAGATGTCCGATGCACCATGACACCAGCAGCCCGTCGCCGGAAAGATACCCATCCTTTTGCTCCGCAGCGCCCAGCGCAAGGGCAACGGTCTTTGCCACGGAGGGCTTTTCACAAATAATCAAAACGCTCATTCTTCATTCTCCTGTTCATCGGGATCGCTGGCGCTGTCTGCGTCCTCATAATCCCCGTATTCTTCGGCTTCGTCATCCTCGTCAAAATCGAACTCGTCCAGCTCGTCGCCGCCCTTGACGCTGGATTTCGGCTTGCGCAGCTTGAAGTACCACAGCGCACCGCCGCCACCCGCAGCAAGGATCAGTACAAGGATCAGGATGCCACCCACATTGTTTTTCTTCTCCGGCGTCGGCTCGTCGGGCTGTTCTGTTTCATCCGGCGTCGCTTCCTTTCCGGCACAATTTGTCATATCCGTTTTGCAGAGGGCGCAGTTCGTATTGACCTTGCCAGCGGTGCATTTTTCGGTGCAGGAGCAGACAACGGGCGTATTCTGGCTGTCGTCCTCCAGCAGCGCCATCAGGTCGGCTTCGTCCACGGGATTTAAGAAATATGTCTGATAGCGTTCTTCTTCCTCGTCGAGCAGCTTGTCGTAGTCAATGACGATATACAGCGTATGCCCATTTCGGGTTTCCACGGTGATAAATTGCTTATTGGTGTGTTTATCGTAGAGAAGATCGCGGGTCGCGGCGATGCCGTCCTCGGTGAACGGAGTGCCGGGGACAATCGTGTTGTCCTCCGGCTGCGTTTCCTCCTGCCACGTTTCGGGCGGCAGCTCATCATCGTAGTAGTCACCGCCGTCCGCATACGCAACAGTGGCAAAGGCCGTCATGCACAGCACCGCACAGAGCAGCGCGGCAAATACAGAGCGAAAATGCTTATTCTTCGTCATCGGTCATGTCCTCCTGTTCGTGATAGGCGGTTTCCACGGGCGGCGCGTCGTTGCCGCCGCCGCGCAGGAAGTTCATCAGCTCGTCACGGCTCATGCACATAGAGCGGACAAGATTGACGATTTCAAAGTTCTCCTGCTCGGTGCGCTGGGCTTCCAGCTCTTTCAGCCTGTTTTGGTACTCGGTGATTTTGCCGCGGGTCTTTTCAATCTCACGGTCAATGCGGTCAATTTTGCTCATAGCCATAGGTGATTACTCCTTTCCGAATCGGTCTTTCCATGCGTAATTGCGCCCCAAACCTTTCACTTTTTCCAGCCGAGGACGGGCATTGTCCTCAATGGCAATCGCACGGGCATATAAATCAGGATGCTGTTCTTTCAGAAGCATAATTTCCTCTCGCTTCATGCTGGGGCAAAAAAAGCAGGAGGATTTTCCGGGCTGCGGCAAGTCTGCCGCTTCCAATACCCGGACACAATCCGTCCTGCTCCATCCCCATTCAATCAGAGGATAACGATTATGATACTTTTTGTCTTTCGCGTCGTATGTCTTGGAATGATTGTACCGTCTGATCTCGCCTGCATCGTAGCCGAGGAAGCGGGTCACGCGCTCGCCGGATGCCCACACCGCACGGCACGGAGGATAGTTATTGCAGAATTTTCCCTGCGGTGCGATCTTGTGCTTTTGTGAACATCTCTTATACCCGTAGGCAATCGAGGGCAGCGTTTGAGAGCGCAAGCACTCCGTTTCAAGGGACAGCCGATTTCCAAAGCGGTCTACATTCTCTACGGTGATGATAGAGGGCATATTGTGTGCTGCAAGCCATTCGTTCATCGTTTCAATGAAGCAATAGGTGTGCGGCTGCTCTGCGCCTGTATCGGCAAACAAAATCAAATCGACGGGGATGCCATGTTGATGCAGCCCGACCAGCATTGCCGCGCTGTTCGTACCGCCCCCAAAGGAAACAATATTGATAAGCTCAACCTCCATTCAGCCGCTTTTCATAGCGGTATTTCATTTGTGCCGGATAGAGCGGCTGGGTGGGACGGCGGCTGCCTGTCCACGCCTTGCCGCCCGCAAGTCCGGCGTTCGTCCAGCCTGCGGCGCGTAGGCTCGCGCCGTTTTCGGTGTCTAAGGTATAGGTGACAATTTTGTGGTAGCCCATCGCCCGCGCAGCCCGTGCCGCTGCCGCATAGAGGATGCTGCAAGCGTTCTTTGTGCCATCGCTGCACAAGCGGTTAACTTCCAACGTAAAGCCGTCGTCCAAATAGCGGCTCACAGGCCGTCCCACAATGGCAACGGCACAAAGCCGCCCATTTTCAGCACAGCCAATGGAAAACTTGTGTCCGGCAACGGGCTTGTGGTGGCGGTGATGCTGCCGCACAAACTCGTTCGCCTGCGCAAGAGAAACAGGGATCAGCGTCAGCATAGCCGCCCTCCTTAGTTGTACGGCGGTCTGGCATAGGCGTAGAAATGTGCCTGCCAATAGCTGCTGTTCAGGTTGGAATAGGAGATCGGATCTCCGCAATGGATCATCATGGAATTGCCGACGTAGATTCCCACATGGCTAACGCCCGGAGTATCGTATGTCCCGACGAAAAACACGAGGTCGCCCGGCTGCGGGTTGGAAACAGGGGTGGAAATGTTGTAAAGCCCCTGTGCGCCCAGCCTGCCCGTATTGCACACGCCGCTGTTTGTCAGCACCCAGCTCACAAAGCCGGAGCAGTCAAAGGAGGTGGACGGGCTGCTGCCGCCCCACACATAGGGGTACCCCAAATATTTTTCGGCTTCTGTGATAACGGCGGCAAAGGTTTCGTCCTCCATTGCAGAGGGCGGGATCTCATATCCCTCCGGGCGGTTTGTGATGTACTTCGGGATGTACTCGCTATCCCCGAACAGCTCCGGCTTGTTGCCCAGCACCGACATATACAGCGCATATTTGGACAGCGTTTCTTCGTCCATGATATAGACGGGGAGATGCGAGAGATCGAAGTTTTCCAGCTCGACGGTGCAGATGTAGTAGTTATACGGAACTTCTACCTCATACTCATTGCCCTCGCTGTCTGTTCGGGTAACGGTGCGGTAGCGCACCTCGGTCACGACGGTTTCCGTGAGAATATATTGCTTTTCAAAGAGCATTTGCAGCGTCCCGTGCACCTCGCTTGCCGTCCATGCGCCGTCATGCAGCGCGGAGAGGATCGATGCCAGAACATAGGGATCGTGCTTGATCTCGTCAAGGTCATAGTGGTATTCGTCGTAATCATGGGTGCGTTCATAGGTGTCGAGATATTCTTGCAGCTCGGCTTCCAGCGCACAGTAGGCGGCTTCGGCGGCGAGAATGTCCGCGTCCTCCGACTGATAGCTGGATGCAGCCACACCTCCGCCAGCCGCGCCCACCAGCGCAGAGCAGGATTGCAGCCCGCCGATCAGCATGACAATCAGCAGGAAACCAGCCAGAACGACCAGCACACCTTTCCAATGGCGGGCAACGAACTCCGCTGCTTCCTTTGCCTTTTCTGCCGCTTTTTTCGCTGCCGTCGCGGTGGCTTCTGCGGTTTTTTCGGCACCTTTGGCGGTTGCCTGCGCGGTGCTGCCCGCAGCCTTTGCCGTTCGCGCAGCCTTGGCATATTCACGCTTTAGACGCTGCTTCTGGAAAAAGCGGTTGAGCGGATTGCCGGAGAGCATTTCAGGGTTATCATGCAGCACCTTTTGATAGTGGTATTCTGCATTGGCATTTACCGCTTTGTGCTCGGCCTTTTCCGCAGCGCGGTAGGGTTTCAGCTTGCGGTGACGGCGCTCCCAGCGAATTGCACCGCCTGCGCCATGCTCGGCAAGTTCTTCGGCTTTATGCCCGCTTTCCACGCCGACGTTTTCATGCTCGACCTCATGGATTTTTCCGTGCGCCTGTACTGCGACCTCCCGCAGCGGACGACCTAACGGATTCGGTTTCAGCTTGGGCGGGGACTTATCCACGGTATCAAAGCGCAGCTTGGCCTTGGCTGTGCCGCTGGCTTCATCAAAGACACGCTCCTTGCGCAGCACCCGTTTCTTGGGGATCGCTGCCTGTGCCGCATCCAGCTTGTCGGCGGCCTTTTCCGCACGGTGGATATGCTTGTGCAGCTCCGGCGCAGCGCGTTCTTCCTCGGAAAATTGCAAACGGGATGCAGAATACCGCTGCTGCGCCGCATCGCGGGACATCCGCGCCGTCTGCCGTGCCTTGTGTGCGTCATGCTCTGCGGCCGCACGGTCAAAGAACTTTTCCGCTGTACCGCCCGGCGCAGCGGAAGTCGGAATGTCCTGCGGGATATTGGAAACGGGGCTGCCGCCCTGCGGCTGAAATGGCTCGGCGCTTGGCTGCTGCGGTTTGGGCTGCTCCTTTTCCGGCTCTTTTTGCTCCTGCGGGCGAAGCTGCCGCCCGTGCTTGGGGGCATCCTCTGCCGGATTCATAGGTGCGTCGCGTTTTCCCATCTGGACAGGCTGCCTATCCGGGGAAAGCTGCTTTTCCGCGTCGCGCTCGGAAATATGGATTTCTGCACCCGTGGTCTGATTGTCCAGCACCGCGCCATCGCGGGTCATACGCTGGGTGAGCTTATCGCGGGGCTTAAATTCTTTCAATGGGTATCACCTCCGATCCGTTCCCGTGCAAGGGAACAAAACTCCGTGTTCAGTTCAATGCCGATGTAATGCCTGCCGTGCCGCTTCGCCGCAAGCCCCGTTGTGCCGCTGCCCATGAATGGATCAAGGACAATGCCGCCCTTGGGACAGCCCGCCAGAATACAGGTTTCCGCCAGCAGGGGCGGATAGGCGGCAAAATGCCCGCCCTTGTAAGGCACGGTGTTGATAAACCACACATCGCGCTTTGCCCGGACGGGTGAGATCATGTCGTCGGTGATGCTGCCTTTTTCCCTCGGCTTATTGATATTCTGTGTCTGCGGTTGTCCCGGAACGGGAGCGGAATACTTGCCCACGCCGCGCCCAGCCTTTTTGCGCAGGGCGGTCGTGGGGGCAATGGGTTCGGCAATGGCAAGCCAGTCATAGAAATAACGCCTGCTCTTGGTGAGCATAAAAATATGCTCATGGCTGCGGGTGCAGCGGTCTTTGGTACTCTCCGGCATGGGGTTTCCCTTTGCCCAGATCACGTCATTGCGCAGATACCAGCCGTCGGCGCGGAGCGCAAAGGCCAGCATCCACGGGATCCCAATCATGTCCTTTTGCTTGTAGCCCCGCGCCGCTTGACAGAGAGAAATGTTCTGCCCGTTGCGCCCCTGCGGATATTTGGGGTCACGGGTATCACCTTTGCTGCCTGTGCCGCAATAGCTGTCCGCGATATTTACCCACAAGGTCCCATCCGGGCGCAGCACCCGGCGCACCTCGCGGAATACCGCTGTCAGCCGCGAAATGTATTCCTCCGGCGTGGCTTCCCGTCCGATTTGTGCGTCCATGCCGTAATCCCGTAGCCCGTAGTAGGGCGGCGAGGTCACGCAGCAATGAACACTGCCCTCCGGCAGGGCTTTCAGCACATTCAGACTGTCGCCGCAGAGAATGGTATCAAGCTCCATCATCATACGCCGTTCACCTCGCTTGGCTTGGTGGACATGATGCGGTAAAGCTCGGTGTCCCGTGGGAACTTGTCTGCAAAGGGCAGGATCACATTTTCAAAGAACAGCAGCCCTTCGCCGGGTGGGGAGTTGGTAACGAACTTTAGCTGCTCCGGCGAGATATTCAGACGTTCAGCAAGAATTTTGCGGTCGCCTGCCGCTTGGTTGAGCATACAGATAAAGTCGCTGTTTTCGAGAATGTTTTCAATTTCAGGGCTGGACAGCAGATCCTTGACGTTTTGCGTCGCACCTGTTGGCACACCGCCCCATTTTCTGAATCGCTTCCAGATCTCCGCGCTGTATGCTGCGGTTTGCGGCTCTTTCAGCAGCAAATGGAACTCGTCGGCGTAGTACCACGTCGATACGCCTGTGTTGCGGTTGCGGGTGACGCGATTCCAGACCTGATCCTGAATCACCAACATCCCCGGCTTTTTCAGGTTCTTCGGCAGTTCCTTGATGTCAAAACAGACAAAGCGGTTGTCAATGTCAACCGTCGTTTGGTTGTTGAAGAAATTGAGCGATCCCGACACATACAGGTCAAGTGCCTGCGCCACACGGTCGGCTTCCGGCAAATGCTGCGCCGTCAGCGCGGCGTGGAGGTCGGAGAGGATCGGCATATTCTCTGGGCGCGGGTCTGCAAAGTAGGGCTGATAGATACGCTGCACAGCGCGGTCAATTACGGTGCGTTCGATGGCTTCCAGCCCGGTCTTGCCGCCCATAATCAGCTCACAGAGGGACAGCACAAAATCGGATTTGAGCGCCAGCGGGTTTTCGTCCTCGGAATAGTTCAGGTTGATGTCCAGCGGATTCAGATAATCGCGGCTGGTGGGAGAGAGCTTGATAATCTGCCCATGCAGCAGCTTTACCAGCGGCGCATACTCGCCCTCCGGGTCACATACCAGCACATGATCGTGGGTTTTCAGCAGCACACCGATCATTTCCCGTTTGCAGGAGAATGATTTGCCGCCGCCCGGTGTGCCGAATACAAGACCGTTGGGCGAACGCGCATTTTTGCGGTCAAGCATAATCATGTTGCCGGACTTAGCGTTTAGCCCGTAGTAGAGGGAATCGCCGCCTTGAAATAGCTCCTGCGTCACAAAGGGAACGATGATTGCCACGGCCGAGGTCGTCATGCCCCGCGTGATATGGATTTGATTTTCCCCCAGCGGCAGCGAGGACACAAGACCGCGCTCCTGCTGGAAGTCCAGCCGCGTCAGGGTGCAGTTGTGCTTTTGCGCTACGCCTGCTGTACGGAATACCTCGTTTTCCAGCTTGCGCTTGGTGTCGCCGTAATTCAGGACAAGAAACGTCAGCAGAAAATACCGCTCGTTGCGGCTTTGGAGATCTTGCAGCAGCTTTTTCGCCGCACCGCCGTAGGTAGCAAGGTCGGACGGCAGAATATCCATATCGTAGCCGTCCCGGACAGCCTTTTTCTGCTCCTGAATTTTCATAGCGTCAAGGTCTGTGATTTTCCGCTTCACCATTTTTACGGCTTCTGTCTGCTCCAATGCCTGAATATGGACATTGACGACAAGGCTACTGTCCGTATCAAGAAAATCGGTCAGTATGCGGTCGGTCAGCTCCGGCGTAATGATCTGCAAAAAACTTGCAGCGCAGAGCTTGCCGCCCATCTGGAACATACGGCTATTCTTGAACGCAAAGGAGGATGGCGCGATAAAGTCCTTGGTGGAAAGCCCGCCAGCGGCAAGCCACTTCCAGTCAAAGTTGAAGCGTTCTCCATCCGGGTGCATGATGCCGTGCAGCACCTCTAAACGCTCCTTGCCGTCCAGCACACGGGACACCGCACCCATGATTTTGAAGTAGCCCTGAATATCCAGCGAGATACGCGACAGCCTTGCCCGTGCCGCTTTGAGGTTATCGGCTTCAATGGTATAGGTAATGTATTTGGTTTTCACGCTGCCGTTGTTGCCGCGGGCAAGCTGCCGCTTGAGAATGTCCGTCTGCTCCTGCCGGATCGGATCTAAACCGTCATTGCAGGGCGGCATTTCAAAGCTCCGAGCAAGCTGCTCCCGATCGGACTTACGGTTGGGATAGGTGAACTGCACATGGATGGAAGAATCCAAATAGTTATACAGATCGCAGAGATATTCAAAAATAGCCGTCTGATCGTCAGGCTGCGCAAGCAAATAGTTGATGTCAAAAAACTCAATGCTCTGCGAATAGCGCCTGTTTCCGAGATAGCAGATACCGTCCGGGTACATGATCTGATAGGGTATCGTGTCCTGCGCGGTATGGGGCTTGCCGTCACCGCGATATTTACGAATGACGGCTTCAATCTGTTTTCTTTCGGCGCGGGTGAGCTTGGACTTGTCCGCCATGCTTTTTGCTTCCGCGCTGTCTGCTCTTTTCGACAATCGCCTTTACCTCCTGTTCCATTTGATATTGACACACAAGGGCGTCGTATGCGTTGACGGTCTGATAGGGGCGCTCCTTGGGGCGCAGAAAGCAGCTTTCTATGATTTGCCGCCCCACCACTTCAAGGGGCTGCCCGTTCTTCTCATACACCCCAAACAGAAAACCGGGGAGCATGACAACGATCATCACCATTGCCGCAGCCGTCGTCCCGATGCCGCCTTTGAGCAAAAAGAAAAGCGGCACTCCCATGAGCGCCGCCAGCCCAAAACAAATAAGCTGCCGCTTTGTCAAATTGAAAAGCACCTTGGATTTGATTTTCGTCAAATCCTTTGGCACGTTTACATAGGCCATGTGCTAACTCCTTTCCGCAAGCGTAATATCGCTTGCAATTTCATTGCCCCATGCGTCCCAGCCCGGCGTTTTCTGCCGGGCGAACAACTCCACGCGGGGCAGATCGCCCATGAGCGCAAGAATCTTGTCCCGCGCTTCATCCGGCTTTTTACTATGCTGCTCAATAGGGCTGATAATAAACTGATGTACGCCTGCCGACTGCCGTTTGGGTTTGCCCCTGGTCGCCAGCAGGCAGATTTCCGCATTGCTGCGCGTCCAGTAGCCCATGCCGTAAAACCATGACGGACTTTTGCGGTTGCGTTTGAGCCAGACAAACGCCACGGTTTTATAGCGAAAGCCCCATGCGTGGATCAACCGCAGGGCTTCGGGAAGCTGCGGAAAAGTCGCCCAGAGGAACAGGGCGCAGTCTTTCGCCGCCAGCTCCGGCACGGGCAGGGCGCAAAGCTCGTCAATGCTCATGGTGGGATAGTGATTTTCTGCCGCGCCCTGCACCTTTCTCTGCTCATAGCGCCACGGCGGGTCTGCGTAAATGATGTTGTACGTTCCGATAGGCAAGCCCTCCGTCAATGGGCGCTGAACACGGCCTTTGCCATACTGCTCGTTTTGAACAGGCAGAAGCACAGCAGCACCGTATAGCCCATTGCCAGCCAGATTGCGCCGGACACGTCGCCCGTCGCGGAAATGCTCTGGATCAAGACCGAGTAGATGCCCACGACCACCATAATCAAAAACGCCTGAAAGCCCAGCGCCAGCAGAGATTTCAGGTAATTTTGCCCGACATTGTGCCATTCTCCGTTTGTCATGGTAGCAAGCGGGATGGGGCCCAGCGAGGTCACAAGATATATTTCAATCATTCTCCCGTAGACCACCAGCATAATGCAGATGGAAAGAATGTTCATCGTCAGCCCGACAAACAGGGATTGAAACCACAGTCCAATCAGTCCGCCAAGGCTCATAGCTTCCAGCGACGTTTGCAGATCGCCCACAAGGGAATCTATGTCAATGCTGGTATTGCCGATTATCACGCCTGCGCTCTGATTGACGACCTGCTGCGCCGCGTCAAAAACGCCCATGACGATATTCCAAGTGTTCGTGACAATCAGAACAGCCGCGTAGGTTTTGAATACCCATTTGAAGAACATAAAGGTGTCAATGTCGTGCAGATTGTTTTTCTCTGTCACCATCTGGATCAGCTCGTAGGTCATTACAAATGCGAGAATTGCACCCGCAATCGGGATGATGACGGATTCGGACAGGTTGTGGATCATATTGAAAATGCCGGAGTTCCAGCCCTGCGGCGTCGCTCCGACATCAGCGGCGATTTCGCCCACCTTTGTATTCACCGTATCGAACAGCCCCGACAGGTTGCCGATGATTCCGTCGATCAGAACGCCCTTAAACCATTCCTCCAGCCAATCAATAATCAAAAGGCAGCACCTCCTTTCCCGCGCCGCCCCCGGTCAGGGGACGGCGCGGCGGTGTATTTCAGAATCGGTTAGCTGAACAGGCCGGAGAGCAGCGGGACAAGAACGCCGCCGATCAAGGCAACGCCGCCGCCCGCCATGAGCTGTTTCATGCCCTGACTTTTAGCGCCGGGGTTGTCCGAGCCATAGCCCTCCAAGAGGTTAATCAC
>UMLF01061981.1_pt1 | contig 14879 bp, 19 predicted proteins | sample 1966501 | NCBI WGS metagenome assembly UMLF01 (sample SAMEA4836194, study PRJEB28245) | human gut metagenome | biome: gut microbiome; material: fecal sample | place: Denmark | collected 2008 | reverse complement strand
GTTTTCTAACTTGTCCTTATTATAACTCGACCATGGGGTGTTATCTTTGGTAAGGTGTCCTCATGGTACTTGTTATACTTCTTTGTCAGATTGGCAAAGGTAGACGTATAATAAGCGTTCGTCATAGGGTAGCCTTTCCCGTTCAGAAAGAGGAAACCCCTGTACCCGTCTACCTCTATCGGCTCTGCCTTTGGCTTGTTTGCCATGACACGCTCAAATGCCTGTTTTACTTCCTCACTCATAGGAATATCACGCACACCGCTTTTCGTCTTTGGCGTTTCGATATAGTAGTCTGTTTCCTTGCTGGATAGTAGCTGGTGGCTCACATGGATAATCTCCTGTTCAAAGTCAATATCCTGCCTTGTCCACATATTTGTATAAGTATCTTCCGTCTGCTCTCTGGCTCTCTCCTGTCTTTAAGAGGCGACCTTTGCTGTCCCGTCTTTTTTCTGACATTTCTTATCTGCTCCTTTTGTAAGAAAGAGCCTTGATATGACTTACTGAAATAATATCACATACAAGGCTCTTTTGCATTAGATTGCGTCTGTTTTATCCATAAATCTCTCAAACTGCTTTTTCTTAATCAAGATACGGTTGCCGTTCATCACATACCAGTCCCCGTGTCGGTTTTCTTCTACCAGTCGGCGGAGCTTGTTCTGTCCGATCGTGAAGTATCTTGACGCTTCTTCAATGGTAAGGGTGTATTTTCCCATACGGGAATATCTGTCTTTTCGTTCATCATGCCACCCCCCTACCTGTTCTTTGTGTCATACTGGCCGTAGGGTATCAGCTCTGTCCTGTCTATCCGCTGTAAATGGGCGGTCAGCTTGCTGGAAAGGGAAGTGCTGTATCTTGCCCTGTCCAACATAGCCCCGACACGTTCCAGCCCACCTAAAGCGTCATGTTCCTCCAAAAAGTAAAAGCTCTTGACCGCTGAAATCACGCTGCCCTCAGTCAGCCATTGTTGCGTTTCTTCAAAGGTATTCTGTTGTTTTGGGGTATGGAGTTTTAGAAGTTCCACAGCCCCTAAAAAGCGTTGCTAGAAACGGCACGTTTTCCAAACGGCTCTTATTGCTCTCATTCCTGTTTGCCACGATAAAACGTAGATTATTCGCTAACAGCCCGAAAGCAAGTTCCCCAAGCTCCAACGGTCTGTCCTTGAATGTCATGGCAAAGGCATGAGCCTTTTCATCACGAAGTTGCATTTCCGTTCGTTTCCAGCTCCCCACTTCATCAAGCGTCTTGTTATACTTTGAACACACTTCCTTGTCATAAAAACGGTAAGACAAGCCCGATTTTCCATCCCCGATATAAACGGTCTTTGCGGTGTTAAAATCATCAAACTTGCTTTCGTCAAAGTGGTAGCCCTCACTGTTGGCGATAAATTCCTCTTTTTCGCATTTCTTCTTTATCTGCTCTATGGTAAAGAACGGCGTTTCGTTCCTGTCGTCAATGGCAACGTCCAGCCTTGTGAAATGATAGTTTCCTATCCCGTATCTTCTTTCACAACGTTCAAACATATCCCCAAAGGTCAAACCGTTTTCGTCAAGGATATGGAAAATATCATCACACCCTCTGCCTGTCATCACGAGATAACAGCCAAGCCCTTGTGGGTTGTCCTCTGTCTTTTTTGCGTCCCCCGATACATAAATGTCCCCGATTTCCCAACGTGTCCGATATGTCTTGAATTTGACCGTTGCGGGATAGACATTAAAAATATCGGTCGGCAGATGTAAAACGTACTGGATAACCTCTTTTGCCGTTGCCGTATCAAATACGATACTGATGTAATCAATCTTTACGGATAAATTTTCATGTGTTGCGATCGTGCATTACTCCTTTCGTACTTCCCGATTTTTTGCGGGGGGGTAAAAATCGTGTTTTGTCCTTTATTTACCACAGTTTTCTGTCAGATAGTCCATGCCTATTCATGCTATCAAAGCGAAAACAACTCTTTTCTATGCTTACTCAAGCGTGTGATTGACCCTATCGTGCTTAATCGCTCCATCTAATATGATAATAATGCCATTAGAATTACTTATCAAGATATTTTCTTGACTTTTTCTAATTAAATAAGTATGATAAGCTTATAAATCAACAAAAAAGACGGGAAAGGAGAAGTTATACTAAGTTATGGAACATTATATAAAGAAAATGAGTTTTTTAGGAGAGAACATACAGACTATAAGAAAACACAGGAAAATGAAACAGCAGGAGCTTGCGGACGCTATCGGTATCAATATGCAGAGCCTTTCCAAGATTGAACGTGGTGTGAATTATCCTACCTTTGACACACTGGAAAAGATAATGGACGTACTGGAAGTAACGCCCAATGAATTGTTGTCGGGGGAATGGGAATATATCGACCACACCGAGCCGTACATCATGGAAGTTATCAAACGGGAACAGGATTTTAATGTTTCCCTAGACTATCTCCCACAAAATGAATATTTCAATTCTGAACAGGAATATCGTTTTTACATAGAAACCAAACTCATGCAGTATATCAGCAATTACATTACCAACGAAGCAGTAGGGCTGGAAGAACTTATGGAAATCAAGCAGTTAATACAGCGTCAGAAACTAGAACGTGTTATGAAGGTACATAAAGAAATGCGTGGCTTAGACCGTTACCGAGAACAGCCCCCAAAATATAAGTATCACAACCCTTATAACGACAGGGTATTGCGTGAGCTTGCGGATATAGACAGGAAAAACAATATCCCCGATACTTCGCCCGAACAGGATTTTGATGAAATGGACTTTGAAGAATATTTGAAAGACAAGTGGAACAGAGGACTTTAATTTTCCTCTTGCATGAAAATACAGCAAACAAAAAGCCCAGATCAAGAGTGCAAAGCACCACTTCTGAAGATGTGGCAGGCTCTTGACAGGGCTTTTTCTTTTCTGTTTGTGGTGGACAAGAAGAAAATGGGTACATCTGCTTAATTTCTTCGACCAAAGATTATTTATACGTGTTTTGATAGTGCATTCCCCACTCTTTCATAGCGTCTAAAACAAGTTGCAGACTATATCCCGTCTTTGTTAAAGTGTATTCCACCTTAGGTGGAACTTCGGCATAAACTTTACGTGTAAGCAATCCACTTTCTTCCATAGAACGCAGATTAGCCGTCAGAACTTTTTGAGATATATTGCCAATAGATTTTTTTAATTCTCCAAACCGTTTTGTACCCTCTAATAAATCACGAATAATCAGAACTTTCCAGCGGTCGCTGATAAGCATTAGTGTAGTTTCTACGGGACAATCTGGTATTTTTTGCTTCATTTTCAAATCTCCTTTAGTATCTTTTGGGTAACTATAGAACAAAAAAGTGCTTACTTTACTTATGTTCCTTACAGAAGTATTATAATCTTGTGAGCAATAAATAACAAGCTCAAATTTAAAGAATGGAGGAAAATAAAAATGAATGAAATAGTAAAATTTTTACAGGAAAATCCCGTACAGTATCTTGCAACGGTAGGACGCGACGGAAAAGCAAAGTGCCGTCCTTTCATGTTTTGCTTTGAGAAAGATAACAGGCTGTGGTTCTGTACGAATAATACGAAAGATGTTTACAAAGATTTACAGGAAAATCCTTATGTTGAGGTATCTGTTTCAAGTGCTGAGTACGCTTGGATACGTTTAAATGGAAAAGCAGTATTTGTAAACGATATGGAAGCCAAAGAAATGTGCATGAATAATCCAATCGTAAAAGGGCAGTATGACAAAGCCGACAATCCAATTTTTGAAGTGTTTTACTTAGACGATGCAAAGGCTGTTATTGCCGATTTTTCAGGAAATCCGCCAAAAGAATATACACTTTAAGAACAAACAAAAGCCCGACAGTTTTGTTGGGCTTTCCGTCTATGGATAATAGAGAGGTAAAAAATGGAACAGATAGAGCGCCTTGATTATTTAATCAGCTATCTAAAAAAAGAACAGGAAGAATATCATTCTATTGTTATACCGACAAACTTAGAAGATAAAAAAAGATTATTACGTTCTCTTATGAACATACGCCCACCCGTACCAATCAGTGAACAGTTTTTAAATATTCAAGATGAATATTTACAGCAGGAATTAGCCTGTCATACAGTGATTTCCATTGAACAATTATTTCCGATAAGAGAACATATTTATTTGTGGAAAGGAGATATAACGAAGTTAAAAGCAGACGCAATCGTAAACGCAGGAAACAGTACATTGTTGGGGTGTTTTGTTCCATGCCATTGTTGTATAGATAATGCTATTCACTCATTCGCAGGCATACAATTAAGACTTGCTTGCCAACATATTATGGAACATCAGCAAGTACCTGAACCCGCAGGAAAAGCAAAAATCACAAAGGGATATAATCTACCCGCAAAATACGTCTTACACACCGTAGGACCGATTGTGCATGGAAAATTGACACAAGAAAATTGTGATATGCTGAAATCATGCTACTTCTCATGTTTAGAGCTGGCAGAACAATATCATTTGAAATCAATCGCTTTTTGCTGTATCTCAACAGGAGAGTTTCATTTTCCAAACGAATTAGCGGGGCGGATTGCAGTTAATGCCGTAACAGAATATTTGAAACAAACTCAGTCAAAAATGGAAGTGATATTTAATGTTTATAAAGACAAAGACCTTGAAATCTATCAACGATTACTGGCAGTCGATTAAAAAATTGAAATTTGAGATAGAACATGCAGACGCTATTTTAATAGGGGCAGGTGCAGGACTGTCTGCGTCCGCAGGGCTTGTTTATGACGGAAAACGTTTTTATGAAAACTTTTCCGACTTTGCTGGAAAGTATGGTTTGCGCGATATGTATTCCGCAGGTTTTTATCCGTATGAAACACTAGAAGAATACTGGGCATATTGGAGCAGACATATTTATGTAAATCGTTATCAGCCAAAAATTGATGAACCATACACAAGTTTGTTGAAGCTGGTGCAAGGCAAAGACTATTTCATAATTACAACCAACGTAGACCACAGTTTTCAAAAAGCTGGATTTGATAAACAACGACTGTTCTATACGCAGGGCGATTACGGATTGTGGCAATGCTCAAGATCATGTTGTAATGAAACATACGACAATTACAACAGAATAGTAGAAATGGTACAACAACAAAAAGGCATGAAAATTCCCACATCACTTATTCCGTATTGTACACATTGCGGAAGCCCTATGACAATGAATTTACGGATTGACAATACATTTGTTGAAGATAACGGATGGCATACAGCTAGTTTAAGATACCATGATTTTATAAACCGTCATAAAGATTTGCACATATTATATTTAGAATTAGGTGTAGGATATAATACACCTATTATTATTAAATATCCCTTTTGGCGGATGACCGCCGAGAATATAAAAGCTGTTTATGCGTGTGTCAATTATAAAGAAAATTTTGTGCCACCTGAAATCCAAAAACAAAGTATTTGTATTAACGTCGATATAAAACAAGTTTTTAATGATATTCTACGTGTGAACTTATATAAATCATCAGCACTGAAAAGTTAAAAAATAAGTGCGCCCCCTTTTCCCGTAAAGAAATATTATTTAAGAAGATTAAGAAAAGCTCATACAAACAATCGGTGTTGTATGAGCTTTTTTATATCCCTTTTTTCTTCGCTGTTCCAAAGCAACAACCATATAAACAGTGTTTTTTCCGTTTATATAAATCAGTGTTCAGCAGAAAGGGGGTGAGATTATGAAACTATCTTCTTTTGAGGAAATCATCAGATTACAGTTTAATGCTTATATGATGATAACAATTAAGGGTACTGTCCGTTATCGCAGAAAGCAACGTATAAGACGTTTGGAGCACGAAGCACTGTTTTGTGAAATCCCAGAAATAAAACAAAATAGTCAAAATAATTACGATAGCTATTCTATTGATTTTTCTGTATTTCAAGTATGGAATTTCTCAATCAAGGTATCTGATGAAAAACTAGGTACAGCTTTACACAAGTTATCTGAAAAGCAACGTAACTATATCTTGTTATACTATTTTCAAGATATGCGGGACAGAGAGATTGCGGAGCTTTACCATGTATCACATTCTTCTGTAAGTTATATGAGAAACAAAGGATTGCAAAAATTACAAGCGTTGATGAACGAAAGGAAGTAAAGGAAATGGCAAAAGATTATGGTTATCCTACTTATGAGAAGATTGTCAAAGCGTCCAGTGGGAATGAACAGGCAATCAAAGAGATTTTAAGGTTTTATGACGGCTACATATCAAAATTATGCTTGTGTCCATTCTATCATGAAAACGGAAAGGTCAGCATGAGGATAGACGAAGAATTAAAAGGCGAAGTGCAAACAGAACTTATGAAAGCTATATTGAAATTTCAACCCAAAGCGAAGTAGCATTGTAACCACGAAAAAAGGGAGATACACAATTTTTTGTGCAATCTCCCTTGTTCTTTTGCTGCCATATCAAGGCTCATTCAATCATGGTAAATTCGTGGTAAAATAGTTACTTTTTTGATTGATGAATAATCCTTAAATGCTGTATTTATGCGGATAATCGGATTTTTCATATCAAGTTTAGTCTAAATCGAAAAGGGAGTTTTCATAGTCCTTAACATAATATCGTATATTTTTACGACCTTTTTGAATAATGGTATGCCCTTCAGCTTCTAATTTCTCTCTTTGTGCTTTAATACCTTCTGGATATTTAGCATTAAGTTCTCCATTTGCTTTTAATGTTCTCCAATAAGGTGTTTTATTTTCAGAACGCTGATCACTCGCCCAGGCTACGATAGAAACGAAAATTCCCGCTGTAATCGGTTCTGTAAAATCTGCACCGTTCAATTTTGCAAAGTATTCTCGTATTTTCCCAACAGTAATCACTTTACCGTACGGGATTTTTTTCATTACTTGGTCATAGTCGATTGGCGGGGCAAAAAACATTTTATTTCCCCCATATTTCTCGATACTTTTCTGATCTGTGATAGTTTGAAATTTTGGCATATCCTTATTATCGTGCAGCATAGCATTAAAATCTTTTTTATCTTCATTTGCCATTTTTGACACCTCCTATGTTAAGGATAATCTGCTAATCATTCCTATGCAATGAGGCTGTTTGAAAATCTCGACAATTTTTAAGTGAACTATCCCCAGTCTTTATGTATTCTATCAACGTTTCTATGTCATCAAACTCGTCATAGTCTCCATGTATTCCTTCACGGTGATAAATTATTCCATTTTTCTCATTTCTCTCAAGACAGTCCAAAAGACAATTTATACCATATCTTTTAACAAATTCCGTGAAAGCATACGGCTTTATTTTACTTAATAGTCCTTTTCTGCAATGTTCATTGCACTCATAACAATACCCAACATTTTTAGAAATTGAACATTTCCTGTTTTCACACCACTCCTTATCTGGACATTGACCTGAATCGCAGCCAGTGCAAGTTTCATTTTCAGAGCATAAACAACAAGCAAGCCCACAGCGGGCAATTCCTAATTCACGTTTCATAAAAGCACTCCCTGATTTCAAGTGATCGAGTTTCTTTTTTTTGAACTTTTTTATAAGAAGTATCTCTTGCTGTATTCGTTCGATTTAAATTTTCTTAAATAAAAATTAAAATTGTTATTTATCAGAAGATGACACTTCTTCTGGATAAAGAATAACTTTCTCTATTTTTTCTGATTCAAGAAAAGTTATTTTAAGTGCCATACAATATGGAAATGTCTGGTCTTTACCATTCAAATAAAATATGTTTTCTCCTTTCTTCAGAAACAAACCTGTAGTTAGCCATGTGTCCTTATAGTGTTCTTCTGAAAATTGTGATAAATATGTAGAAAATAAGGGCTCTAATTTTGTTTCCATTTCATTATTCTCTTTTAAGTCACAACATAGCAGTGCGCCTTCTTTACCATAAGTGTTATATGTGTATTGTACAGAAATATCTGTATCTTCCTTTGCCAAGACAGAAAGAAAAGAAGATTTTTCTTCTGGCAGAGTATGATCTGGTTTTGCAAGATTTTCTACTTCTAGTGTAACAATTCCATCTGTAGACATTTCTAATTCCATCGGTTCTTTTAAATTGTTTTGCGTATATACAAATTCACTATTTATATCATTATCCGCAGCTCTTTTTGGGTTAATCTTTGAATTTCTATTTTGACATCCTACAAAAGCCAAGGTTAAAATAAGAATAGCGGCATATACACCTGTTTTAACCATTTTTTTAATCATTATACACGCACTTCCTATTCCATAAATGTCAATTTTCTTAGTTCTATAAACTGAAATTTTATAATTCCTCAATAAAATGATTATCAGACTCATTCCAATATTTAAGATATACAAAATTTGTATTGCCATCAAAATTGAGCTGATACATTCTGAATATAACAGGAAAATTTTTCGGTTTCCACTGTTCTTCAAAGGAATAGCAGTACTTCATACCTACTTTTTTCATTACATTTCCACTTCTCGGATTATTTTTGTCATGGGTTGCCGTAATATACGGAACTCCATCTTTTTTTACCTGTTCTACAACGATTTTTCCTGCTTCTGTAACTATTCCCCTGTGCCAGAACTCCCTACGCAGACCATAACCAAAGTCATGGTGTTCTTCCATATCAACTTTGATATAACCTATTGGAAAGTTATCTTCTTTTAAACAGATAGCATATGCATAACTTTGTGGCTGTGCATATTTTGCAGCATATCGTTTCTCATAAAACTTCCTTATTTCCTCTATATTTTCCATAGGATACCAAGGTAAAAATTTATTGACTTCTTCATCTTTAAGAATGAGAAAAAGTGCTTCCATATCTTGTTCCGTAAATTTCCTTAAAATCAGTCTTTCTGTTTTTAATGTGGGGGTATTCATTTTTCCTCCTGAATTTACATTTACTTTCTTCTGTACAGACAAGAAATTTCAAAAAGAACATTCATACAAGAACATCTGTCTGATTGTTTTTTGCAGTTTCCTTGGCATAAGAAGAATATACCTATATTTTTATAAAGCCTATATTATGCCAAATATCTTCCATATCTTCTAGTTTGTAGAGGTGTTTGAAAGTCCATTGTTTCTTATTGCAATAGCATTGTTCCGTCATACAATTCATAGATACTGGTCAAAAATTGGGTCTGTGTATCTTCGTCGTAATAATTTTTGTTTTTTAGAATTAAATCGTATCCCTCTTTTGTTTTTACAGAGCTAGAAACTTTATAGTTAGAGTCATTTGTGGTGCTATTAGCAACAGTATCTACCACAAAAACAAATCTATAACCTTTTTTAAGCAAGGATTTCATTTTTTCAAAATCATCTTGCAGATTTTCATATCGGTGAACAAAGACATGGAACCAGAAGTTTAACTCTGCAAGCATCTCTTTTGACAGATCAATGCCTTGAACATCGTAACCTCTTTAAAAAAAGGAATAAAAATCTTCCGCTCCCGCATAAAGGTTCTAAAATTGACATACTTTTTTCAGCGTAGGAAAGATAAAAGGATAATTCCTTTTGTGGAGCGTTTTTGTGTAAAATATCATACATATCTGTACATAAATTTCCATAATAATTCATCATAATGCTATGCCCCTTACAACTTTCAATTTATCTTCCTCTGCATTATATCATTCTGTTATAAACTTTGTCATTTCTTTTCCACTTTTAAAAAGTTAATTATCAGTCCATGGTTTATAAAGAGTGCTATAGCATTGCTTGCACAACAATCTCTTTGCAAACTATAAACTAAGAAATTCTTGAGGTAATCAAAAAAAAATAGATTCGTATGCTGTTATACTTCATAGAAAAAGACACTCTGTTTCAAGTGTCTTCTCCTATCACTTTGATACTTCTCTATGAGTCGTTATATAAGGCTTTTTCGCTTGTTGTAATTTCGCTATAATTTTCCTTTAACTGTATTTATGTGGATTTGAGAAATTTAACAGCCAGCTAACAAAGGTCATAAAATACAAAACCTTTTTTCGTTCTGATGAGAGTCTCCTAAAAATCCTGTATCTGACCATGAAGAATATCACAAAAAAATGGCTCGGCCACCGACAGGATTGGGGCAGGACCTCAAAAATTCGGCCCTGCCCAGAGTAACTAATAGTATATCTTACATCAGACTTTTCGGTCTACACAAAAGGGAATATCCTGCTGAATGAATACATAAAACTTCTCTCTTACTATTTATATAATGCAGACTTCCTCTACCAAGTATACCTGCGCTAAGTGCAGAAATTGCAGGCACCTGCACTCAGCAAGCAAAGCTCCAAGATCGCTATGCGATGAACTACCTTATTGCAGTGCGCGCATTTTTAGCGGTACGTTTATGTTCTAGGAAAGAGCTCTCGTGCATTGGTGTGACAAGGTCTTTCCTAGAACAAGACAAAGATACCGTTCTTTGCTGTCTCAAAGTAGAATATACGCATCCAGTCCTTCCGGCTGGTCCGGGTTCATCCCCAACTTTACAGCCTTTTCATAGGCCAGTATCTGTATGGTATAGAGAAAGGGAATTCCCGCCGCACAGGTATTCCATTCTTTCCCCGCATCAATCAGGGCATCAACGCCCCAGAATTCTTTTGTTCCCTGGCCGACGGCCAGCACAAAGCCGCCCCTTTTCTTTAAATCTGCCAACAGACCTCTTTGCAGTTCTTTTTCTTTCTGCTGCAGCAAAACGACCGTCAAAGTCCTCCTGTCATTGAGCACAATCGGCCCATGGCGATAATCTAGCATGGAATAGCTGCATCCCGGGACCATCGCAATCTCTGTGAACGCCAGTGCTCCTTCCTGAGCAATTCCATTGAAAAGGCCGTTTGCCAGAACCACAACCCGATTCCAGTCCATCTCTGCGATCTTACAGAGATGCTCTCGATTCTGCTCCTGGAACTTTTCATTTTCTCTCACGGCTGTCCTCAACGCCTCCAATGTGCAGGTGTCCTGTCTGTAAAAGCAAAAGAGCATACTCAAAGCCAGATAGAAATTCGTGACCGTCCTAGTTTGACACACGCTCAAATCACAACACCAATCCATGGTCAGCTCCAAATCTGCGTACTTTGAAAAGTCATTCGGTTGTGCCGCGGTTATAGAGAGCACGATACAGTTCTCATGCTCTTTCAGTATCTCCAAAGCCCGAACCATCTCTGAAGTTTTTCCCGAGCGGGATAAAACCACAACTAGACTGTCCTTCACACACTCCTGGTAAAAGTTGGGGCACATCAAATAATCTCCTCCGGCTATTGCTACCGAGCTCACGCCTTTCGCCGCGCCAAACATTCTCTGTCCCGATTTCGCCAGCATATAGCTGGAGCCGCAGCCCATGAAGACTATTTTTTTACAACCACATCCGTTAAAAAAGTTTTTGATTTCTTCTTCGTGTTCCATCAGATAGGCGTAAGTCTTCCTCAGTGCCTCATGTTGCTGGAAAATTTCTCTCTCTGTATTTGTTTTCATCTGTCCTCTCCCTTTTTACAAACATCCGGAAATCAATCTCCTCCGGAGGATTCAGATTTTCCTCCACATATCTGGCTGCTTCCTGCTCGTCACAATCCTTTATCTCCTGCATCCTCTTTTTCGCCTGATATCGGAAATACAAATCCGTCAGACTAGTATCCCCCTCGCGAATGCAAGAGAACTCTCTATGCAGCACCGCTTCCACAAACGCTTCCTGTCCGATCTCGACTCCCGCCAATCCAGCTTGCAGGGTCAGGCGGTCAGATTCCTGCCGTTTCATCGGCAGAGAACAATAGTAATCCCATGCATTCTCATATCTTTTTGCTTCCAGCAAAAGTGCCATATATTCTTCTGAAAATACTTTGTCAATCTTATTGTCTTCCAATTCCACCGCCTTTTTCATATATTCAATCGCCTGATTTTGGTTTCCCTGCATCTTCTCGTCGTAGGCCAAATTCCGATAAGCAATTGGAGAGGCTTTCTGTTCCAGCGACTTTCTCCACTCGTTTATACCTGCTGTCCGATTTCCATTTTCATACTCCATGACTCCCATATGCAGATGTGCCAAATAGTGATCTCCTTTTTGGTCGGCGAGACTGTGACGGAGAAGATGTTCAAACTTCGCATCAACCATCCAGCTCTTCGGAGCTTCCATCACATCTAGCTCAGGCAGAAACCCGTTTTCCAGCAGAAACATCCACGGGTATTGAGGCGCCCCCAGGGCAGAGTCCTCAAATTCCAGCCAAGATGGGAATCCTTCTTCTTCTTTTTCACATCTTTGGCGCTCCAAGGTTCCCCAGCCTGTGCCAGCAGACAGAATTCGTTCTGCCTTTTTCACGGACATTTCCTTAAAATATGCCTCCCAACATGCTAGCTCTTCCTCCCCCAAGGCCTGGTGTACCTGTTGTTCCACAGACTTTCGCGCCCTCCCATAGTCTTTCTGATATGGGGCCTGAATGTCCTCCATCCTCGTCTCACCGATCGCCTGTGTGAACTCCCAGACAGTCTTACCCGGAATCTCTATACCATTCAGTTGGGTCGGCGTCAATCCCGCCTGAAGCTCCACATAGTTTCCTTCCGTCTCCGTGGCCAAATAGGAGCACCAACGTCTGCCGCCCGGATGTCTACCCCAGCAGAACATTTTTCGGTACCGCAGCGGCAGCGTGGACTCTTCAAAAAACACTCTGCCATCTCCATAAGCCGCCGCGCTCCAGCAAGCCTCCGGCTTCTCTGGATTTTGGAAGAAAAACTCATTGGAATAATCCGCATTGGACGGATAAGAAGAATCCTTTCCCGGCAGTGTCGGCAAATCAGGCAGTCTCGTATGTCCGAACACACGGACCGGATTTACATTGTCGCTGATGCTCTCAGGATGAAGGTACATGACTTCGTCCGTCCCAGAAAAGACTCTCAGCTTCTCTTCTGCCTGTATCGCTATATTCGTCCACCAATACATGGATTTTTTTTCATCGTCCAAATTTTGTATTTTCACATGTAAGAACAGGGTTTCCGCCCCTTTCGGCAGATGAAAATCAATCTGAATGTACAGCCTTTTCATTCTCTCGAATTCATACATCCGCACAAATTCTTCCCCGTCCTTACCTATACACTTTGCAAAGTACACCGGTGAACTGCTGTACACCGTGTGTCCATACTGCGCTGCATTCCATTCCACTCCCCCAGAAAACCAGGCGTTTCGGATTCCCAGATTCGCCGGCTGAAACACCGGATTCCTATACAGAATCTCTTTTCCAGTCTCCTTATTTACAAAAGACTGAAGCCTCCCGCCGTATTCCGGCAGAAAAACTGCCCGGCGCTTCTCATTTTCCAGGACAACCGTCTTTAGAAAAATTGGTTTCTTCTCTCTGCTGTATTTATCCTGCATCCGGTAGGGAAGAACCCGGAATCCCGTGTGCTCACCCAATTGTTTTTCTTCTTCCGCCGCCAGCGTACCGTCCCCTCTCGACGGCTTATTTTCTTCCATATCTCTGAAAATCGGCAGCGGATGTTCCCCCTCAATATAACATCCCTGAATTTTTTCCACCTCTATGTATGCTCTCATTCTCTTACTCCTTAACAATACTTCTCCAAAGCGTCCACGATTTTCTTTGTGATAATCTGAGGTCTTGTAATTCCAGCCCCGATCACTACATTGTGTGCTCCTGCCTCCATGGCTTTTGCCGCCAGAACCTCATTCCAATACCTTCCTTCCGCAATCACCGGAACGCTAACCCGTGCAGCCAGCTTCTGTACCAGCTCCAGTGCCGGAGGCTGAAGCTCCACAATCAGACTGCTATCCTGTCTTGTGTATTCGGTATATCCTGCTAGAGTCGAGGAAATCAAGTCTGCTCCCGCTTGTTCTGCCGCTTCTCCTTCTTCAATGGTGGAAATATCTGCCACCAGCAGTAAATCTGGAAAACGCTTTTTGATTTCTCTGATATATGACTCTGGACTCATCCCAGACGGACTTTCCTGATTGGTCGCATCCACCGCAGCCATCTCACAGCCTGCAAGATAGACCGCCTCCACCTCTCTCAGAGTCGGTGTGATATAGGGCCAGTAGCCAGCGTAATGCCTCTTAATTAAACCAATCACGGGAATATCTATTAACTGTCTTGCTGCCAAAATATCAGCGACACCATTCATTCTCACGGCTGCTGCCCCGCCAATCTGCGCCGCCAGTGCAAACCTTCCCATCGTCTCACTTCCCCTCATGGGTTCCTCGGCTGTAGCCTGGCAGGACACAATCAGCCCTTTTTTCAATTCTTCTCGTCTCACAACGTAGCCTCCAATTTCTCAAATCCCAGTCTAGCCGCCCCCAGTAGAGCCGCCTGGTTTCCATTTCTGGCAGGTAAAATCTCAAGCTTCGGAAGAACATGGCTGCTTTTTTGAACCAGTTGGCATTCTGTTTCTCTCCACCAAAACTGTCTCGTATCCGCCAGTCCACCGCCAATGACCACAGCCTCCACGTCATAGAGATTTTGAATGGAAATCAGACAGATTGCCAGATCTTTTACAAATTCATGCAAGATCTCCTGAGCGGTCTTATCTTTTGCCTTCACCTGGTTAAAAAATTCATATCCGGAACGTATCTTCGCCCTTCCTGTCAGTTGGTTATACCGGTTCCACAAAGAAGTCCCCGACAGATACTGCTCCGCGCAGCCTCGTTGACCACACAGGCATTTTCTCCCGCTTGGATGCAAAATGAAATGTCCGAACTCTGCCTGCTGTATCTGGTACTGCCCATTCTTCCTGACCGCAACACCTCCACCCACGCCGGTGCCCAAAATTAATCCTGCAACTCTCTGATAATCCTTCAAGCCACCTTTCCACAGCTCTCCCCGCAGCGCCATGCAGCAGTCATTGTCAATCACCACGGGAAGATGGCAGTTCGTTTCTAAGATCTCTTTGATGTTCAGTCCCACATAGCCGGTATACAGATCTACCGCTCTCC
>UMLF01001314.1_pt1 | contig 14986 bp, 11 predicted proteins | sample 1966501 | NCBI WGS metagenome assembly UMLF01 (sample SAMEA4836194, study PRJEB28245) | human gut metagenome | biome: gut microbiome; material: fecal sample | place: Denmark | collected 2008 | reverse complement strand
ATCGTGGCCTGCGTCACCGCAAGGGTCTTCCCGTCCGCGGCCAGCGCACCCACACCAACGCTCGTACCCGCAAGGGTCCGAAGCGCCAGATCGGTGCCAAGAAGAAGAAATAAGGAGCGCTTAACTGATGGCTACTGCTAAGAACAAGCGCGGCGCCGCTACTCGCGTCAAGCGCGCCGACCGCAAGAACATCTCCGTGGGACAGGCTCACATCCGTTCCACCTTCAACAACACGATCATCTCGATCACCGATCCGCAGGGCAACGTCATTGCCTGGAAGTCGGCGGGCCAGGTGGGCTTCAAGGGCTCTCGTAAGAGCACCCCGTTTGCCGCCCAGATGGCTGCCGAGGCCTGCGCCAAGGCCGCTATGGAGCACGGCATGCACAAGGTCGCCGTGTTCGTGAAGGGCCCGGGCTCCGGTCGCGAGACCGCCATCCGTTCCCTCCAGGCCGCCGGCCTCGAGGTCACGAGCATCCAGGACAAGACCCCCATCCCGCACAACGGCTGCCGCCCCAAGAAGCGTCGCCGCGTGTAACTCTGAAAGGATCGCATTACTATGGCAATCGACAGGACTCCTGTTCTTAAGCGCTGCCGCCAGCTCGGGGTCGATCCCATCGAGCTCGGTTACAGCAGCAAGAAGGAATCGAAGCGTCAGCCCAAGCGTCGCCGCAAGGAATCCGAGTACGGCGTGCAGCTGCGCGAGAAGCAGAAGGCAAAGTTCATCTACGGTGTGCTCGAGAAGCAGTTCCACCGTTACTATGAGCGCGCCCGTCGCATGAACGGCGTCACCGGCGAGAACCTGATGGTTCTCCTCGAGAGCCGTCTCGACAACGTGGTGTTCCGTCTTGGCTTCGCCCGCACCCGCCGCGAGGCTCGTCAGACGGTTTCCCACGGTCACTTCACCGTGAACGGCCGCCGCGTCGACATCCCCTCCTATCTCGTCAAGCCCGGTGACGTCATCGCGGTGGGCGAGAAGTACCGTGACCTCCTCCCCATCAAGGAGGCTCTCATCCAGTCCGAGCGCTTCGAGGTCCCCGGCTGGCTTGAGGTCGATATCGAGAAGCTCTCTGGTAACGTGCTCTCGCTGCCCACGCGTGAGCAGATCAGCACCGATATCCAAGAGCAGCTCATCGTCGAGCTCTACTCTAAGTAGTCCATCAGGGCTGCTGAGGCTGGAGGTTAATACATGTCAGAATTCATTAGGCCTCAGGTTCAGGTCGAAGAGATCAACGAGACGTCCGCTCGTGTCTCCGTCGAGCCGCTCGAGCGTGGTTACGGCGACACCCTCGGCAACTCGCTCCGTCGCGTCCTGCTCTCCTCTCTCGAGGGTGCGGCAGTTGAGGCGATCAAGATCGATGGCGCCCAGCACGAGTTCATGACCATCCCCAACATGGTTGAGGATGTTACCGATATCGTCCTTAACGTTAAGGGCCTGGTCTTCCGCGCCACGGGCACCTCGGTGTCCGAGGCCGAGGCCACCATCAACGTCGAGGGCCCGTGCGATGTCAACGGCGGCGACTTCTTCATTCCGGCTGGTTTCGAGCTCGTCAACCCCGAGCAGCACATCGCCACCCTGAATGAGGGCGCGCACCTTACGATGTCCATGCGCATCGGTCATGGTCGCGGCTATGTGTCGTACGAGGGCAACAAGCGCGATTCCGATCCCATCGGCATCATCCACGTCGACTCGCTCTTCTCGCCGGTGCGCCGCTGCGCCAAGCTCGTCGAGGCCTGCCGCGTGGGTCAGCACACCGACTACGACCGTCTGGTGCTTGAGATCGAGACCAACGGCGCCCTTTCCCCGCGCGACGCGGTGGTTCAGGCTGCCAACATCATCAACCAGCACATGGCTGCGTTCATGAACCTTGCCGAGACCCCCGAGGTCGAGGAAGAGGTTTCGATCTTCGCCCCTGAGGCCGCGAGCGACAACGCCGAGCTCGATAAGCAGATCGAGGATCTCGACCTCTCGGTTCGCTCCTACAACTGCCTGAAGCGCGCGAGCATTCACTCTGTGCGCCAGCTCGTGGAGTTCTCCGAGAACGACCTGCTCAACATCCGCAACTTCGGCGTCAAGTCGATCGAGGAAGTCAAGGACAAGCTTGAGTCTATGGGCCTAAGCCTGAAGCAGTAGCTCGAGCTTTCATATAGAGGAGATACGAGACCATGCGTCACAACAAGAAGAAGGGCCTGAAGCTCGGCACCGATGCGAGCCACACCAAGGCCATGAAGAAGAGCCTTGCCAAGGCGCTCTTTGAGAACGATCGCATCAAGACCACCGAGACCCGCGCGAAGGCGCTCCGCAGCTATGCTGAGCCCATCATCACCTGGGCCAAGAAGGGCGACCTGCACTCCCGTCGTCTCGCCATCGCCAAGCTCGGTGACAAGGACCTCGTCGCCGAGATCTTCGATAAGGCTGCTCAGGGCATGTGGGCCGACCGCAATGGCGGTTACACCCGCATCATGAAGCTCGGCCCCCGCAAGGGCGACAACGCTCCGATGGTCATCATCGAGATCGTGTCCGAGCCCTGCACCCCCAAGGTGAAGAAGGCTGCTCCTGCCCCGAAGCCCGTTGCCCCCAAGAAGGCCGAGGCTGTCGAGGAGGCTCCCGCCGCTGAGGCTGAGGTCGCCGAGACCGAGGCTCCCGCCGAGGAGAGCGCTACCGAGTAGCGCCCAGGCTCATGTGAGCTTTTGCAAAGGCCCCGCTCTGCGGGGCCTTTTTCACATTAACGGTGGTGGCGTCTTGCTTCTGCGTTGGCGACGGTAACGGCGTTGGTGTTTTGCTGCTGTTGAGTTATTGCATGCCGAAGTTCAAACGCGGTCGCGCTTCATTTGATACTGTCGGTTTGTTCGATGCAATAGGTGATGGATGGGCGGGGGCGCGGTTGCGCTCTGAGTTCCAAAGATGAAAAGCGCGCTCGATGTTGGAGGGAGGCGTCGCATGATTGAGGTAGTAGATGCCATTGTCGACGGCGCCCTTCAGGGCGTCTCGCTTTGCGTCGAGCGCGGCGAGGTCGTTGCGCTCATCGGGCACAATGGTTCCGGTAAATCGACGCTCGGACGGCTTGTGTGTGGGGCCCAGTTGCCTCAATCCGGTACAGTTTGTGTCGATGGGGCGTCTACGGCCAATGTGCCGGGGCGTGCCCTTGTGCGCCGTCTGGTTGGGTATGTTGGCCAAAATCCTGCTGACCAGACCGTGTCGACCATCGTGAGTGACGAACTCGCTTTTGGTCTATGGAATATCGGTTGCACGGAAGGGGAGATTGCAGAGCGAATTGCGAGTTCGCTTGATGCTGTGGGGCTTGCGGGCTTCGAGGACCGTGAGGTGCCATCGCTTTCTGGCGGTGAGCTCCAACGCCTCGTGTTGGCTTCTGTGCTCGCAATGGAGCCTGGCTATCTCGTACTTGATGAGGTGACCTCTCAGATCGATAGCACCTTCCGCTCCCAGTTCAGGGGCCTGGTGGCGCGTCTTGCGGGGCGTGGCGTTGGCGTGGTTCTCGTCACCCATGATCCGCTTGAGGTGCTTTCGTGCAACCGGGTGCTCGTGCTCGATGCTGGCAAGGTGATCTGGTCGGGGGCACCGGGTTCGCTTCTGGTCGATTATCGTGACCTCTGGGATTGGGTTTTGCCCCCGAATGACTATGCCGACGCGTTGCGGTGTGCCGTTGCCGATGGTTTTGATCTTGCCGGTGGGTTTGCTCCGGCTCACCTTGCCACGTGGCTTCGCAGCGTTCGAGCGGAAGGGCGCGCTGGTGCGGGGTCCCCGCTCGATGCCGACCTAGATTCTGGCAACGGTCGAATTGCCGGGCGAGATTCAGACGCTCACAGCGTTTCCGGGCGTAAATCGGACACTCAGGTGTCTCAAAATGGCGATTTTTCGCCCGACGAGGGAGCCAATGTCCGAATTCAGCCCGACAACGGGGGCGGTGTCCGAATTCCGCCTGAAAACGGCGCCAATGTACGAATCTCGCCCGACAACGGAATCAATATCCGAATCATGCCCGAGAACGCTTCCAATTCCTCGATTCCGTCTGATGGCGCCGGGGCTTTCAGCGCGATATCCGGAAACGATCGTGTAGCTGAAGGCGAGCCTGCGCGCGAAGCGAGTTCCTTGGCATTCAGCCACGTCTCCATTGCCTATGAAAACGCGGACGTGTTGAACGACATCTCACTTTCGATTCCATCCGGACGGGTGACACTTATCGCAGGTCGTTCGGGTGCGGGCAAAACCACGCTCGCATGCCTGGCGGCCGGACTCACCAGGGTGCAGTCGGGCTCAGTGCTGCTTGGTGGCACCGCGCCTGTACCGGGCGAAGTTGCCCTAGCGTTCCAGAATCCCGAACAGCAGCTCTTTCTCGAGACGGTAGAGCACGAACTCGCCTTCGCGCCGCGTAATCTTGGCTGCTCGGAAGATGAGGTTGCTCGGCGCGTGAGCGAAGCAGCCTCGCAGCTCGAGATTAAGGAGCTGCTGCCAAGCGATCCGTTCTGCCTATCGGGGGGCCAGGCTCGCCGGGTGGCGCTTGCAAGCATTCTCACGCTCAGCCCTCGCGCGGTTGTTCTCGACGAGCCCACAGCCGGTCTCGACGCTCCGGCTCGTGCGGCGCTCCACCGCTTGGTGCAAGATCTTGCCTGCAAGGGGCTTCCGGTTCTCGTGGTGAGTCATGATCTTGAAGAGTGGCTCGCGATTGCAGATCAGGTGGTCCTGCTTGCAGATGGCACGATTGCATGGCAGGGGACGCCGGCTGCGCTCGCCTCGGATATAGATGCGTTTACGCGGGCGGGGCTTGAGCCGCCAGAATCCTGGCAGCTTCGTGAACTTCTTGCGCAGGCGGAAAAGCGTGATTCTGCAGGCGTGAACGGGACCGCGTCAGTGGAAACTGCTGCGCAGGGGCAAGAGGCCGCCGCCGCGCGCGGTCCGGAGGGCTCGGTGGCGCAAGATTCGAAGAGCACGGAAGCGCAAGAGCCGAGGGCCACAGTCGCGCGGGAGCTGAAAGGCGTTGCCACACAAGAGCCATCCTCACAAGGACCAAAGGTCGCGGCCAAGCCAGGTCGGAAGGACACGGCAGGGCGTGGGCTGGAAGGCGTCGACGCACGTGTAAAAGTGATTCTTCTGCTTGTCGCGACGGCCGCGCTCTTTGCCGCGAGGGCTCCTTGGGCACTTGCCATATGGGCAATGCTCTGCCTGTTGGTGCTTCGCGCATCCGGCATCGGGGGCAAGGCCGTTGCACGTGCCCTGAAGCCGGTCGCGCTGCTCTTCGCGTTCATCGTCTGCGCAAATCTCGTCTCTTGCGATGGAAGCGCCGACGTTGCCATCGCGGGGGGTGTTGGTATCAGCACGGTGGGTGCCGCGCGTGCCGCCACCGCCGTGGCGAGGATCATCATGCTCGTATGTCTTGCGCTTTCGGTCGCGACATCCACAACGCCAACCAAGCTCGCACACGCCTGCACGAGTCTCATGAGGCCGCTCGGTCATATCGGGGTGCCGATTGAAGACGTCGGGCTTGTGCTATCGATGGCCCTGCGGTTCATTCCCGTTGTCTCCGAAGAGGCGGGGCGCATCAGGCTCGCGCAGCGGGCACGCGGTGTCAACTTCGACGAAGGGTCGGTGCTCAGGCGCGTGCGGGCATGGGCGGCGGTGCTCACACCGCTCGTGGTCGGGCTCTTCAGGCGCGCCGATCGCGTGGCGGAGTCTATGGATGCCCGCTGCTACGGCCAGCGGAGCTCTGGGCAGCATGGACGCGTACCTTTGCAACCTGCGGACAAGCTTGTTCTTCTCGGCGGGCTCGTAGTCATGGCGGTGCTCACGGTGCTTTCGTATAGTATCTGATAGGGAAAGCGTGCCGATATGCTGGTGCGCGAGACGATAGGGGGCGCGATGGAGGACAAGGCGAGGGCACAGGAGGCCATGGACCATGATGGGCTGCCCTCATGCGCGGGCACCATCGTTTTGCGCCTGGGGTATTCAGGGGAAGCTTATAGCGGGTTTGCCGAGCAGACGCAGCCCGAGGTGCGCACGGTCGCGGGAGAGCTCAGGAAGGCGCTGGAAACCTTCCTGCGCCGTGAGGTGGACCTTACCTGCGCCGGCCGTACAGACGCTGGCGTGCACGCGCTCAGCCAGTATGTGAGCTTCCCTGCCATCGATGGCGAGCTCTCGATTGCCCAGACGCGCTGGCTGCGCGCCATGGATGCGCTCTTGCCGCGCGATATCGCCGTTCAGGAGGTCTTCCAGGCGCATTCGGATTTCTCCGCTCGCTTTGATGCTTTGGCACGCACCTACACCTATCGCATCGCCGATCGGCCGAATCGCCCGGTGCTCACGCGCGATCATGTGTGGTGGCAGCGCATGCCGCTCGATGAAGAGGCCATGGGTATGGCGGCGCAGCATCTCGTAGGGGAGCATGATTTCAAGAGCTTTTGCAAGGTGGCTTCTGCGGTGGGGAAACCGACCTGTCGAAATGTGATGAGCGTGGGTTTTGAGCGAACCGAGGAGCTTGAGGAGGAAGTGCTCGCGTTCACCATCACCGGCAATGCCTTCTTGCATTCCATGGTGCGCACCATCGTGGGGACGCTCGTGGAGGTGGGGCTCCATCGGCGCGAGCCCAGCTGGGTTTCTGAGGTGCTTACAGCGTGTGACCGCCGGGCAGCGGGCCCAACGGCGCCGGCGTGCGGGCTCACGTTCGTGGACGTTGCCTACCCGCCGGGTATCCTCACGCCGCTCGCATAGGGTGCGCTGTCCGGACGGGGCGCGCTGATTGCTTGGTGCCCCGTGCGCATGGTGCACACCAATTGCACGCCACACCGCTTTCATAGACCGTCGCGATGTGTTGTGTTGTTGCAGAACATTTGTACAGAACGTGCAGCCAAGCACTTCGAGTCCGGTGAAAACGCCCGGTGATACCATGTAATACGACTTGCAGTCCAGGACTCCCGGGGGAGGTTGAGCGGTGGCACGTCGTATGGTGAAGCGCCCGTTCATCTCGGTTATCGTGCTTGCCCACGATGCCGAGCGCCATGTGCTGCGCACCCTGGAGAGCGTGCTCGACCAGGATTTCGACGATGTTCAGCTCGTGGTGTGCGACTGCGCCTCCCATGATCGGACTGCTGCCATCTGCCGTCGCTGTGCGGAGCGCGAGATCAGGCTCGACGTCATCGAACTCGAAGATACCGACCGTTCCCTTGCTTTCGACCGCGCTCTTGGCGTGGCGCGTGGCCGCTATGTGCTCGTGCTCGGACAGAACGATTGGCTGGCCCCGCGCGCTCTCGAGCACCTTCACACATCGCTTACCGAGCATGATCTTGAGCTCGCCATCCTCGCGCTTTCGGTTGACGAAGATTCTGGTAACGGCGAGCTCAGCTCGCATCGCCTGAGCTTCGATGTTGCGCCGACGCGCACGAAAGATGAGTTTCGCGATCAAGCGCCCTTGTTTTTGGCGGACGGCATCTTCAACGCGCTCAAGGGCAAGGTCTTGGATCGCGACCGTGCCGACGCACTCGGTTTGCGCATGCAGCTTTGCGGTAACGAGGTCTCCTATCTTGCCACCTACCTTGAGGATATCGAGCGCGTGGGCGTGGCGGGTCAAGCCGTCTGCCATGTGGCTCAACAAGAGATGCTGGATCGGTTCAGCATGGCCGCATATGCCTGCTGTGAGCGGAACTACGAGCGGTACCTGCAACTCATCTCGACATGGCACCGTGACCGCGACGAAGCGCTTCTGGCTGCGGTCCATCGCCTACATCTACGCGGGGTTATCTCTTGCATTGAAGGCGTCTGCTCGTCGCGCGAGATTTCTGCTATCGAGCGCAACGCGCGCGTTCGCGACATGATCGAGGCGCCGAGCACGCGGGCTTCGGTGGCAGTGCTCGGTGATACGAGCCGTGAATTCGGCTTCATCTACGGTTCCATCGTCCGCAAGAACGTGACCGCTTGCTGTCTGAGCGCCCGCCTTTCGATACTCGCGCGCATCTCGCATCTTCCCTTCGCAGCGCGAACGGGTGTCATGCTTTCGTGCGCTTGATTGCTCTGTCGTACGTCGCGTGCGGGAAATCGTTGCCAAGGCGTTCCCTCAAATGACCTTCAGCGCATGAAAAGTAGCATAAATCGTATAGGATATGCTTCAATTTGATTACACACGGCCATTCTCCTGCGTAATTGAGTACACTATGCGTACTTCACGCATATCTAGCAGGAACGTGGCAAAGGGGAGTGCAGCGAAATGGCGAAGAAGCGCAACGGCCGGCAGGATGCCATCCGGGAAATAGTTCGCAATAAGAACGTTCGCACGCAACGCATGCTCGTCGACGAGTTGAAGACGTTTGGTTTTGACTGCACGCAAGCCACGGTCTCGCGCGATATCGCCGATATGGGGCTGCGCAAGCTTCCCGAGGGCGTATACGTGCTTGCCGAGGACCTGCATCTGCAGCGCATGGTCTCGGAGCTCGTCGTAGAGGTCGTGCGCACGGGCAACCTCGTGCTTGTGAAAGCACAGCCGGGTACGGCGTCCGGTATCGCTGCCGCTATCGATGCCGCGGAACTTCCCGCCGTGCTCGGGTCGCTCGCGGGCAACGACACCATTCTGGTGGTCGCGCGGACCGACGACGACGGCGAGCGGTTCGAGACCCTCATTTCGAAGCTCTGCAACCCTCATCGATGAGACAGTTGTGCCAGGTACAAGTGTCTCATGTGTCTAGGACCCAAAAGCAACGGGGAGCCCCTGAGAGCTCCCCGTTTTGCTATCAATGAGACACTTGTACCTGGCACAACTGTCTCATTTTGGCTCTATTCTACGACGCTGCCGCCTTCTTCATTCTCGCCGCCGCTATCGGTCGTTGGCGGAGTGACCGACGTCGGTGGCGTAGGCGATTCCGGTTCGCCGGTGGAAGGGTTGGTTGGGGAGGTGGGGCTTTCGGTGCCCGTGTTCCCACCGTCTCCACCGTCGCCCGTGCCGGAATCGGTCGAAGGATTCTCGTTTTCCACTGCGGTCTCGGTCTCGGGCGTTGTGGCCTTGGATCCGCCGCCGGAAAGCGGCTTGCCGTCAACCTCCCAAACCGAGTCGTCCTGATAGGTAATCTGGCCGTCGGCTGCCGGGAATTCCTCGCGTTCAACGCCGTCGAGCACGGTATTGAAGAAGTTCCGCGCGATAGGGATGGGCAGGTCGGAGGTGCGCCCGCGCCGTCCGTTGACGGTGATGCGCTGGTTGCTGCCGCTATGGCCCGTCCAAACGGCCATGGTGTACTGCGGGGTGTATCCGCAGAACCACAAGTCGGACGGGGCCTCGGTGGTACCGGTCTTGCCGGCGAAGGGCTGGTTCACCGAGAGCTGAGCACCCGTGGCCGTACCGCTGGAGATGACTCCCTGCAAGATATCGTTGATCTCGGCGGCAACGCTCACATCGAGGACGCGCTCGGGGCTGTCCTCATGCTGGTAGATAACCTCGCCGTCACGGTTTTGAATCTCGGTGATCGCCACGGCATCGCGATGCTCGCCACCCATGGCGAAGGTGGAGTATGCCTCGGCCATCTGCAGCGTCGAGAGCTCCTTGGTGCCCAGCGTGAGCGACGAATATGCATTCATCTCGTCGTCGATGCCCAGGTTATGGCACATATCAATCACGTTCTGTATACCCACGGCCTTCGCAACCTGCACGTAGCCCGTGTTCGCCGAAACCTCGGTCGCCCGCGCGAGCGAAATGTAACCATAGGAGTGGTTGTCGTAGTTGCTCACCTTGTACGAGCCGTCGTCGAAGGTCTGCGGTGAGTTGCAGTTGATGATGATATCGGGGCTCATGCCCTGGTCGATGGCAGTGGCAAGGGTGAATGCCTTGAATGCGGAGCCCGTCTGGCGCTGCGTGATGGCATGGTTGGTGTGCTGGTCGTCGGCGTAGTAGTCCCGTCCGCCCACCATGGCCACGATGTAGCCGTTGTCGTTATCGATCACCGTCATGCCGGCTTCAAGGCCGTCCTCGTCGAACTTGTTGAGCTGGTCCTGCACCGATGCCTCGGCTGCTTGCTGCACGCTCGGCTTGATGGAGGTCTTAACGGTGAGGCCGCCAGAGAAAATCTGGTCGTAGTCGAACTCATCCGAGAGCAGGGAGCGCACGTAGTCGACGAAGTAGGGGTAGGCGTTGATATCCACGCCCGTGCCCGAGGTCTCGGATACGTTGAGCTGGAGTTCCTCGGCCTGCGCGGCGTCATGCTCCTCCTGAGAAATGTAGCCGTTGCGGAGCATGCGGTCGAGTACCGTATTGCGGCGCTGGACGGCGAGCTCGGGGTTGATGGTGGGGTCGTACTGCGAAGGGGCATTCGGCAGGCCCACGAGCAGGGCCGCCTCGGCAAGGGTGAGGTCGCTCGCGCTCTTTGAGAAGTAGGTCTGCGCGGCGGCCTCGATGCCGTACGCTCCGTGACCGTAGTTGATCACGTTGAGGTACATGTTGAGGATCTCGTCTTTGGAATAGATCTCCTCCATCTTGACGGCGAGGTAGATTTCGCGCACCTTGCGCTCGAGGGTGATGTCGAACTGCTCGTCCAAGAGGATGGTGTTGCGCACGAGCTGCTGGGTGATGGTCGATGCGCCCTCGGAGCCGCCGGTGATCTGCGAGACCGCAGCGCGCATGATGCCTACGAGGTCGAAGCCGCCGTGCTCGTAGAAGCGCTCGTCCTCGGTGGCGACGGTGCCGTTGATCACATAGTCGGAAATCTGGTCGAGCGAGACCGTGGTGCGGTTCTGCGTGTAGAACCTGGCAATCACGTTGCCATCGGCGTCGAGAATCGTCGTGGGCTCGCTCATGAGGTAGAGGTCGGTGTCGGTGTAGTCGGGCAGGTCTTGGAGCCAGGTGTCCACGACGCCGATCATGCCGATGCCGAAAGCGGTGCCCGCAAGGAGCAGGAACCCGAAGAACGACGCGATGATGATGGGCAAAGCGTGCGTCTTCGCGCGCTTTCGACTATGGCGTTGACGAGGACCCATATAGACCTCCTGTTGCTGAAGCTTCGCGTGTGCTTGCGCGCAGATGCGGGCAAATCGTCAAACATAGATAGAGCACACATTACCTCAACACGCTCGTTGATGGAATTTGGGTATGCTTGTTCAAGCCAAATTCCAGACCGACTGCATACCTTGCGGCGTGCTCGCAAGGCTAGATGGGAGCGACCAATGGGTTCGATCGAGGGCGCGCAGCCGGCGCACGGAGGCACGCGAAGCCCTGTCGGCGGCGAGGCACAGCCGGCGCACATGATGGCACCGCGGCATGCGGCAGCCAGCCATGCAGCACGGCCCGCGATTGCTCACCGCCCAGGGCGGGGGAGCGGAGCCGAGTCCCATGCCCTCGTGGCCATAGCCGCCGTGCTCGCTTTTGCCCTTGTGGTCACGTTGGGCATCATGGTCGCCATCTCGTTTTTCGATCACAGCTATGCCGACGATTGGCATTACGGCGTCGATGCTCACCTTGCGCTCGAGGCCGGGCGCGGCGTGTTCGGAGCCGTTGCGGCGGCGGCCCAGGAGGTCGTCGATACCTATTTCTCCTGGCAGGGAACCTACTCAGCAATCTTTCTCATGGCGCTTCAGCCGGGCGTGTTCGCCGAGGAGCTCTACGGCCTGGGCGCGGTGTTCATCATCGTTGCGCTCGTGCTCGCCACGGCGTATGCCTCGAGTGTCGTTGTGCGCGATCTGCTCGGCGCGCCGCCCGCGGCGTGGGTCGCCCTCACCTGTCTCGTTCTTTTGCTGCAGACGCAGCTTCTACCGAGCCCCGTTGAAGGGTTCTGGTGGTACAACTCAGCTATCTACTACACCTTCTACCATGCGCTTATGCTCGTGACCGCGGCGCTATCGGTGCGCATTGTTCGAGGGCGCACGCGCCGGGGGCCCATCGGGCGAGCTGGGCTGGTGGGCCGCGCGATGGGGCTCACGCTCCTCGCGGCGATACTGGCGGGCGGTAATTTCGTAACGGGGCTCGTCGCGGGCACGGCGCTCTTTGCCGCCACGGTGGCATGCATCGCACGGGGCAACCGGCGCGGCTTCGCCCTCGTTCCGGCGCTTGTGGTCTTCGCTGCCGGCTTCGCGCTCTCGATGGCGGCGCCGGGAAACGTGGAGCGTCAGGTGAGTCAGTTTCCCGGTGATAATCTCGGCGTCTTCATGACGCTTCTGCGGAGCGCCTTTGCGGGTATCGAGTACATCGTCTTGTGGACCAACGGCCTGTTCGTCTTGGCGCTTGCTCTCGCAGTGCCTGTGATGGTGTGGGCGGCGCGGCGCTCGGCCTGTTCCTTCGCGCTGCCGGGCGTTCCGGCCGTGGCGTCTGTGCTGCTCTTTATGGCGAGCTTCGCGCCAACGTTCTACTCCATGGGCACGGTGGGCCCGGGCCGCGTGCAGAACATTCGCTACGACCTGTTCGTGGTGCTCGCATTTCTCTGCATCGGCTGGTTTTGCGGATGGTGCGTTCGTCGTCTCGAGCGGTCGGGGCGCACGGCTGCGGTGCCCTGGAAGAGCTTGGGGCGGGTCTGGCCGGCATACACCGCACTCATGTTCGCGGTGCTTGCGCTCATGGTCGGTGCGCTCGCCATCGACGAGAGGCACCGCGACGACCTCGTCTCGATCTCTGCCGCGTCGTCGCTCATCTCGGGGGAGGCTCAGGAATACGACGACCAGGTGTGGGCGCGCATTACCACGCTCACGGAGAGCCCATCGGCAGATATCCAGGTGCCGTTCTACACCGTGGGCCCCAAGGTGCTCTTCATGGGCGATATCCGCGACAACATGGATAACTACATCAACTTCCGCCTGGCTCAGTGGTATGGGCGCGACTCCGTAATCGGCTACACGCCTTCGAGCTCCGATGAGTGATGCTTAGGATCTCGCCCGCCGTCCTTTACGTGGCGCCATGCATTGAAATCCTGCCCGTAAACATATTGTGGCGGGCTGTGCTCGGCGTGCGGAGTCATCGTGTTCCGTTGCCCGGTTTTCGGCTACACTAATACAGTTACCGAGAAAACAAGCACCGCCAGCGCGCAGAAGACCTATGGGATGCCGTCGGCGAGGGTGCTAGATATCAGGAGGACAGAAGTGCTGTCAGTCGAAGAGCAGATGCGGATCATCACCTCGGGAGCGGCGCAGATCGTGCCCGAGGCGGATCTTAAGAAGAAACTCGAGCGGGGCGTGCCGCTCAACATCAAGCTGGGCGTGGACCCCACGAGCCCCGACCTCCATCTGGGCCATGCAGTGCCCCTGCGCAAGATGCGCCAGTTCCAGGACCTGGGCCATACGGTCACGCTCATTATCGGCAACGGCACCGCGCTCATCGGCGATCCGTCCGGTAAGAATTCCACCCGTCCGCAGCTTTCGCAGGAGCAGGTCGAGGCAAACGCGCAGACCTACGTCAACCAGGCCATGAAGATCCTCGACCCCGAGAAGACCACCATCGTGCACAACGCCGACTGGATCCTCTCGCTCGACCTCAAGGGCCTGCTCGAACTCTGCAGCAAGTTCACCGTGGCGCGCATCCTAGAGCGCGACGACTTTACCAAGCGTTACCAGTCGCAGACGCCCATCGCGCTCCACGAGTTCCTCTACCCCGTGATGCAGGCATACGACTCCACGGTCATCAAGGCCGACGTTGAGATGGGCGGTACCGACCAGCTCTTCAACCTGCTCGCCGGTCGCGAGCTTATGGAGAAGATGGGCATGGAGCCGCAGGTCGCGCTCACCATGCCGCTGCTGGAGGGCACTGATGGCGTGCGCAAGATGTCCAAGAGCTACGGTAACTACATCGGCCTCACGGACGAGCCGGCCGATATGTTCGGCAAGACCATGTCCATTCCCGACGAGATGATCGCGAAGTACTACCGCCTGGCCAGCTCCAAGACTCCCGAGGAAGTCGATGCCATCGAGGCTGCGCTCGCCGACGGCTCCGCCGATCCGTACGAGCTCAAGCGCGCGCTCGGTCGCGACCTCTGCGATACCTACCATGGCGCAGGCGCGGGCGAGGAGGCGCAGGCCGAGTTCGACCGGGTGTTCAAGGAGAGCCAGCTGCCCGAGGACATCGCCGTGGTCTCGGTCGACCTGACCCCCAACGATGAAGGCCTTATCTACCTTCCGGGAGTGCTCAAGGAGGCTGGGCTCGCCCCGTCTGCCGGCGAGGCGCGCCGGCTCATCGACGGCGGCGGCGTGAAGATCGACCAGAAGCCGGTTGCGCCCAAGAGCTACAACATCGATCCGGCGCTTCTGCACTCCGGCTGCGTGCTCCAGGTGGGCAAGCGTAAGTACGCGCGTCTCGCTTAACGCGTCTCGCCCAGCCTGCCTGCAACGAGCGGTTTCGAGCGGGCCCGGACCTGTCATCGCGACGGGTCCGGGCCCGCTTTTTCATGCGAACGTACCGCCATGTTGCCACTCGGTTTCGAAACATGGTCGAAACGCCGGCGCAACGGTTGCGCAACGCGCGCGCCGTATGATGCCACGACGCGCCGGCTTGCCCTGCGCTTTTCGATCCATGCAGAACCGGGAGGGTCGCCATGCCCACGTGCCATACAGCCACCCTATCGAACGCCGCGGAAAGCGGCCTTTATCGCCCTGAGTTCGAGCACGATGCATGCGGCATCGGTGCGCTGGCGAGTATCACGGGAGAGCGGTCGCACCAGATGCTCGACGACGCGCTCTCGGTGCTCGTGAACCTCGAGCATCGCGGGGGCACGGGCCTCGAGAAGAACACCGGCGACGGTGCGGGCATCCTCTTCCAGGTGCCGCACCACTTCTTCCGCAAGGAGGCTCAGAAGTGCGGCCACATCCTTCCCGATGAGGGACGCTACGCCGTGGCCATGCTCTTCTTCCCGCAGGATGAACAGGGCGTGCGCGATGCGCGGCGCGTCTTCGAGGACGGTTGCGCGGCTTGCGGCGTTCCCGTGCTCTTCTGGCGCGAGGTCCCCGTTGACCCGCACGACCTCGGCAACACGGCGCGTGCATGCATGCCCACGATTCTCCAGGCGTTCCTCGGCCTGCCCGAGGGAA